>JACCDM011203236.1_pt1 | contig 20559 bp, 13 predicted proteins | sample 7445851 | NCBI WGS metagenome assembly JACCDM01 (sample SAMN15323438, study PRJNA562643) | freshwater metagenome | isolation source: river surface water | place: USA:Blue River Watershed | collected 2017-08-16
ACGGGGCGCGAGTGGGAACGTCCAGCCCGCGCCGCGCCTGCCAGCTGAAGGCGCTGCGCCCCGACCTCATCTGCCTCGACATCCGCGGCAACGTCGACACCCGGCTCGCCAAGCTCGACCGCGGCGACTACGACGCGATCGTCCTCGCCGCCGCAGGGCTTGCCCGACTCGGCTGGGACGGCGTGGTCACCGAGTACCTCGATCCCGACCGGATGCTCCCCGCCGTCGCGCAGGGGATCCTCGCGGTGGAGACGCAGGCGGACGACGCGGAGGCGGAGGCGCTCTGCGCGGCCCTCGATCATCTCCCGAGCCGTCGGTGTGCGGAGGCGGAGCGCGCCTTCCTCGCCGCGATGGGCGCGGGCTGCAACGCGCCACTCGCGGGCTTCGCGACGATCACCGGTGACACCCTGACGATGACCGCGCTCGTCGGCGCCCCGGACGGGCGGCTCGTGCGCGTGCACCGCGACGGCGCTGTCGACGACGCGGTCGCGATCGGCCAGGCGACCGCGGACGCGCTCGTCGCCTCGGGCGGGTCGACGCTCCTCGCCGAGGCGCTCGCCGCCGGGACGCCGCATGCGTGAGCGGCCGCTGGAGGGGCGCCGCATCGTCGTGACACGCGCGGCCGCGCAGAGCGCCGCGCTGCTCGACACATTGCACGCCCTCGGCGCCACGCCGATCGCCGCACCGGCAATCCGGATCCTCCCACCAGAGGATCCGCAACCGCTCGCCGAGGCCCTGCGGCAGCTCGATCGTGTCGACTGGCTCGTGTGCACGAGCGCGAATGCCGTGCGCGCCGTGCAGGCGGCGCGCGGACCGGATGCCACCTGGCCGACGACGTTGCGCATCGCCGCCGTCGGCACCGCGACGACCGTCGCACTGCGGGCGGCAGGTGCGGCCGTGACCTTCACCCCCTCCCAGGCGGTGGCGAATGCCCTCGGTCGCGAACTGCCCGTCGCACCGGGCGAGCGCATCCTCTGGCCGCACGGTGATCTCGCCGGCCCCGCGTTGATCGATGCCCTCACCGCGCGGGGCGCACAGGTCCTCGCGCCGGTGGCCTACCGCACCGTCTCCGACGCGGGCTCCCTCGGCGTCGCGGAGATCCTGCGCGACGGGCACGTGGACGCGATCACCTTCACCAGCGGCTCGACCGTGCGGCACGTGGTGGAGGGACTCACCGCGAGCGGCATCGACGTCGCCGCGCTCGATCCCACCACGCGTCCATTGATCGTCTGCATCGGTCCCGTGACCGCCTCGGCCGCGCGGGACTGCGGCCTCCCCGTCGATGCCGTGGCGGCGAGCCACGATGACGCCGGTTTGCTCGATGCGCTGCTCCGCTGCTTCGCCACCCGTTCCATCGCCGTCTGACCGCGCCCGTCCCCCGGAGGCCCTGATGCTCGATACGATCCTGCCGACGATGCTCCCTGATGCACGCCGCCCGCGGCGCACGCGCCGCACCGAAGCGCTCCGTGCCTTCGTGCGCGAGACGTCGCTCGAGGCGGCCCAGTTGATCCATCCGCTCTTCATCGTCGAAGGCACCGGCATCACCAAGCCGATCGAGACGATGCCGGGCCACGCGCAGCTCTCGGTAGACCGGCTCGCCGCGGAGGTGCGGGAGATCCGTGCGCTCGGCATCCGGAGCGTGCTGCTCTTCGGGATCCCGCGCCACAAGGACGACGAGGGAACGGGGGCATGGGACCCGGAGGGACCGGTGCCGCAGGCGATCGCCGAACTCAAGCGGCTCGATCCGTCGCTGGTGGTGATCGCCGATGTCTGCCTCTGCGAGTACACCGCGCACGGGCACTGCGGGATCGTGCGCGACGACTCGGGCGTGGTCGTCAACGACGAGACGCTGCCCCTGCTGGGCGCTGCCGCGGTCTGCTACGCGCGCGCCGGCGCCGACATCGTCGCGCCGAGCGCGATGATGGATGGCCAGGTCGCGGCGATCCGTACGGCGCTCGACGAGGCAGGCTTCCTCGACACGCCGATTCTCAGCTATGCGGCCAAGCACGCCTCGGCGTTCTACGGGCCGTTCCGTGGCGCGGCAGAGAGCACCCCGTCATTCGGCGACCGGCGCGCGTACCAGATGGATCCCGCAAACGCCCGCGAGGCGCTCGTCGAGGTGCAGATCGACGTCGACGAGGGCGCCGACCTCCTGATGGTGAAGCCTGCGGGCTCGGCGCTCGACATCATCCGGCAGGTGCGCGACCGCTTTCCGCACCCGCTCGTCGCGTATCAGGTCAGCGGGGAGTACGCGATGCTCAAGGCGGCCGCCGAGCGGGGCTGGCTCGACGAGCGTCGGGCCGCACTCGAGTCGCTCGTGGCGATCCGCCGTGCGGGGGCCGACCACGTCATCACCTACTATGCGAAGGAGGTCGCCCGATGGCTGTCCACGGCGGACTGATCCAGCCCAGCGATGCGCCCCCGACCAGCCGGTCGGAGGCGTTGTTCGCGCGGGCCAAGACCCTGATGCCGGGCGGCGTGAGCAGCCCGGTGCGCGCGTTCCGCTCCGTCGGCGGGACGCCACGCTTCATCTCGCGGGCGCAGGGCCCGTACCTGTGGGATGCGGACGGGCATCGCTACGTCGACTTCGTCCTCTCGTGGGGCCCGATGATCCTCGGGCATGCGCATCCCGAGGTGGTGGAGGCGGTGCGGAAGCAGGTCGTCGACGGGATGAGCTTCGGGGCGCCCTGCGCGCTCGAGGCCGACCTCGCCGAGCGGATCGTGCGGATGGTGCCGTCGATGGAGATGGTGCGCTTCGTCTCGAGCGGCACCGAGGCCACGATGAGCGCGGTGCGCCTGGCGCGTGCCGCGACCGGCCGCGCGAAGCTCCTCAAGTTCTCCGGCTGCTATCACGGGCACGGCGATGCGTTCCTGGTGCAGGCCGGCTCCGGCGTCGCGACGCTCGGTCTCCCTGACTCACCGGGGGTGACGTCCGGCACGGCGGCCGACACGCTGACCGCGCCGTACAACGATCTCGACGCGGTGACGCAGCTCCTCGACGCGCACGCCGGCACGGTGGCGGCGGTCATCGTCGAGCCGGTCGTGGGGAACGCGGGCTTCATCGCGCCGCAACCGGGCTTCCTCGAGGGGCTCCGCGCGCTCTGCACCGCGCGGGGGATCGTGCTGATCTTCGACGAGGTGATGACCGGGTTCCGCGTCTCCCTCGGCGGCGCGCAGGCGCACTACGGCGTGACGCCCGACCTCACCACGCTCGGGAAGGTGATCGGCGGGGGGATGCCGGTGGGCGCCTATGGTGGGCGACGCGACCTCATGGAGATGGTCGCGCCCGCCGGGACGATGTACCAGGCGGGGACGTTGAGCGGGAACCCGGTCGCGATGGCGGCGGGGATCACGACGCTCGATGTGCTCGCGCGCCCCGGGATGTTCGCGCGGGCGGAGACCGCGGCGGCGCGGCTCGTGCGCCTGCTCACCGACTGGGCCGCGGACCGGGAGATTCCGTTCCAGGCCACGCGTGCCGGCACGATGTGGGGCTCGTTCTTCACCGCGACGCCGGTCGTGGATTACGCGACGGCGAAGACCGCCGACACGAAACGGTACGCCCACATCTTCCACGAGCTGCTCCGTGAGGGCGTATATCTCGCGCCGTCGCAGTTCGAGGCGGGGTTCACCTCGGTGATGCACAACGATGAGGTGATGGATCAGGTGGAGGACGCGCTGCGGCGCTGCGACGTCTAGCGGAGTCGGAAGCGCGACTCCAGGGCATCACAGGCCGTCTCCACCCCGCCCTCGGCCCTGACGCGCTCCGCCACCTGCGTCACCGCCGTCCGCACCGCCGGGTCGTGGGTGAGCGCATCGAGCGCGGCCGCCACGCGCCGCGCGCGGTAGCGGCCCGGCGTCACGATGCGGGCCACGCCGAGCCGCTCCGCGCGGTAGGCGTTGTCGGGCTGGTCGTTGGCGAAGGGCACCGCGAGGATCGGCACGCCCGAGCGCATGGCGAAGGTCAACGTGCCGATGCCGCACTGCTGAATCACCGCGGCCGCGCGCGGCATCACGAGCGAGTGCGGGGCGCGCTCCACGGCGAGGCATCCCGGTGGCAGCGTGGCATCGAGCATCGCGCGGTTCTCCGGCCCGACGAGGAGCAGCGCCCGCCCGCCGAGCCGCTGCGTGGCGGCAATGCTCTCCTCCCAGAATCGGCCCGGGGTGAGCACCGCGGATGAGCCGAGCGTGAACAGGAACGGGGCCGGCCCCTCATCGAGGAAGCGCGCCACGGCCGGGGGGAGCGTCGCGCCGTGCACCGCGTCGTGGAACATCTGGCCCGTGATGACGACGTTGGCGGGCCAATCGGGCTGTGGCTCGCCGAGCACGCGGGAGTAGAGGGCGAGGACGAGATGCGGGCTGTGCTGGCCCTCGAAGATCGGCGAGCCCGCGTCGGGGAGCCCGAGGCGACGGCGCAGGTCGGTGACCGGCTGGAGCCAGGCGCGCGAGGCAAGGCGCGCACTCTTCGCGAGGAAGCGTCCCACCCACGGGCCCGTGCGTTCGAGCGACTTGAGCCACGGCGCCGGCGGGAAGATCGGCACGTCCGTGGCGGAGAAGAACATCATCGGCGCGAGCGCCGTGCTCGCCCAGGGGATTCCGTACCGTTCCCCGAGCAGCGGGAGCGGCATCGTGAGGGCGTGGCTGATGAGGAGATCCGAGGCGCGGGCGGGGCCTTCGAGGTCCTCGTACATCTGCGGGATCGCCGGCCCGATGATGCGTCGGAGGAGGTACTCGCTCCCGCGCCAACGGTCCATCACGAGGTCGACGATCGCCGTATCGGTCGGGCTGAGGTCGGGTCGGATCGGATGGAAGGCGAGCCCCGCGGCCCGGACGTGATCCGCGAAGTACGACATCGTCGCGATGGTGACGTCGTGCCCGCGGCGCCGGAGTCCGACCCCGAGGCCGATGGAGGGATCGATGTCGCCGTGGGAGCCCCACGCGCCGATCAGGATGCGTGCCATGGGAGGAAGGATAGTCGAAAGGGGCGACGCCTTTCGGCCCCGCCCCCGACGTGCACCATCCAGCTTGCACCGGTCAGCGCGTCGTGACCGGCCTTCAGCCTCAGACCGGGAAGAGCATCTCCCGGTAGCGCGGCAGCGGCCAGTACGCGTCGCCGATCGAGACCTCGAGCGCATCGGAGAGGTTGCGGCAGGAGGCCATCGCGTCGGCGCCGGTGCTCGTGACGAACGCCGCACACTTCGCGACATCGTCGTGCAGCGCGTGGGCGCGCTTGATCGCCGCATGCAGCGCGGCGGTCTTGGCCTGCAGCGCCGCGACCTGCTTCCCGGTCGCCTCGGCGGCGGCCTTCTGCGGGATCACCTTGATGCCCGCCTGCTTCGCCTGCGCCGCGCCCTGCGCGAGCGCGCCGAGGTAGGCGTACGCCGCCGGGAGGATCTGCGTGTCGAGCATCTCGGCCAGCGTCTCCATCTCGATGAGCACGTCCTTCACGTAGCGCTCCACGCGCACGTGGTAGCGGCTCTCGAGCTCCTCGGCGGTGAGGATGCCGAGCGACGTGAAGAGCGTCTTCACCGGCTTCGTGGTCATCTGCGCCAGCGCCTCCGGGGCGCGGCGGAGGTTGAGGAGGCCGCGCTTCTTCGCCTCCTTCACCCAGGCCTCGCTGTAGCCGTTCCCCTCGAAGCGGATCGCGCTCGTGGCCTTGAACGCCTTGCGCACCACCGTGAAGGCCGCGTCGTCGACCGAGCCGCCCTTCGCGATCTCCGCCTTCAGCTCCGCGGTGATCTCGCGGATCGCCTCAGCGACCACCGTGTTCAGCGTCATCACCGGGAAGGCGATGCTCTGCGAGGAGCCCACCGCGCGGAACTCGAACTTCGCGCCGGTGAAGGCGAGCGGCGACGTGCGGTTGCGGTCGGTGTTGTCCTGCTCGATCTCCGGGAGCTTCGCGACGCCGAGCGCGAGCATCGCCTGCTCCGCCTTGGTCCCGGCGCGGCCGGCGATGATGTCCTCGATCATCTTCGTGAGGGCGTTGCCCATGAAGACGGAGATGATGGCCGGCGGCGCCTCGTTGGCGCCGAGGCGATGCTCGTTGCCGCTCGTGCCGATGCCGGCGCGGAGCAACCCCTGGTGCTTGTACACGCCCTTCAGGAAGGCCGAGAGGAAGAGGAGGAAGCGCACGTTCTGGTGCGGCGTCTTCCCCGGCTTGAGGAGGTTGATGCCGTTGAGCGCGTTGTCGCTCGCGATCGAGAGCGACCAGTTGCAGTGCTTGCCCGAGCCGTTGATGCCGGCGAACGGCTTCTCATGCAGGAGGACCTGAAGGCCGTGGCGGAGCGCGACGTCCTTGAGGACCGACATCACGAGCTGGTTGTGGTCGGTCGCGATGTCCGTCTCCTCGAACTGCGGCGCCATCTCGAACTGGCACGGCGCGACCTCGTTGTGCCGCGTGACGATCGGCACGCCGAGCTTGTAGAGCTCGTGCTCCACCTCGGCGAGGAAGGCCTGCACGCGCTCCGGGATGCCGCCGAAGTAGTGGTCCTCGAGCTGCTGGCCGCGCGGCGGCGGGGCGCCGACGAGCGAGCGGCCGCCCATCACGAGGTCCGGACGCATCGCGAAGTGCGTGCGGTCGATGACGAAGAACTCCTGCTCGGTGCCCATCGTCGTGTAGACGCGGAGCGCCCCGGTGTCGCCGATCAGGTCGAGGAGCTCCCGCGCCGAGGTGGAGAGGACCTCGCTCGAGCGGAAGAGCGGCGTGACCTCATCGAGCGCCTCGCCGTTGTAGCCGATGAAGACCGACGGAATGCAGAGGGTCCGCGTCCCGGCCGCTTCCATGATGAAGAGGGGCGACGCCGGGTTCCACGCCGTGTAGCCGCGCGCCTCCCACGTGGCGCGGAGGCCGCCCGACGGGAAGGAGGAGGCGTCGGGTTCCGACTGGATGAGCTGCTCAGCCGTGAACTTCTCGATCGCGGCGCCCTCGCCGTTAAGGGCGAGGAACGCGTCGTGCTTCTCGGCGGTGAGCCCCGTCTGCGGCTGGAACCAGTGACAGAAGTGGGTGACGCCGCGGGAGATGGCCCAATCCTTCACCGCGCTCGCGACGGCGGGGGCAATCGCCGGGTCGAGCTTCTTCCCGAGCCGGATCGCCTCCGTGAGCTTCGCGTAGACCTCCGCGGGAAGCTTGTCGCGCATCTGGCGCGCGCCGAAGGTGTTGCTGCCGAAGTACGCCGAGGTCGGGATCGGCGGTTCCGCGAGCGCAGGGACCTTCGGGACGATCGGTGCGCGCGTGGCGATCGCGCGGAGGGCGTCGGAGCGGGGCGTGGAGGACATGTGCGTTGAGGCTGGAGGCTGGTGGCAAAACGCAGAAAACAGCCCGGCAAGGGCGCTGTTTCAAAAAAACGTTGATAAAGTGCGTGGCGTTCCTTGAAGCGTGCGAATTCTGCAAAATTTATCAGGAAACCCCATCATTTCAATGCAATAATTGCAAAAATTGCACCATGTGGTCGTCAATCCACACAAAGTGACCTTATTTAAGGACACCTAGCTTCCCGAAGAGGGGTTGGGCCCACGGTTTCCCTCGGCCGACGGCGCCACTACCTTTGCCCATACGGCGCCGTGGCCAAGTGGTAAGGCGGCAGACTGCAAATCTGCTATTCGTCGGTTCGATTCCGACCGGCGCCTCTCTCCCCCTGCTTCGGGGGCGCAATGCCTGATCCGACACGAACGGGTGGTCCCTCGCGGGCCACCCGTTCGTAGTTTCTGGAGACGCTCGTTCCCGTCGTCGCCCCGCCGACCTCTCGCCCGCGCCACACGATGCGACTGTCCACCTCCGTCCGCGCGTTCCTCGGCCTCCTCTGCGCCGCCACCGCCCGCCTCGACGCGCAGTCGACCACCACGGCGGAGACGACGCTGCGCCTCCCCGGACTCGAACAGCCGGTCGAGATCGTCCGCGACCGCTGGGGGATCAACCACATCTATGCGAAGACGGAGCACGACCTCTTCTTCGCGCAGGGCTACGCCGCCGCGAAGGACCGGCTCTTCCAGTTCGAAGTCTGGCGACGCCAGGCGACGGGGACGGTGGCGGAGTGGCTCGGACCGCGTGAGCTCGAGCGGGACATCGGCGCGCGGCTCTTCCGGTTCCGCGGCGACCTCACCGCGGAGTTCCAGCACTATCACCCGCGCGGCCGCGCGATCATCACGGCCTTCGTCGACGGCATCAACGCGTATGTGCGCGAGGTCCGTCGCGACCCCACGCAGCTCCCGATCGAGTTCACACTCTTGAACACGCTCCCGGGCCTCTGGACCCCGGAGGTCGTGATCTCGCGGCATCAGGGGCTCCTCGGGAACATCACCGAGGAGCTCGACTACGGGCGGATGGTCGCGGCACTGGGGCCGGCGCGCGTGAAGGCGTTGCAGGCGTTCCGGCCCGGCGATCCCGACCTCACGCTCGCGCCGGGGATCGACGCGACGCTGCTCTCGGCCGACATCCTCAAGCTCTACAACGCGTTCCGTGGCCCGCTGCGGTTCCAGGCGGAGGACATCGCGCCGGCGTTCCGCGCGGCGCAGTCGAGCGGGGCGCTCGACGGAGATGCGGCATCGGGGGATCCGCGTCGTGCGACGGACGACGCGCTCACGCGCGCCGCCGCTGACGCGCCAGACGACGCCGACCCCATCGACTGGACCCGCGAACGCCTCGCCGGCGGGAGCAACAACTGGATCGTGAGCGGTCGGCTGAGCCAGAGCGGCGCGCCGCTCCTCGCGAACGATCCGCACCGGGCGATCTCCGTCCCCTCGCTCCGCTACTTCGCGCACCTCGTGGGGCCGGGGTGGGACGTGATCGGCGGCGGTGAGCCGGTGCTTCCGGGCATCTCTATCGGCCATAACCAGCACGGCGCGTGGGGACTCACGATCTTTGAGACCGACGGCGAGGATCTCCTCGTCTATGAGACCGATCCCGCGAACGCGGATCGCTACCGCTATCGCGGGCAGTGGGAGGCGATGCGCGTCATCGTCGACACGATCCCGGTGAAGGGGCAGCGGCCGGCGATCGTACGGCACCGGTATACGCGGCACGGGCCGGTGGTCTATCAGGACGCGGCACGCCATCGCGCCTTCGCGGTGCGGGCGGCGTGGCTCGAGCCCGGCGGGGCGCCGTATCTCTCGAGCCTGCGGATCGATCAGGCGACGACGTGGGAGGAGTTCCGTGCGGCGAACCGCTACGGACACATCCCGGGCGAGAACATGATCTGGGCGGACCGCACGGGGCACATCGGCTGGCAGGCGGTGGGCATCGCGCCGCGGCGCCCGAACTTCAGCGGGCTCGTGCCCGTCCCCGGCGACGGTCGTTTCGAGTGGACCGGGTTCCTCGACATCCTGCAGAAGCCGCACCTGTTCGACCCCGCCGAGGGCTTCTTCGCGACGGCGAACCAGGACAACGTGCCGCGCGACTTCCCCGCGATGGACGCGATCGGCTTCACCTGGGCGAGTCCGCACCGGTGGGTGCGGGCGACCGAGGTACTTGGGAGCGGACGGCGCTTCTCGCTCGCGGACATGACGCGCCTCCAGACGGACGAACTCTCGATCCCCGCGCGGGAGCTGACGCGGCTGCTGCGCGACGTCGCGGTCCCCACCGCGCGCCTCGATTCGCTCCGGCGGCGACTCCTCGCCTGGGACCACGTGCTCGCGAAGGAGAGCGTGGAGGCCGGGATCTACGTGGCGTGGGAGCGCCGGCTCACGCGGCTCACGTACGAGCAGCTCGTGGCACCGGCCGAACGGGCCGTGATGCCGGAGATCCCGTTCGAGGTGGTGCTGCGCGCGGTGACGATTCCCGACGGCACGTGGGGCGCGGCGCCGTTGGCGGCGCGCGATGCACTGCTCGTGCAGGCGCTCACAGACGCAGAGGCCTCGTTGCGGGAGCGGTTCGGCGCCGAGGTATCCGGGTGGGCGTACGGACGATCGGGCTACAAGCACGTGATGATCCGTCACGTGCTGAGTGGGCTCGTGGCGGACTCACTTCGGGCGCGCCTCGATGTGGGCCCCGCGCCGCGCGGTGGCTACGGGCTCACCCTGAACGCGAACGGGAACGGGGACAACCAGACGAGTGGCGCGTCGTTCCGGATCGCGATCGACCTCGCGGACTGGGACCTCGCGCTCGGCACCAACACCCCGGGGCAGTCCGGGGACCCGTCGAGTCCGTTCTATCGCGACCTCTTCGGCGAGTGGGCACGGGACCGGTACTTCCCCGTGCTGTACACGCGGCCGAAGATCGACGCCGCCACCGCGTCGCGCACCCGACTCACCCCGCGCTGACGCACCCCGCACGCACCCCAACGTCCTCGCCGGACGCCGCGTAGGCCGCCCAGCGTCTCTCGTTCCCTCCACCTCGGAGTCCGCATGTCCCGCCCGACCCTTCCGCGGCTCGCCGTGGCCGTGCTCCTCGCCACCCTGCTGACGCCCGGCACCGCGCGGGCCCAGGGGCAGCCCGTGGACCGCGAGTACACCGCCAAAATCCGCGAGTACCTGCAGGATGCGCGCATCAGTACGGAGCTCGTGGACCACCTCCCGGCCTCCGACCGGGTGCCCACGCCGCTGCGGTTCCTCGGGCGGATCGTCGGGACGCCCGGGGAGCTCACGTATGCGCGGGACATCCACCGCTACATGTTCGCGCTCGACTCGGCGTCACCGCGTGTCAGGACGTGGAAGATCGGCGAGACCGAAGAGGGGCGCGATCTCATCGTCGTGGCGATCGCCGATTCGGCGATCATCGCGACCCTCGACGCGCACCGCGGCTACCTCAACGAGCTGACCGACCCGCGCCGCACGACGGAGGTGCGCGGTCAGCAGTTGCTCGAGACCGCGAAGCCCATCTACTGGCTCACCTCGGGGCTGCATTCGGGGGAGACGGGGGGCCCCGAGATGTTGATGGAGCTCGCCTACCGGATGGCGGTCACGGAGACGCCGTTCTACGAGAACATCCGCCGGAACGTGATCACGATGATCACCCCGGTGCTCGAGGTCGACGGCCGCGAGCGGCAGGTCGACACCTACTACTTCAACAAGACGCGGCCGGCGGGCGAGGCGCGGCTGCCGTTGATGTACTGGGGCAAGTACGTCGCGCACGACAACAATCGCGACGGGATGGGCCAGTTCCTCGCGCTGACGCGGCACATCAACCGCACCTTCCTGCAGTGGACCCCGCAGGTGATGCACGACCTGCACGAGTCGGTCTCGTACCTCTACTCGTCCACCGGGACGGGGCCGTACAACGAGGGGCTCGACCCCATCACCGTGAACGAGTGGTGGATGATGGCGCAGGCCGACGTGATGGAGCTGACGAAGCGCGGCGTGCCGGGCGTCTGGACCTACGGTTTCTACGACGGGTGGGTGCCGAACTACCTCTTCTTCGCCGCGCACTCGCGCAACGCGATCGGCCGCTTCTACGAGGTGCAGAGCTACGGCCCGGATAACAACCCGTCGCTCCGCGTGGGGCCCGGGACGACGAGTCGCGAGTGGTTCCGGCCGAACCCGCCGCTCCCGGAGATCAAGTGGGGGCCGCGCAACTCGGTGAACATCGGTCAGTCCGGCGTGCTCTTCTCGCTCGACCACTTCGCGAAGAACCGGCGCCTCTATCTCGAGAACTACTGGCTGAAGGCGAAGCGCTCGGTGGCGCGCGGACGCACAGGGCCGACCTTCGGCTGGGTGGTCCCCGCCGGCCAGCGTCGGCGCGTCGATGCCGTGGACGCGATCAACGAACTGTACCGGCAGGGGCTCGAAATCCACGTCGCCGATGCGGCCTTCACCGCCGGTGGTGTATCCGTCGCGAAGGGGGACTATGTGATCCGCGCGGACCAGCCGTACCGGACCCTCGCGGACATGTACTTCTCGACGCAGAACTTCCCGAGCACGAACCCGCGCCCGTATGACGACACCGGGTGGACCTTCCAGCTGATGCGGAACGTCGTGCTCCACGCGGTGACCGATACGACGCTCCTGACGCAACGGATGACGCGGCTCACCACGCCGGCGCGCGCCGCAGGCGGGATCACGGGGAGCGGGCCGGTCGTCGTCGTGGACCACACGGCGGACAACGCGCTCGTCACGATGCGCTACCGACTGAAGGACGTACCGATGGCGGCCGCCGAGGCGGACTTCGAGGCCGGCGGGCGGCGCTTCCGTGCGGGGAGCTTCATCATCGCCAACGCGAACCCCGCGGTCGTCGGACCGGTGCTGCGCGACCTCGGCCTCTCCGGCGTGGCGCTCGCCGCTGCGCCGACGGTGAAGACGCACGACCTCGACCTCCCGCGGATCGGGTACGTGCACAGCTGGCAGCGCACGCAGGATGAGGGCTGGGTACGCGCGGCGCTCGACACCTACGGCGTCCCCTACACCTACTTCGCCGACCAGAAGCTTCGCGAGGGGAACCTCCGCGAGCGCTACGACGTGATCATCTACCCACACGTCGGTGGGAGCGCAGAAGCCCAGGTGAACGGCATCGCGATGACGGGCACCCTCCCGCTGCCATATCGCCGCACGCCGGAGACGCCGAACCTCGGCGTCAACGACCAGTCGGACGACATCCGGGGTGGGATGGGCTATGAGGGGCTGCTCGAGCTGCGGAAGTTCGTCGAGGCCGGGGGGACGTTGATCGTCGAGGGCGCGACGGCGACGATCTTCCCGGAGTACAAGCTCCTCACCGGCATCACCGTCGAAACGCCGGCGAACCTTTTCGTGCGCGGCTCGGTGATGCGTGGCCTCGTCACCGATCGCACGAGCCCCATCGCGTACGGCTACGGCACGCAGGTGCCGGTGTACTTCAACTCGGCGCCGGTGCTCAGCGTGGCGGGGGCCGGGATGGGCGGCTTCGGCGGTGGTGGTGGCGGCGCGGGTGGGCCGACCGGACAGAACACGACACCGATGGCGACGCCGCTCACCCTCTCGCCCTGGAACTGGTCGGCCGTGGACTCGATGCCTATCGCGGGCGCTGGGAGCTCGACACGCACTGGGGGTCGTGGTCCCGCCACCGGAGGTACCGCCGGAGGGGCCAGCGGGGCGGCGAGTACGGGAGCGCTCCCGGGGCGGCCGCGCGTCGTGATGAGCTTCCCCGCCAATCCGGCGGAGATGCTCCTCTCAGGCTCGCTCGATGGGGGCCAGGCGCTCGCCAACCGCGCGCAGGTCATCGACTCACCACTCGGGCAGGGCCACGTGGTGAGCTTCGGCATCCGCCCCTTCTGGCGGTGGCAGACGCACGGGACCTTCTTCCTCGGCTTCAACTCGATCCTGCACTGGAACGATCTCGACGCCGGCCGATAGGGCGCCGAGCCCGGCGGTGGAGCTCGGCGGTCCGGGCGCCACTCGCTCCGCCGGGCAATCGGCGCGTTGCGGGCGCGCTGCCGGCGGGACCGAATGGATCATCCGGATGCGACGAGGGCCCGGCTCCCCGTGGGGAGCCGGGCCCTCGTCCGTCACGGGGTGACCGCGACTACTTCTGGAAGATCGCGAAGCCCCAGAAGCAGGGGTTCGTGCTGCACGCCGCCATCGTGACCTTCACCTTGTAGGTGCCGCTCTTCTTCGGGCGGAACTCAACGATCGGGTTGTCGTCAGTCAGGACGTCCGACTCGAGCTCCGTGTTGTTCTCGTCGAGCAGGGCGATGTCGAGGTCGCTGCAATCGCCATCGCAGACACCCCAGAACTTGTAGGTCATCCCGGCGGTGAGCGCGAAGCTCCAAGTGTCCGAGGCGTCGTCGTTCATCCGCCCCATGATGTAGTTCCGCGAGGAGAAGCCCTGGCCCTGATTGGACTCGTAGCCGCGCTTCAGCTGATCCCACACAGTGTTGGCGTAGCTCTGCGCCGACGCCGCCGACGGAGCGACGAGGACGGCGACGCCGAGGAGGGTGAAGAGGCGACGGAAGGTGCGCGTCATGAAGTACCGATCCCTGCTGGGGTGAAATGGGCCCCCTACGGTGGGCGCCCCGTCCTTCAGGATGTCACCGACCGAGGCTCGGCGTCAAGAAACCCCTTGGTCACGGCCGTCTCAGGCCCCGGCGGCGCGTTCCCGGTCGGTCACGGAGTTGCCGGCGCGGCCCGTCACGCGACCCCGGCACCCGGGCGCCCCACAGCGACAGTCGAACCCCGCACTCCGCTCGTCCAACAGATGTCCATAGTCCAGGGTAAGCTCCTCGCCCACCGCGATGTCGCGGAGCGCGACGACGTCGAGCCCGTGGAAACCGGTGTTCGCGGCGCAGCTGTGGTTCCACGGGGCCCAGGCGAGCGGATCCTCATCCCAGATGGCGTAGACCTCGTCGCTCAGCGGGACGGCATAATGCCGGAAGAGTTCGCGGTCCGTCGCGTCCCAGTGCCGTTCCACGTGCCGACGCGTCACGATCCGGTGCGGTCGGCCCTCCCCGGCCCAGATCAGCTCGCCCGCCGTCAACCGCTTCGTCGCGACGACGCCGTACCCGGCGATGGCATCGCCGCGCAGCGCATACGCCTTCTCCCGGCGCCGATGCCGTGCGATCCCCTCCGCGATGATCCGATCGAGGAACCCGGCCTGCCCCATCGGGTCGAAGCGGAGGATGTGGTCGGCGGACCCGCCGTACGCCCCATCGTAGAAGACCGAGCAGGTGAAGTTCATCTCGAGGAAGTGGATCGTCCCGGCGGCATCCATCCGGAAGTCCATCCGCGCATACCCGACGCCGGCGAACCCCTCAAACACTCGCTCCGCCGCCTGTCGGAGCCGGCTCGCGAGCGCCTCGTCGCGCACGGGATGGTTCGCCTCCGGATGCAGCTCGCTCGTCTTGAGGGCGTAGCTCTTGTACCGGAAGCCGGGAGGGAAGGTGTATTCCACCGGCACGAGCGCCGCGCCCCGCCCCGGCCGCTCGGCATCCCCCACCACCAGCACCGTGAACTCGCGGCCGTCGATGTATTCCTCGACGAGGAGCGCCGGGAACTCATCGGCCAACTTCCGCACCTGCGCGGTGAGCGCCTCAAGATCGGCAACGACGGCCTGATCATCGACGCCGAGGCTGTCACCGGCGCCGGCGGGCTTCACGAAGCAGGGGAAGCGGAGCCGCTGCGTGGCCGCGCCGATGGCCTGCCGCGCCGCCACCAGGTCCCCCGGGAGGCGCGCGGCGTCGAGGAGCGCATGCAGCGGCGTCGCGACCCCCATGATATGCGCCACGTACTTCATGATCGGCTTCGGGACGTCGTAGAGTGTCGGAGTCGGCCCGGTGTACGGGAGGCCGAGCGCCTCGAGGCTCTGGATCACGTCGATCCCCGGGACATCCCACTCGGGGTAGCCTTCGCAGAGGTTCACGAAGATGTCGAACCCCTGCGCGGCGAGCCGCTTCAGCTGCCGATACGTGCTGACCTTGTTGAGTGCCTCGTGGTGCACCGTGCACCCCGGCAGCAGCGGGGCGAGGTCGCGTTGCGGGTCATAGTGCCGATAATCGACGCCGGAGGCGGAGTAATCGGGCTGGAGGACGCAGACTTTAAGTCCGGCGCTCATCCGGCCGCCCGGGTGACCCGACGGCCGCGGCGACGCTCGGGGACATTGGCGTTGGCAAGGATCGCCTCGACCGCGCTCGCGAAGCTCAGCTTGGCGAAGCGCAGGATGGCGCCGATCGAGGTCTGCACGTCGTCCTCGGAGAGGCCGCACTGCGAGTTGACCTCGAGGACGTAGATCTTCCCGGTGCGCGCGTCCTGTCGCAGGTCGACGCGTCCATAGCCGCGCCCGCCGACCGCGGCGTACGCCGCCCAGCTGATTGCCTCGATCTCCTGCGCGAGCGCCTTCCGCCGCACCGGCTTGTAGCGCCAGAGCTCGCCGTCGCCGCCGTCGATCTCGGGCTCGTCCTCATAGATGCCCCAAAGGCGATCGAACGAGAGGAAGCGTTCCCGCACCGGGATCGTCTCGTTGAAGAGACGCTCGACCGGCGGGTAGATCCGCGCGCGCGCCGGTTCGGTGGCGTGCCCCACGACGAAGGTCGTGTACTCGGGGCCGATGATGAACTTCTCGACGAAGGCCCCACCCTCGGCGAGCGCCCAGCCGCGATACCCGTCGTGCAGCCGCTTGAGCTGTGCGCGCAGCGCCTGCGGCGAGCGGACGACCGACTTCATCCCGATCCCGAGGCTCCCGGCGGAGATCGCCGGCTTGAGGATTAGGGTCTTCGAGAGTTCGTCGAAGAGTCGCGCGGTGCCGCGCCCGTCGCGCTGGACAATCGCCCACGGCGCGGTGGGGACGCCGGCCCCCTCGAAGAGGCGCTTCATCACGATCTTCGACGTCGTCAGGTCGTAGAAGGCCTCGTCGGCGCCGGTGAAGGGGATCCCGTGCGCGCGCAGCGCGCGGATCACCGAGAGGCCCGGCGAGCCGTTGATCTCGTCACCGTCACAGAGGTTGAGCGCGATTGGCGCGTAGCCGCGCGACGCACGCCGGATCCCACCGATGACCGTCTCCACGTCCTGCATCGTCACCGGCTGCCACCGCCACGCGATCCCGAGGGCCGCGAAGGCCCGCGTGTACTCCTCGCGCGCGAGGGAGTAATCGCTGTACCAGGCCAGATTGGGATCGTCGGTGGCGACGGTGGGAATCAGCACCCAGACGAGCGGGGCCGGCGTCGCAAGGGGGATCGGCGTGGCAGCCATTCGGGTGGATTCAAACGCCACCCCTCACCCCGCGCAAGTCGATGCGCGAGGCCCGTTTGCGGTCACCCCGCCCGCATCTCCCGCTGCAGTCGCCGGAAGGCGAGGAGCGTGAAGCCAAGGCTCGCCGCGAGGGTCACCACGAAGAGCCCGCTGCGCCCGCGCACGAAGGCATCGCCGAGGTAGACCACAACGGCGACGAAGGGGAGCTCCGCGAGGGCCATGATCGGGAGGTACTTCGGGAACGGATACTTGAGCACGCCGAGCACGTAGCTCGGCAACTCCGACTGCAGCGCGAACCGGAAGAGCAGGATGCTGGGCCAGCGCGCGCGTGTCGCGAAGAAGGTCTCGTAGCGATGGAACGGTTCGGCCGGAATGAATCGCAGAGCGACGCGACGCCCCAACGTTCGGGCGAGCCAGTAGCCCCCCGTCCCACCGACGACCCCTCCGATCCAGAGCAGGAGCATCGTCTGCTCCGCGCCCCAGACGTAGACGCCCACCGGGACGATCGGCGTACTCGAGAAGAACGAGAGCATCGCCGAGACGGCGGCGAAGGCGAGGAAGACGGCGACCCCCGCGCGGGGATAGGCACGGATGACCCGCTCCACCGTGGCCAACACCTCACGCACGGCGCCCCCGAGCACGGGCGACGTGCTCACGCCGAGGACGATGAGCAGGACGACCGCGAGGACGACGAGGCGTCGATGGTTCAGCGGATGGTGCGGCATCGGGAGGTGCGGGAGGTCATCGTGGATGAATGGTACCCGCGTCGCCCAACGATGGCGCCACCACGCGTACGCGCGCAGCCCTGCCTCGACGCGGCGCGCACGCCGTGTCACCGCTCAGACGCCTGAGCGTTCCTCGGGATGGAGCCGGCGCAGCATCCGAAGCGTCGGCACGAACCAGGCGGTGAGCGCCACCACGCCCAGCGTCGCGATCCCGCCAATCACTACGCTCGGTGCGGTGCCGAACCACCGTGCGGTGACGCCGCTCTCGAACATCCCGATCTCGTTCGAGGAGCCGACGAAGAGCTGATTCACGGAGGAGACGCGTCCGAGCAGTGCCTCCGGCGTGCGGGACTGCAGCAGCGTGCTCCGGATCACGACGCTGATCATATCCAGCAGCCCGGAGGCGAAGAGGAGCGCGAGGGAGAGCAAGAACGAGGTCGAGAGCCCGAACCCGATCATGCACGCCCCGAACCCCGCGACGGACCAGAGGAGGATGTGCCCGGTGTGTTCGAAGTCGTGGTGCCGCGCGAGGACGAGCCCCATCACCACGGCGCCCGCCGCCGGCGCGGCCCGCAGCAGGCCGAGCCCGGTGGGGCCGACGTGCAGGATCTCCGCGGCGAAGATGGGGAGGAGCGCGACCGCGCCGCCGAAGAAGACGGAGAAGAGGTCGAGGGTGAGCGCGCCGAGGATCACGGGTTCCCGCGCGACGAAGCGCACGCCGCCCGCGACCGACTCCCACACCGGCTCCGCCGTGCGTGTCCGCTCGGGTGAGCGATGCCGGATGGAGAGCATCGCCGTCACGGCGAAGGCCATCAGCGCGGCATCGACCGCGTAGGCGAGGCGCGTCCCGCCCACCGCGTACAGCAGGCCGCCGAGGGCGGGACCGAGCACCGCGGCGAGCTGCCACGAGCCGCTGCGCCAGGTGATGGCGTTCTTGAAGAGGGTGCGCGGGACGAGCTCCGCCGACAGCGCCTGCCGCGCGGGCTGGAGAAAGGCGCGCGCGACGCCACTCACGATGATGACCGCGTAGATCGCCCGCACGCGCCCGGAGGCCGCCGCCGCGGCAGTGACGCCCGCCGCCTCCAGCCCCGCCCCCCACGGCCCCGCGAGGATCCAGAGCGCGACGCTGCACGCCACGAGCACCACCAGCGCGACGAGCGTGATGCGCCGGCGGTCGTGCAGGTCGGCGACGTGGCCGGCGTAGAGCGCGGTCGCGAGCGCGGGGAGCGCCTCGGCGAGGCCGATCAACCCCAGCGCGAGGGGATCACGCGTGAGGTCGTACATCTGCCACCCCACCACCGTCCCCTGGATCTGGATCCCGAGGGTGAGGGCGAAGAGGCAGACGATGTAGCGCGCGAACTTCGGGTGCCGCAGCGCGGCATACGGATCAGGGCGGACCGGCGCGGCCTCGCTCACGCGGTGTGCCCCACCGCACGACCGGTGGCGGCGTCGTGGGCCGCACGCGCCGCCGCGAGAATCGCCGCTGCCTCGTCTGCGACCTGCGCGACCGCGAGCTCCACCTCGCGCTGCCGCGTGCGGAAGCTGAGCACACAGATGCGCGCGAGCGCACGGCCCTCCGCGACGCACCCCGAGAGCATCACGTCACCGCGGGCAGTGACGCGCTCCACGAGCGCGGTCGTGGCGCGGTCCTGCGCCGCGCGCGTCTCGAGCCCCGGTCCCTCGAGGTGGAAGGCCAAGAGCGAGAGCTGCGGCGGCGCATCGAGCACGAGACCGGGCACCGTCGTGAGCCGCTCCGTCGCCCAGACCGCGAGGGCGCGCTTCTCCTCGAGGGCCGCGCGATAGCGCGCCAGCCCGAGGAGCTGGAAGGTCAGCCAGAGCCGGAGCCCGGGGAAGTCGCGCGAGAGGTCGGGGCCGTACTGCGCGGGGTCGTAGAACTCCCCCTGGTTCGGGGGGAGATACCCGGCGGTGGAGGCGTGCAGCGCGCGTAGCGCCTCACCGTCACGCACGAGGAGCGCGCCCGTCCCGTACGGGAGGAAGAGGCCCTTGTGCGGGTCGAGGGTGAGCGAGTCGGCGCGCGAGAGGCCTGCGAGGAGGGGCCGCAGCGCGGGGACGAGGTGGAAGCAGGCGCCGTAGGCGCCGTCGATGTGGTGCCAGCACTCCTCGCGCGCGGCGAGGTCGGCGATCGCCTCGAGCGGGTCAACGGCGCCGGTGTTCGTCGTGCCAGCGGTGGAGCAGATGAAGAACGGGGTGAGCCCCGCGGCGCGGTCCGACGCGATCGCCTCGGCGAGCGCGTCGACGCGCATCCGGTACGCGGCATCGACGGGGATCTCGCGTACGCGGTCGGCAGCGATGCCGGCGAGCTTCGCGGCCTTCTGCACGCAGTGATGCGCCTGCGACGAGACGTAGAGCGTGCCGCGGCGGATGTCGGGGCCGAGGTGGCGTTCGCGCGCGGCGGCGATGGCGTTGAAGGTGGCCATCGAGCCCCCCGTCGTGAACAGGCCGCGTGCCGTGTCGGGGAAGCCCATCCACTCGCGCAGCCAGTCGAGGACGTTCGCCTCGAGCTGCACGAGTGCCGGTGCCGCCTGCCAGATCCCCGTGAAGCGGTTCGTGGTGTCGGCGATGAAATCGGCGAGCGCGGCGGGGTAGATCCCGCCGCCGGGGATGTAGGCGAGGTAGCCCGCCCCGATCGTCGTGAACGAGGGGGGGACGCACCGCTCGAAGAGCTCGTCGAGGAGTGGCTCGAGCGCGCGCCCCGTCTCGGGCGCACCGGCGCGCAGGGTGCGGCAGAGCGCCTCCGCGGCGACGTCCCCGCGGCTCGGCATCGTCGGGATCGCCGCGAGATGATCGACGGCGCGGTCGACGACGGCGTGGCCCATCGCCCGCATCACGTCGGGCGGGAGGTCGAGCGCGGCGAGGTCGTCAGGCGGGAGGAGATGAGACACAGGATGACGGAGTCGGTGAGGAGGGGTGGGACCGATGGTCGGCACCACGTGGCGGGCTCGCGAGGTGGGTCACGGCGCGCCGTGACGGGCACGGACGATGCCGAAGGATACGCCCACCGGACGCGGGTGGTATCGTTGCGGGATGCGACATCGTCCCACCGCACTGATCACCGCCCTGTTGCTGACGGCCCTCACGCAGATGCTCGGGCTCACGGGGTGCGTCGGGGCCGGGCCGCGCAGGACGTCCACGCCCGCGACCACACCACCGACCGCCACGCCCCCCACCTGGCGCGTCGTCAGCTACAACATCCGCCACGGCCGCGGCACCGACGAGCGGGTCGACCTCGACCGCA
>JACCDM011833969.1_pt1 | contig 20539 bp, 19 predicted proteins | sample 7445851 | NCBI WGS metagenome assembly JACCDM01 (sample SAMN15323438, study PRJNA562643) | freshwater metagenome | isolation source: river surface water | place: USA:Blue River Watershed | collected 2017-08-16
AATATATACTATATGTAAATAGGTAATAGGTAAAAATGGGGTTTTATACTTGTGAAAAATGTGGTAAAAATTTTACTCAACAAGGATATTACAATAAACATACCAAACAAAAATTATCATGTGTGAATGAAATGAATAAAAAAGAAAAAATTGATTTGTTTCTTTTAAAAGAGGTTGAACATACAGAAATACCAACGACTACGAAAAAGACAATGACAACAAAACATAATTTAGGACAATATTTTACAACCCATATAGAGCTCAAAGAAAAGGTTTTTGAGTTTATTTTGAATAGCCCGTCTAATATATTGGAACCATGTATTGGTCAAGGAGATTTAATTACATTTATTACTGATAAAATACCAAGCGTAACATTTGATATGTATGAGATTGATACAAATATTCATTTATTGGATCATGTACAAAAAGATAAGGTTGTTTATGGCGATTTTATGAAACAAACTATTTCAAAAACATACAAAACAATCGTAGGAAATCCGCCTTATGTTAGAACTAAAAAAGGAAACATGTACATTGATTTCACTGAAAAATGTTATAATTTACTCGATGATAATGGTGAGTTGATATTCATTGTCCCGTCTGATTTTCTCAAATTAACAAGCGCATCCAAATTATTGAATCTTATGATGACAAATGGCACATTTACCCATATATTTCATCCTCATAATGAGAAAATGTTTGAGAATGCGTCGATTGATGTTATTGTGTTTCGATATTGTAAAAATAGTTTAATTGAAAAAAAAGTATTCTATAACGACAAAGTAGTGTATATTACAAACAGCGACGGATTAATTACTTTTGGACAAGAAGAAAATAACAATCATAATAGTGTCATGTTTCAGGACTATTTTGATATTTATGTTGGTCTAGTTAGTGGAAAAGAAGATGTTTATAAAAATGAAGAACTCGGCAATATTGAGGTATTAAACGGTGAGGATAAAGTTGATAAATATATTTATATTGAAAACTATCCATGTGAAAATGAGAAAATAAATGAATATTTATTGGGTCATAAAACAGAACTCATTGAAAGAGGAATACGAAAGTTTAATGAAAATAATTGGTTTGAATGGGGTGCTCCTAGAAATATTAAGTCAATAAAGACGAATCTTGGAAAAGATTGTATTTACATTTATAATTTAACACGAAAACCAAACGTATCATTTCTAGGAAAAGTCAATTATTTTGGAGGTGGGTTGATAATGCTCAAACCAAAAAAAAAGTGCGATTTGAATCATGTTGTATCATACATAAATAGTAATACATTCAAAGACAATTTTATGTTTTCAGGAAGATTCAAAATAGGACATCGACAAATATGTCAATCTTATATCCCGCGCGAATATCTATAAATCTAAATCTAATGTCCTGATATTTGACATGAATGTTTCTTTCCAACTTGGTTTGGGTGCTTGTAAGCAATCAATAAACATTTTAATACTTTTATTTATATTTTTATATCTAAACGTTTTATTTTTGCTCCAATTTACTTGGAATGGTAAATTATTTATGTTTGGTGTTAATATTGTCAAACCTTTGACACTATTTACAATTATATCGCTCGCATCGGTTTTATTCAAGACTATAAAATAATAATCTTTTTTGTTATTTGTGTTATATTTTTTATTTTTTAATTTATTGAAAAGTAGATCACTCATGTTACCATTTTCGTAAGATCTGTCCCTATGAATATCCAACATTTCATTTGTGTAAGCATATACACACATTGCCAAATTGCCAGTGTTATCGCTTGTTATTGTGGTGGTTGTCTTTATATTGACTGGAAGCCAACCATATATGTAATCAAAGACTAAAATATCATACCACATTCTAATTTTTGGTTTTTTTATTTTTTCGCCAAACTTATCATGAAGCAATTTAATTACTTCGTCCTCATCAATACAACTATTTATTCTACCGTCTTCATTTTGGTTTGAAAACTGGAATGCTTGTAATCTTAAAAATTTTTTTATTTTATACATGATTAATGGTAAGGTCTTTAATCTCAATATACTTCCCCTGAACCATTTTTGTATTTTAATTATTTTAGTTATTTCTGTTTCATCTATCGTTAATGACGATAATGATTGTGTGATTGCTTCAATTTCGAAATCTAAATCCATTGTTGAATGACTTGTATTTAATTATAATACTTTTTTGTGTAAGAATTATATTTCAATTTTTTTATAGATCAACGTTATTATGGTGTGTAGTATATAGTATAAATTTTTATTTGAATTTTGGTTTCTAAAAAAGGTGATGATGAGAGAAAGTTAGGGTTTCATTATTGAAAGCGAAAAACAATATAAAGGTCTTTACTATTCATTTATATAAATAAAACAATATGGAACCAAAATTTAATATTGTCGACTTGATTGAAAATAATCCAATCACTAAATTATCGAATACTTATCAAAATAAATTATTGACAAACATAAAAGAAGAATTTACCGATTATGAACAACAAATTTTTGTTGCCAGTTTTTATGGTTTTTTAAAATATGATTCTCAAAATGATTTTGTTGTTGATTTAGATAATATATGGCAATGGTTAGGTTTTAGTCAAAAAGCAAGAGCAAAAGAATTATTAGAAAGACATTTTTTGAATAATAAAGATTATATATTGCTTTCTCAGTCGGGAAAGCAACCATTTCACACCAAAGGTGGTCATAATAAGGAAACTTTTCTATTAAATATTTCTACATTTAAAAAATTATGTTTAAAAACAGGAACAAAAAAGGCTGATGAAATACATGACTATTTTATTAAATTAGAAAAAGTTCTTCAAAAGGTTATTCAAGAAGAAAGTAATGAACTTAAATTGCAGTTACAGCAACAAAATGAAATTAAATTACAATTAGAACAAAAGGTTATTCATAATGAAAGTGAAAGGGAACTTATTAGAGAAAAAACTATATTAGAACAATTTCCAAATAATACTCAATGTGTCTATTATGGTATCATTGATAATGTTGGATTGAATAATGAAAAATTAATCAAGTTTGGTAATTCCAATAATTTAAAAAATCGGGTTACTAAACATAAAGATACTTATTTAAATTTTAGATTGGTAAATGCTTTCAAAGTTGATAATAAATTACAAATTGAAAATGCGATTAAAGAAAATAAATTCTTTCAAAAAAGATTAAGATGTCTTACTTTGAAAAATAAAAAATATGTAGAGTTGTTATCTATTGAGGATATTTCTTTTACTGACTTGGATAGGACTATTAAACAAATTATCTCAAGTATTGAATATAGTCCTGAAAATTATATTAACATTTTAGAAGAAAATACTCTACTGAAAAAAAAGATTGACGAAATGAATGAAAATAATAACACACATGCTTTTATTTTATTGAATAATGAACATAAAAGATTACAAAATGAATATAAAAAACTTGTTAAACTCTTAAAAAGACCGGATATTCAAAAACAATACCTGGATGATAATAATGAAGGACAAAACTTCTCTAATGATAATATTCAACAAAAAATCAATACAGAAAAAGTTGAGGGGTTTCATTATGTAAATATTGATTCTTTAGACAATAGTAAAAAATACCAGAAACTAATGGGCTCACGAGATGATGTTTGGAATGGTATAGCATATAAAACTTCTGGTGGTTTAATTAAATCTGATTTGATTATTAGTAAAACCGGTAAAATTGTTTCAAGAAAAAAATCTATACAAGAATCACTTGACAATAAATTTTTTAAATATGGTGTAAATAAAACCATTATATAATATAATTTTCATGGATTTTTGGTTTCTAAAAAAGGAGATGATGAGAGAAAGTTAGGGTTTCCCGGAGGGAGACTGGAGGGGAGCGCTTTGATGTACTCTCGCACTCGGCAACCCTAACCCCCGGCAACCCTGGTAACTCGCCAGTAATGCACACAACACCAACGTTTCTATCCAATGAAACAACCTCCCCAATAAACACCCCTCCTATAGGGCATTCGTGCGAAACGAGAAATGAGTGACAAAAAACGGATATGGGTGACAAAAAAGGACCCCTTATTCGGAGCCCTTTTTTGAATAGTTTTGATTTTTATTTTGTTTTGTTTTTAATTAAGCGACGACGAGTTGGGTGTCTAGATGGAGTACCTTTTTCAAGGCATCTGTTTTTTCGGGATTGGATTGGATGGGATCTTGTTCATCCTCGGATTCGGAGGAGGTGTCTGAAGCCCAACAATGTTTGCGCTTTGGCTTGGGCTCGGTGTTTTGCTTGATGTAGGCATTGAACGCCTCGACGGTGGCAATGACGGGAGTTACCTGGACGGCTTTGATAACAACAGGTCGCGCTGGAATCGTCATGAGGATGGTGGCATAGGATTGTTTGTCTGGCGTTTTCTTATGGATGACCATGGTAGAAATGGGGGTCACCTTGATGTCGGGGTTTTTTGGTTCGGGGGCAGATTCAGGAGGTGTGGATGGTTCAGGACGTGTCGCTGGTTTGGACTCGGGGCAATACTTGACGGTATGCCCTTTTTGTTTACAACAGTGACAGGTGTTGTTCAACAAGGTGGGGCAAATAACTTTTCCGCGGTTGTTTTTGGTCTTGTGCGAGGTGTATATCTCTTCGGATTTTCCCGCATCAATACATACTTTACATGATTTTTTGTTTGACGACATATTTCGATTTTGGAGTGGTTTGAGTTTTGATGTGTTTTGTTTTTTGATTACTTATCTTTTTCATTAGTATTTTAAAATCAATTTTTTTATTTTTTGTATAAGTTTTAAAAAAATTGATCTACTTTTTCTCTCTTGTAAGTATTCAACAAACTACATCAAACTTATCAAACATGAACATTCAGGACAAATATAACCAATTCCTCGCATACAAAGGGATTGACTACAAGCAACACCAGTATGACGGGTTAGAATGGTGCGCCTCCCGTGAGACGGGTAAAGAGCCGCTTCACGGGGTGCGTGGCGGATTCATCGCGGACGAAATGGGACTCGGCAAAACCATCATGACCATTGGTCTCATTGTGGTGAATTTCCTGGAATACCGTCGCACGCTGGTGGTGCTACCAAGCATACTGGTGGAACAGTGGGCACAGGAAATCTACCGCACTACAGGTCACGTCGCATTGATTTACCACGGAGCATCCAAACGCAAGATCACCAAGGAACGCCTGAATCGCGCACCCATAGTGCTTACCACCTACGGGATACTGGTGGGATCCAAACGCTCTAAAAAGGAAAACCTATTACACGCTGTTGAATGGGACCGGGTGATTTTCGACGAGGCTCACCATTTGCGCAATAAGAACTCGCGATTTTTGAGCGCCAAGAATTTAAAAGCGCGTTCCAGGTGGTTGATTTCAGGGACACCCGTACAAAACAAGATAAAAGATTTCTTCAACATGTGTAACATGCTGGGATTACCTGCGTCGTTTTATACGCACGCCGACAACCGCGAGGTCATACTGAGGGAATTCATATTGCGTCGCACCAAACAACAAGTAGGAATACAAATGCCTGCGATTGAAAGCATTACCAAGAATGTGGCATGGCAAAACGAGGAGGAGAAGAAATTCGCCAAAGATATACACCAGGCAGTCGCCTATCCCAAGACCAAGCTCAAGATGATGAATTATGCTCGTCAGACTTGTATATTGCCGTCGATGATGACGAGCAAGGTGAGCTCATTGATTAACGACAGTCTCATCTACCCGGAACATTTCATGACAACTGCTACGAATTACTCGTCCAAGATAGACGCACTTATTGCTGGACTGGTGGAGCGACGGGAAAACGGTAATGGCAAGATTATATTCTGTCATTATCGTCAGGAAATCGACGAGATCAAACGGCGGCTGATGATGGCGGGGTTTGAGAAAATCGTGATCTTTGATTCGCGGTTATCACTCGGGAAACGCATGAAACTATTGAATGAAACCGTTATCGAGGTGCTTATTATCCAGATCAAGACCGGATCAGAAGGTTTGAATTTACAAAAGAATTTCAGCGAGATCTATTTCGTGAGTCCCAATTGGAATCCGGCGATTCAAGACCAGGCGATCGCCAGGTGCCACCGCATTGGGCAGACCAAGGACGTCCAGGTATTTCACTATATGATGGACTCCTTTGACGATGAAAACACCTTGATTACCATGGACAAATATATCGATTTAGTACAAGAAGATAAACGTATTATGATTGATGATGTCATTCCTCAATAAATTTTAAAGGACTTTTATAGTTGTAAATTTGTATCAAAGAGAGAAAGTTAGGGTTGCGCGCACCCTTTTTCTCATTCTTTATTCACCAGGATTTCCTTGGCTACGGATCGGATGATTTTATGGTAATTCTTTTGGGATTTTTCCGTTAAAGATTTGTTAAAAGATGTTAAATCTGCCCTTTTTATATGCTTATTTGTCAAAAGATGTTTATTGAACTCTTTTTTGTTACGTGATTTGTTGTTACAATAACTACATTCGTATATTTTTTATCGTAATGGGACAATGGGAGGAAATTTGTTAAAGATATGTTATATATTTTATTAACATAAAAATCCCCTAATTCCTTTTTACTTAAAACTCTTAATTTTATTCTATATGCTATATACTATATGCTATAGTGATTTAAACAATTACAATTACAAAATTATTTATCCACCAAGATTTCCTTAGCTACGGTCCTGATGATTTTATTGTAATTCTTTTGGGCTTTTTCTTTGTCGGTTTCACCCAAGCTATTATCAATAAGTTTCGTATATAAGTCACTCTTTTTACTCGTAGGGTCTTTGTATTCCGGGTTGGCTTTCGCCCAAAGCGTCATTTGCTTGACATTCTTATGTTCAATCGCTCTGATGGCTTTTATCATTTGCTCTTTATCCTGGTCTTTATGCCACGTATCGTTGTTCTTGACATGAATCACCTCCCTTTTTAGATCGCTACAGTGAATCGGGCGTTTCGTTATATCTAAATTATTCAATCCCTTGACTAAAATATTACTAATCCCCCCACAATAGCCCAGAGGTCCAAAATTCTCAAAATCGGTCAGGGTTAGTATCAACGATTCCAAGAAATCACTGAGATTTAACGCGTCTTTACAGGTCTCATTCAAGAATACCTGGAGATTAAAATTGTTGTTTTGTGTTAGATTATTATTACTATTCGTTGTAATGATGCTTCGTTCCTTGCTCATTTCAAGCATCTGTTTGTTCTGTTCAATGATAAGTTCCTTGAATTCCTGGTTCTGTTTTAAAAGCTCAAGTATCAAATCGCCCGAGTATTGATTGTTTCCCGGGTGTGGTTCTGGCTCTTCTACATTGATTGTTATGTTTTCTGGTTTTGAGTCACACTTCTTTTTGTGTCTATACAAATTTTGTCTATTTGAAAATTCTTTACCACACTCACATACGTTTTTGGAACTTTTTGGAACTTTTTGTAGTCCATTTTGTAGTCCTTCCGTAGTCATTTTATGTTTTGTCGTCATTAAATGACGATCGTATTGACTCTTTCGTGACGATTTATAGTCACATGTTTCACATATGTATTTTAATAGAACCTCTGTGCCACCAAATGTAATCATTTTGTAGTCTATATTATGACTACAAAAAGTTCCTAAACCTTTTCCCAATTAAAATCTTAAAATTATGCTCACAAAATTATGCTCTCATGGTTTATTCCAGGAAATTTCCATGAGAGCTTTATGCTCTAAACCGACCCAAAAACCCCTGTTTTTCACATGAATCCCTAGGATTTTCAATTTTGGACATACCAAAAATGTCCATTTTTACTTTTTCTGTTATCTTTTGTCTGAAATTTCAAATTTCAAGATAAAACAAGGGCTTACCATATTTATCAATTTTTTTCAAACACCGAAATATGAGTGATCATTTTAGTATGCCTTTTTAATACCCTTTTTACCTTTTGAAAATAGGGGTCAATGAGAGAAATAGGGGACAACCCTAACTTATACCCCTGAATTCGCCCATTTGTGTTTTGGGAAAACGGATTTGCTCAAAAACGGGGGTACCAATAATGCCTATATGGTAGAACCATGGATATACCGCGAAACGAGAAATGAGTGAGGAAATACGGTTATCGCCGATGATTTTCCTACCTGGAATGCTGTAGGTGGCGGGGTTAGGGCTCGCAGGTTTTGACCCGGGTTGGAATACCACCAGGAACACCTAGGTTTCTCTCATAGGGTGCCTTTTTTGAAAGCAATAAGGGGATATAAACAAGTCAATAAATACAGTACAACATCATTATATAGTTGATTTATTGAGTTGTTGAATTATATCAAAGAGAGAAAACATGGGTCATTTATGGGAGTGATGGGTCTTATTGACTTGTTGAATTGTTACATCTTATTCAAATGTTGAATTGTTTTCACCATATACACTTGTTGATTTACTATGTAATGAGAGAAACGCCGAAACGAGAAATGAGTGGGGATCTATGGAAATCGCCCATCTTTTTACCCTATGCGATTGTTGACTTGTTCCATAAGGTAATACCGCGACATCTCTCGCGACACTTTATTTATATGTCGTTTTGTTTTATAATACAACAACTATATATCTCATTCTTGTATTATGCTGAAACGAGAAATGAGTCACAATCTATGGATGCTAGTGACAAAAAAAGTCGTATTATAAACAAGACAACAAATGGATATCTACATGTTGTTTTATAATACAACAAACGGATATCTACTTGTGCGTTTCTTTTATTTACTTATTTTATTACTATTTACATGTTGAATTGTTATTAACATGTTGACTTGTATAAAACAACATCTTAACGGACTTAGCATTTTTTGCCACTCATTTTTTGGGAAAAAGTTAGAAAAATCTTCTCTCCCTTATTTTCAGTGCGTTCAAAAAAAAATTGAAAACTTTTATTTCCAATCAAATCATTTTACTCAAACAAACCAAAACAAAGCAACAAGCAAACAACAACAAAACAACAAAGCAACAATGTCATCAATTTCTAAAATCGTTAACATCTTAAGTGCCAAGTACGGATTCGACATCAAGGAAGCTACCGAACATGTCAAAGCTGAAATCCAATCTTACAAGAACATGACCAAGGAAGAAAAGGATGCCATCAAGGAAGCCGAAAAGCAAGCCAAGGTAGCAGCTAAGGAAGCCGCTAAGCAAGCCAAGGAAGAAGCCAAGGCATTAGCCAAGCAAGAGCGTGAAGCCAAGAAAGCCGAAAAAGCCAGTAAGCCTAAGGCGCCACGCACTGAAAAGCAAGAAGCCGCATTCCAAAAGATGATTGCTGCCAATAAGGCTAAGCGTGAAGCCAAGTTAGCTGCCAAGGAGCTTGGTGAAAACGTAGTCGTCTCTGCTGAATCACCTGTCAATGACGAAGCATACCAAGCTGAAATGAATGCTAAGTTCGAGCAACACGAGGCTGCCGAGAAAAAGGTCAAGAAGGAGAAAAAGACCAAGAAAACCGCTGAAACCGTCGAAGTCTCTACCTTGTTACCACCATTACTCATGCCTGAAGATTCTGAGGCACCTGTTGAGGAAAAGAAGAAGGTCAAGAAGGAGAAAAAGGTGAAGAAACCAGTTGAGGAATCAGCTGATGACAAGATGTTGGCGGTATTCGATAACGTATAAAAAAACAAAAAAAAAATAAAAAAAATAAAAAAGGGGGCGCAAGCCTCTTTTTTTACATGTCTTGCTTGTTTTCGCGCTCTTTCAAAAAAAATTGAAAAGCTTTTTTTCAAGGTAAATCATTTTACTCGAACCAATCAAACAAACGCTACAAGCAAAACAACAACAAAACAATGTCAAGTATTACTAAAATCGTTAATATCTTAAGTGCCAAGTACGGTTTCGACATCAAGGAAGCTACTGAACATGTTAAAGCCGAAATCCAAGCGGTCAAGAATTTGACCAAGGAAGAAAAGGCTGCCATCAAGGAAGCCCAAAAGCAAGCCAAAGCTGCTGCCAAGGAAGCCGAAAAGCAAACCAAAGCGGCTGCCAAGGAAGCCCAAAAGCAAGCCAAAGCCGCTGCCAAGGAAGCCCTAAAGCCTAAGGCACCACGCGCTAAAGCACCTGCCAAGCAAGTCCAAACGCCAGCCCAACAACCTGAAAATAACAAATATTTCGTTACCTTTCACAACAAGTCAAAACAAATGGATGCGGAGGACATTTCTTTGATTCAAGAGGACTACAAATTAGAATTCGTTTTCCAAGTTGAGCAAATCACCGATGTCGAGATTGTTCCGCTTTGCGCCTCCAATCTATCGGATTATGCCAATTTTGTCAAGAAACATGCCGATGATATTGATGATAATGAATATGATTCCATATGGTTCTCTTATCAAACACCATCTCAAATGAATTATACCTTTCTATTTCACGGCGAAGAGTACCAAGTCAAATTTCATATTGTTGAAAAATAAAAATAAAAAAATAAAAAAAGGTGATCCACTTGGATTGCCTTTTTTTAACGCCAGTAACACTAACCCTAACCCACCTTCGGTATTTTCATCTCTCGTGATTTTTCACATGACTTCAAAAAAATTGAATCATTTTTTTTATTACTAAATCATTGTACCCAAACAAATCAAACAAACGCTACAAGCAAACAACAACAAAAACAAAACTTTAAAATGACCTCAATGAGTATTACTTTAAACTTTCTTCTTGGACAAGACCAACACCCGCAATCAAATGGTGGATTAACTATTGTTGCGAATCCATTAGTATCAACTGTTGCTGAACCAGTTGTTTCCTATTTTGATATTCCTTTATGTAAGGTAATCACACCGGTAATTGATCTTACTCAAGACGCAGATGTTTATGCTGACGAAAAGGAAGTCAAAGAAAAAACAATTGAACCAGAAATTATTTCTAATGAACGCATTTTCAAAGAAACCAACAATGAAAGACGTGTTAAAAAAGGATTCAAAGGCGTACGTCATGTACATCAAACCAATGACGATGGATTTAAAACTTGTCCTTATTGCGATTACAACACTGTCAATGGTAATACTTTATCTATGCACATTAACAACAGTCATCCTGAACAATCTGGAAGACTAATGAATCCCCATGTTTGTTCCTATTGTAACAAAGGATTCCAAGCATCTACCAGACTAGCACATCATATCAAGAATCATCATGAGATAACTTATCTAAAATGTCCTATTGATGGTTGCTGTTATGAAAGTGCTAAAAATACCACTACTTTAGCTGGACATATTGCCTCTAAACATTTAAAACATTGTTATGAAAACGACACATGTTTAACTTGTAATGTCAAAGTTGGATCTAGTATTAAATATCATGTCGCATTCTGTTCTCAAGAATCGCCTCTATGTCGTAATAAACAATAAATTTATTCTTGTAATTAAAAAAGGAAAAAGTGACCCACCACTTGGCGGGAATACCTTTTTTCACGCGTGTCACCAGGAGGTTACAATATAAATTTTGCGTCATCACGCTTGAATTAAAAAAATTGAAATGCTTTTTCCATCCTTGTATCATTTTACCAAAAACAAATCAAACCAAAACTACTAGTTTATAAACTTTAAAAAACAAAATGTCAATCCAAAACATGAACGAAATTCCAGAATTTACCTTTGATGAATTCATTGAAGCCATGAATTTAGAAAAAGAATTCGATGCGGAAACCATTGTCCAGGAAACCATTGAATGTCCTATTTGTATGGACCCTATTGATGGAAACAAAAACAGTGTTGTCACCGAATGCGGTCACAAATTTCACTGTAGTTGTTTAATGAAAAACTCTTGTCATAATGGTTTTGATTGCCCCATGTGCCGATCAGCTATGGTAGAAGATATGGAAGACGACGATGAAGAAGAAGAAGATCACGAGGATAATGACGGAAGTTACACTGATGATAATTCTCACGCGGATGATAATTCTGAAACAGATGAATATGATGATGAAATTCATGAAATTGTCATTGAAGATTTTGATTCTTTGGTTGAAGATATTTGTTTCTATACCAATGCCGATTTTAGAAGATATCCTGCGGAAAATTCTGTCATGATCATGTTAAAAATTACTGGAAACGACGATTTAATGGATGATTTTGATAGACATGTTGTTGGAGAACACACTGAAAGAATCATCAAACTGATTGATATTTATAAAAGAACGCGAATTTTAAACGACCATTTCAAGAAACAAGCAGAAAAAATATCTGAAAAAAAAGAACAAGAAATGTTTGCGCTTGAAGACACTAAAATAGATGTCGTTGTTGCCGAAAAACCAGTCATGACCGTTGAGGAAAGCATTCAAAAGATCAAAAATGTCTTGAAAGAAATGAGCGAACTCAATAGTTATGCCATTACCTTAATGAAACAAGTAACACCAGAAATTTTCCACAACAAATACCAACGAACCAACATAAGTGAATTCTTGAAAACATTGAACCTCAGCAAACCTCGCCTTGGAAAAAGTGTTTTCATGGAAAACAAAAATCGTATTGACGAAGCATTAAATTTATTAGAGTGTAAAGAAAAAAACGAATAATTGTAAATTATAATAAATGTAATTAAAAAAAGAAAAAAGTGACTAGTCATTTGACAGGAATACCTTTTTTCACGCAGTGTCACCTCGGAGTGACAATAAATAAAAAAATTGAAATTCTTTTTCTCTATTTATATTATTTTACCAAAACCAAAACCTAAACCTAAAAATAATAATACAAAAATGAGTGAATATGTTCTTGATGTTGTGAATGACATGTTAAGACCACCTCCACCGTATGATTGCGGTGGCAATGCTGTAAAAATGTATATAAAAATAGATAAATATGGTAATGTAGATATAAAACAACAAGGTATATCTATATGTTCTGGTCACCCAAACCAATATTACCCGATAAGTGATTTGTTGATTATAAATGATAATATACCTATACCGGATTATATCATTGAAATTTTAAAAGAATTATTACCATCTAAAGCATGTCAATATACTGGGTTATATCAACAACATTATCAAAATGTAATTTCATGTATAAAAATATTAAAAGAACAATTAAAAAAAAATGTGCGTAACCCTGAAAATGAGAAAGATGTATTACTCAAATTGAAATATTCCACTACAAAAAATGAAATGTTGGAAAAAGAAGTGCGAGAAATGGAAAATAAAATAAAAAATATACAAACATCTTATTTTGATATGTTAAAAGATAATGAAAAATTAAAAGAAGAAAATAAGTCATTACATGAAGAGGTTGTTCTATTAAGAGATAAAAATAAATTATTAGTAGAAAAAAAATATAATAAAAACGAAAATAAAATTATTGATAGATCGATGAATTATTCTTATCATAATGAAAGAACTCCTCCAAAAACCCTACATAATTGTTGGACGAATCCAGGAGGTGCGACAATATATACTACAGAACGCGCAGCAAATAAAATGGTATATAATGATGAAACTGGTATTTATGAGCCAGGATATGAATTATGAAGACTACTTAAATAATCAAAAGAAAAAAGTGACCCACCACTTGACGGGAATACCTTTTTTCACGCATGCTTATCACGCCGATTTATTTATTTTTTCATTTTACTATCCAACACTACTTTTTTTGTTTGTAAATCAACTACATGAGCCCATTCAAATGAGTTTTTCTTGATTGAAGGGTTTAGATTACGGTATTTTGTCAGCGGATTCATTTCTTTCCAAATATCAGGTTTATCATTCCAACTTGTCTTTATAGTAAGTATTTTTTCATAAATTTTGGTTGCTTCTTCTAAAGTTTCTGTAAAATCATATATATCTCCAAAACCACCCGACGCATCATAATGGTCACCCGCAAATATGGCATATTTTTGAATACTCATTTTGATAATTTACTATTTGATTTGTCTGTGTAATTTAAATTTATATGTAAAAATAGTTATTCAATTTTTTTATTTTAGGATAGCCTAACCTTTTTTCACGTTATTCAAAAAATATTTATATATTTGAAAAGTATATGAAATATCTTGGTGGAAAACAACGTTTAGGAAAATATATTGCCCCGGTTTTATTAGATTTATGGGATTTATATGAACAAGTTTTCAATACAAAATTAACGACTTATTTTGAACCCTTTTGTGGTTCTCTCGGTGTATTAAAAAACATGACGGGTGTAAAAGCAAAAATAATAGCGAATGATTATCATCCAGACTTGATTGAAATGTGGAAAGAAGTCAAAGAAGGAACATTCGTTTATCCAAAATCTATTTCAGAGGAAGAATACTTGGAGGCAAAAAAACTTCCCAGTCCAAATGCATACAAGGCATTCGTTGGTTTTGGTATGAGTTTTGGTGGAAGATTTTTTGGCGCGTATTCACAAAAATATTTGAATGACAAACCGGAGGATTTTTGTAAAGAAATGACCAACAGTTTAAAAAGAATCGCTCCACTCATACAAAAAGTGAAATTCACCAACAAAGATTATACGGAATTTAAACCAAAAAAGATGTTTATCTATTGCGACCCTCCATATGCCTTCAATAAATATCCTATAAAATACCGCCGGGATACAAAAAAATACGATGTTTTTGACAATGACAAATTTTGGGAAGTCATGCGTGAATGGAGTAAAGAAAATATGGTTGTCATATCGGAAATCACGGCACCTCCTGATTTTATAAATATATGGGAGCAAGAACGTTATCGCAGTGCTGCGCAAAGTAAAAAGACACGTTTCAATAAAAACTCGGCAGTCGCATCAAACACACACAATACCGAAAAATTATTTGTCCATGAATCAATTGCCAAAATATTATTACCTTTATTGAAGAATTTACCCGCGGTAGATGTGTCAAAAAAATAAAACAGACATCATGTTTGTAAATAAAAAAATTGATTTTAAATATTAAATATTTATTTTTAAATATCATAATAAGTATTTTACAAAATATACAATATACATAAAATGACTACTGAAATTGATAATCGTGAAAAAAAAACCAACGATACTATTTGTGCTCGTGGAATGTTTGAAAACATGACAACTATTGGGTTCAACACATTCGATACCTTATGTGAAAAAGTTGATAATTCTATTCAAGAAGTTTCTACGGTAATACAAATTACTGTTGATAAAAAGGATAATCTTATTATAATTGCTGACAATGGTAATGGTATGGATGAAGACAAACTAAAAAATTGTGGAACAGTTCATCGTCGTTCAGAATCTACTAAAGATAAACATGGTCGTTTTGGTGCGGGTGGAAATATTGCTGATATTAATTTAACCAATTTGGGAACAGCTCATTATATTTCAAGACCGAATGATGGTACTGAAGATGTGAAAGAAATGAAAATTAACTATAATGTTGAAAGGTTTTCAGACTACGTATTACATCCACATGACGCATCCAAAAAAACTTGTAACTTATGGGATAAATACGCAATCGATAAAAATGGATCAGGAACAGTACAAATTTTACATTCCTATCCTGAGAAAATAGCTGAGATAATTAATGGTATTAATAATAATAATATTGATGAATCTTACCGTTTCAGTTTTGGTCGTATGTATAACAAACAATTAAAAGAAGGATTAAAATTTGAAATTCGGATTGAAGACATCGTTTATACCATTTCACCAATTGATTTATTCAAATATGATAATATTAAAGCAGAAGATAAGGATACATCCAAAATTCTAGTTTGGGTTGATAATGGTTCTTATATGTTTTATTATCAGTTTGATAACAATAATTCATTATATTATCGTGATTATTCTAAAAGTATTAAAGGAAAACAAGAAGAAATGAAGGAAACTCCAACGGGGATTTATATCGGTGATATTGAGGTGGAATCGTCATATCATCCTGAATGGGGTGTATTAATCAAACCCGAATTGGATAAGATGAATATTGATTCTACAAAAATTACAAAAGACAAATTTCGTGCGAAAATAGGAGGAATCATTACCGAACGAAACAACAAACAAATTGCCCAATTTCCATCATGTGAAACAGGTGTTTCTAGTAGTCTTATTCCATTTTATCAAGGGTCGCACCATAATGTAAAATTTAAAGCAAATGAAACTCTTGATCGTTTATTTGGAGTATTGGTAAATAAATCAAATTTAGAAAGAAAAAATATAAACGATCATTTAAACAAAACAATCAAATTTTTATGTGACAAATTCGTGACTAAAATGAATAAACAATATGGCGATACAAAAATAGAACCTCCAACAACCACTGTGCCAGTTCCACCCACTGCAACCATCTCTGTTGTTCGAACAACCGCTGTGCCAGTTCCTCCAGTAGCACCAGTTACACCAACAACCACTGTGCCAGTTACACCAACAACCAGTGCTACTCCTCCAGTTCAACCAACAACCGCAGCTCCAGTTCAACCAACAACCGCAGCTCCAGTTCAACCAGCAAGTAGTAGCCAAGTGAATCCAATTCATCCATTGAAACCAATTGTACCACTTTCACCACCGAGTAATATTAAGATGAGTAAGAGTGAAAATGAATTAATTGTTACCTACAAAGAGAAAATTATAGCTAATATACCCTATGTTGGTCAATACGGCATTACAGAAAAATATTATAGCGCAATCCTTACTGAATTAGGAGATGAACGCTTTGCTGAGTTAATAAATAACGATAAAAAAAAAGGACATTTTGATGATCATAGACAATTTTATTTCAAATAAACTTATATAAATTTTAATCATGTAATCTAAAAAAATAAAAAGTGACCCGTCGCTTGACAGGAATACCTTTTTTCATTTCATCTAACTAAGATATAAAAAAAATGAAATAAAAATTGAAATTATTTTTATTTCATTTTTTTACTTTACCCAAATACAAAAAATATAACAAAATTTAAAATGTCATACAATTATTATAAATTACGTGATTGGATTCCTATGGATAAGTTAAATTGGTGTTCATTATCAATAAATCCAAATTCGGTTCATTTGGTGAAAGAACAATTCGAAAAAGAAATAAATCAACATGAAAAAAGAATTAATTGGTATTGGGGATCAGAAAAACCGGATGAGTTTGATTTAATAGAAGTACCAGAAAAAACTGATTGGTACTATTTATCAAAAAATCCAAATGCGATTGATTTAATAAAAGACCAATTAGAAAAAAATAAATATAAAAATATTTTGGATATGATATCATGGGAATATTTATCAGAAAATCCAAATGCGATTCCTTTATTAGAGAAACATCCAGAAAAAATTAGATGGGATTGCTTATCAAAAAATCCAAACGCGATTCATTTGTTAGAAAAAAATCTAGATAAAATTGATTGGTACTATTTATCAAAAAATCCAAACGCGATTCCTTTATTAGAGAAACATCCAGAAAAAATCAATTGGTACAGTTTATCAAAAAATCCAAATGCGATTCATTTATTGGAAAAAAACCAAGATAAAATTAAATGGCACAATTTATCAGAAAATCCAAATGCGGTTGCTTTATTAGAGAAACATCTAGAAAAAATTGATGATTGGTACCAATTATCAGAAAATCCAAATGCGATTCATTTATTAGAAAAACATCCAGAAAAAATTGAATGGGATATGGTATCAGCAAATCCAAATGCGATTCATTTATTAGAAAAAAACCAAGATAAGATTGATTGGTGTGAGCTATCAGGAAATCCAAATGCGATTGATTTAATAAAACAACAAATCGAAAAAGAAAAAAATCCAAATGAAGAAAAACGGATTGATTGGAGTTGTTTATCCATAAACCCATCAATCTTTACTTATGATTATGATGGTATGAGAGAAAAAAATAAATCATTCGCCGAAGATTTGATAAAAACAGTATTTCATCCTGACCGAGTATTTGACCGTGTAAAAAGAGGAATGGAATTTGATGATGTAGTGCTTGAAAATTATAGTAATTATATATTACCTCATGGAACGGATATTATCATGGTTGACCAAAAACCAATACTTGCACCATATGAGGTATTTTAAAAATAAAAAATAAAAACTTTTCACGAAGAAGCGTTACCTCGAGGTGACTTTACGCGTGCGACTTTTATTCGTTTTACGCTGTTTAATGGTTTTGTTTTTCGCTGGTTGTTGTCCGGATGGATCATAAGCATAAATCTTTTCATATTTATAAAAACGACTCGTCTTATCCAAAGTCCGTCGTTTTTTTATTTTCCACACCACTTTAAAGTCACTGGGTGCGTTTTCTTCTGAAATAAAAACACAATTATCTTTACTCCATTTTCGCATGGTATCCCAAAATAAATCGTGGTCGAAATCGCCCGTAGAATAACCTTCGGTTGATTTATATGGTGGATCACAATATATCAACATGTTTTTAGGCTCGTATTTATCGTATGATTTATTATAAAAATACACATTACTTTTACGAATCGCGGGTGTTATTTTATCAATAGATGTTTTAAATTCATTCAAGAAATTACGACCACTATTTCCCGCCCATTTTTGTGCGTATCCTGCGAAATACTTCCCACCAAAACTCAAACCAAACCCGGCAATTGCTTTCATCGCATTCGGGGATTTCGCGTTTTTTAACCGTGTGTATTGTTCTTCGCTAATATGTTTTGGAATATGAAGTGTCCCGTTTTTTATTTTTTTCCACATTTCAATCAAGTCTGGTTGTTTATCTGATGCTATGTATTTTTTATAATCAAGACTAGTCATTTGTTTAAACACGCCGAGAGAACCGCAAAAAGGCTCTAAATACCCATTCACACTCTCTGGCGGACATTCTTTTGATATGAATTCAGCAATTAATTTTCCAATTCCATGTTTTCCTCCCAAATATTTCATTTTTATACTTATATTATAAGTATATTTTATTTACAATAATCAAAACTACACAATAAATATTATACAAAATACAATATTTATTTTACGTTTAACACATCTCATCAAGAATGTAGAGCATTATTTATACCAGTATTTCGATAAATACTTACTTGATTTATAATCAAATAAAATATAAACAACATATAACTAGTCACTAATAATTGACCAGTTGGACTAATAGGAGTTATATCACCATATCCAGTAGTAGTCAAAGTTGTAACTGTAAAATATATAATTGCTACTAATCTACTAAAAGGTTCTTTTGGCAACCCTTTTATATCATCATCTGTCGCCCATAAAAATATAAATAAAATATAAATGATGTTAAATAAAATAAACTTAGCCCACATGATTATATATTTAAAATATAAAAAATATAAAAAAATTGAATATTATTTATATTTTTATACAAATAATATTATCACTAAAGAATGAATACCGAAAAAAATAAACAATTAATGCTTCAATTATTGAATGGCATAAAGGCTATGCCATATTTTAAAAACTATGCTGCTGCCAGTGGTGCTGTACATAATATTGCTTCACACGAAAAAGCTGTAGAAATATTAATGACTGATAACGGTATCACCGAATGGAAACCTATTGAAAAACCGAATTCAGAAACAATATGGAAATGGATAAATACTTCGTATGAAAATAGTATTCAAGAAAAACCTATTATTTTTGAGACGGTCATGCCAGATTATTCTTATTTATCACAACCATGTGGTACACATGATTCACCTGATTTTATCATCAAACTAGACGAATTGAAATTTATTGGAATAGAATGTAAATCTTCGGATAAAGGATATACTCCTATGTATAATAGCGGAGGAATCAAACAACCGTTAATTTATGTATTTTGTTCAAAAAAGACAAATTCAACAACCATTTATTGTGGTAAAGATATTATGACTCTAGAGCAACAACAACTACTCGACGAATTAATCGAAAAACAACGAATCATCGAAAAAGAATACAATGAAAAACTCAAGGAATGCGATGTGAATCACCGTGGTATTAGTTATTATACGCGTCCAATGATACAACAAAGCGGTGGAGCTGAATATACCAATTATTTCACTCATCGCAACAGAGAAAAATGCGAACAAAATGTATATCAATATGTGAATGCGCTTATTGATAAAAATACAGTGACAAATGATATTATTACAAGTGATGTTGAACCATAAAATTGCTCTTTATTATTTTGCGCGGTTTATTACTTTTTTTCAATATTGTAAAACTATTGTTTTTTATTTTATCAATTAAATATTCAGTTTTTGATTTCCCATGAATAATTTTGTCGTTTATTTTCTCTCCCCGTTTTGCTTTTTCAAGTAAAATTTTTCTTTTTCTATCGCAAGAAATACAACTACATCCACAATCAATATAATGTTGATCTTGTATTTCATTCATGTGATGATTATCCATGGATATTTTATTGTAAAAATCATATTCTTCGGTATGAAACGGGGTAAATTCTTCTGATAACGATTTGTCTTCCCAACTTTTCAAATACTCATTTCTCTCATGGATGTCATTATAAAAAAGAAATTGTGGTGAATTTTTAATAGTATCTATAAAATTTTTAGGTATTTTGTAGTTAGTCTTGAAATTTTTATAAACTTCTTTTATATTTTTATTATCTGTTTCGTAATCACTTACAATATATATATCCATTTGTAGTATTTTCTTGAATATATCTTTCCACACATA
>JACCDM010241536.1_pt1 | contig 20538 bp, 13 predicted proteins | sample 7445851 | NCBI WGS metagenome assembly JACCDM01 (sample SAMN15323438, study PRJNA562643) | freshwater metagenome | isolation source: river surface water | place: USA:Blue River Watershed | collected 2017-08-16
AACTAGTATTTTACACATTGGCATCAAATTATGAAATACCTTTTATTACTTTTACTATTGATTAGTGGAAATTCCTATGCAGGTTCGGGAAGCAAATATTGTACCTTTAAAAATGACGGGTCTAATAGAACTGTTCGTTGGGTTGATGATTATGAATTATACAACAAGTGCCTAGATGATAATACACAATATTCATATAAGCAACAACTTTTGTGTGATGCTAGTCCTAAGTGTGTCACTGAGCGTAATGACAAAAGAACTAGTAATATTATTTTGTTCATTACTATGATTATCATTATGGTTATTGCCACCGTAATGTTGTTTAATTAGCCTTAAAGACCATTAGTAAAATAAAAGGAGGCTAATGCCTCCTTTAGTCATTTAAGTGTAATTTACACCTAATTATAAATTTGTCGGTCATAGCAATTGGCTCGGTGATAGTCTCAATGGATAAAATATTAACATACTTAATATTTTCTTGAACTAACTTATCCGCTATTTTATCTAATTCGATAATTAATGAAATTACCTGATTATCTAAAAAATGGTCAGTTACTAACGGGACAGGTAATATAACTAGTCCCGATGCTTTTAGGTTTTTTATTAATTTCTTTTTTACTGATTCTATTGTTATTACTTTCATAATTACTTTCCTATTAGACTTTCTTTTAATATTTGTTCAAATACATTATTTGTAACATACCATTCACTTAATACTTTACTATTATTAAATGATTGTACAGGATTCATATCTTGGTGTCTTCCTAAATGTTTTGATAATTCTTTATTTTTCAAAGATATAATATCATCCTTATGCTTTGGTGTAAGCTTTTGTCCAGAAGTATAATCACTACCAATAACATTTTTTATAGCATCTTCATTACCACTTTTTATAATATGGTCTATATGACTACTATGTAAGTTTGGAATTGATGATATTGTCTGTAAAATTCTATCACTATCAGGGCCTTTATATCCTTTAGTATTTTGATGCGAAAGGATTTTATCTAAATCATTATGTGGAGTATTATCTCTACTAACTATATGACGTAAGACCCCAGCAGTATTATCAGTATCTAATGTATGGTCTAATATCGCACTACGATATTTAGGGTTATATGAGTTAGTGAATTTACTAATAGTATTATCATTTTTATCTTTAATAGCAGTAGCAACTAATTCTTTAGCATGTGTTCCATTAGCATCAATTTCAGGCATATTTTCAGGATGATTTACTTTTATATGTTCTAAATGATGTGGTGCTATATTATGTAAGTTTCCACCTGATACTAAAGTATCATTCATTAACTTATGATTACCTGTTTTAATAGCATGGTCAAAAATAGCATCACGTACATGATTACTCAATTCTGTATCATATGTATAATTTATAGAATCTTTATCTCCAATGTTATTCAATAACTTTTTAGTCTGCTCTTTATTAATCATCGAAGAAAACCGTATTAAATTTTGACCACTACGTCTACTACCATTATTATTATCTATTTCATTATCAATAATAGGATGAATATGTGTTTTTATTTCTTCATCAGAAAGATTGTGTCGAACAGGAAATGCAGGCCCATTTAATGATGCATGAATATCTTTTTTAACTTTATCTACATCACTAAGAGGCATATCTTTATGGATATTGTAAAATTCAGCCCATTTGTCATTTCCACTATCTTTCATTTTTTGTGCATGGCTTACTGCTGCTTTTTTAGATTCTTCTGGTAAATTATCATATACGTCATTAACAACTCGTGTAGATGCGTTATCCATAAGACCCTTAATATGTTTTGGTTCTAATTTATCTCCAAATCTTCCAATTAATTTAGAATGCGAGTATACATCACCTTTATCTATTAATGCACTAATATTAGAAGAATCTAATTTAGAATGTAATTTGTCAATTATTTTTGGTAAAACATCAGAATCGCCTTTATCTATTAACGCACTAATATGTTTTGGTTCTAATTTATCAGACAAATTGTTTATTATTTTATTATGTACATCTGAATTACCTTTGTCTATTAATGAACTAATATGTGAAGAATTTAATTTTTCAGATAAATCAGATACAATATTATGACGGATTCCATCAGACCCTCGGTCTATTAATTCACTAATATGATGTGGTTCTAATTTATCATACATATTTGTCATTAAACTATAATGTGTACCGCCATCGCCATTATGTATTAATGAGCTAATATGTGATGGTTTTAATCTATTTCCTAATCTACTAATAATATCACCGTGTACACTAGGGCCTCCTTTTTCGATAAGCTCGCTAATATGTGATGGTTTTAATGTATCACGAAACATTTTAATAGTAGAAATCTTTGTATCTATATTTCCTTTATCTATTAATTCACTAATATGATGTGGTTCTAATTTTTCACGAAATTGATTAATAATATTATTATGAGTCCTTGCATCACCTTTATCTATTAATGCACTAATATGTGATGTTTCTAATTTTTTTGGTAATTCACTAATAAGTATATTATGTATCATTGGTGTACCATTATCAATTAATTCCTTAATATGATGTGGTTCTAATTTAGAGGAAAAGTTATTTATTAAATTAAACTTAGTACCTGTTTGACCATTATCTATAATTTCTCCAATATGCTTTGGTTCTAATTTATCAGGAAATTTATGAATCATATCATTATGCAAATCAGGACTTTTAGCTATTAATGCACTAATATGAGAAGAATCTAATTTATCATTTATCTTATTAATAATATTAGTATGTGTACCACCATCACCTCTATCTATTAATTCTTTAATATGATGTGGCTCTAATTTTTCAGGAAAATTATTAATTAATTTATTATGAACGTCTGAGTCTCCCTTAGCGATTAGTGTGCTAATCTCATGAGGTTCTAATTTATCATGAACTCTATTTTCTAGGGTGTAATTTACTCTTGCATCACCACTAGCTTTTAGTACTTCAATATGTTGTGGTTCTAATTTATTATAGGCATGGTCAATTAATGCAGAATTAACATCTGAATCCCCTTTAGCTATTATAGAACTAATATGTTTTGGCTCTAATTTCTCAGGTAAAGAAGATATAATTCTACTATTAACATTAGAATCACCATTATCTATTATTGAACTAATATGATTAGAATCTAATTTTTCAGCAGCATTAGTAAGTAATGAGTGATGTGTATATTCATCACCTTTATCTATAATTTTTTGAATATGTTGCGGTTCTAATTTATCATGGAAACGCTCAACTAATGGTGATAGGTCTACTTTACTCATCTTTTTATCAAGAAATGCATCTATATGGCTCTCATTAAATTTTGGATGTGCCATTATTTTAGGAGCATTTTCTGTGTGGGATTTCTTCATTACTGCACTAAATCCATAATCTGATAAATCTGGTTTATCTAATAATTTATCATGTACTAACATATTACTAGTATTAGCTAATTTTTGTATATGTTCTTCTGATAAATCATTTCTGATAGCTACTTCGTGTTTACTACCTTCATTACCATGTTCAACTAAGTGAGTTAATTGTTTATGACTTAACACATAATTAGCCAATGCGGTATGTATTCCACCTTGACGTTTTTCTTGGCCTGCCTTAAAACTAGCCATATATTCATCATCACTCATTCCAGTTTTAGGTATATTCTTAATTGTTTCTACTAATTTGTCGTATGCAGGTTCAGACTCTTTTTTATATTCTTCTCTACCTTTTTCATTAAATAAGTTGGCTATAGGTGTTTTCTTTAATTCAGGATGTTCAGTAGCATAATGGTCTAATAAATCAGGTCTTGTTGAAGCATAATCATCAAATCCAGGTTTATTGTCGTGTTCATTTCTTAGTTCTTGTTCGTCTTGTGTTTTAGTATGGTCATATACTAACATGTGTTTACTACTAGTACCATCCTCATGCTTGTGTTCAATAGTATAAATAGGGTGAAAGCCATTTTCAGTGTATTTAGCATAATGACCTGCTCCACCACCATCACCAACAGAAACACACCAGGTAGCTTTATCTAATCCTGATTTATTATTTTTAGGTAATACAGCACCACTAATAGCACTTTCATAATTATGGTGTTGTTTAATAGTCATCGTAGGAGAAGAATATAATGTTTCTGTACCTTCTTTACTTTTTTCATTATCTGATTTTTTGATGTTATCTTGGTGAGGAACTACCGCACTATGTAATTCATCTACACTTTTATATTGAGATACCTGTTTCTTTGGTAGCTTATCCTTAACTTTATTAAATGTGTCTAATATTCCATTTATATCATGACTAGGCTTAATATTACCCTTTGTATGCTGTGATAATACCCAATCTAAATGTTGGGCATTTGAGGCAGGGATTTGATTTAAATAATTTTGTTTTACATTATCAGGTATTTTAGGATACCTATCTAGTGTATCTTCTATCTTACCTTCTAATAATATATCTAATAACATTTCTTTAAAATTCATGATAGACCCTACCTAATATATGAATATATTTACTTATGTTAATATATTCATATATTTACTTATGTTAATAGACTTTCTTTTAGTAATTTTTCAAAATTATTATTTGTAAAACACCATTCATTTAATCCCATATATTTATGAACATTATGATATTCTGTCCATTCAGAACCACCACTATCTTTCATTGATTGTGCTTGTTTTGCAAATTCTTTTTTAGATTCTGTGGATAATTTATGATAATTGTTGTTAATAATACTACCATTATTAATATCAGTGTCAATTAAATTTGCAATATGATGTGGCTCTAATTTATTAGGTAAATTATTAATTAATTTAGAATGTAACTTAGAATTTCCATAATCTATTAATTTTCCAATATGTGTTGAATCTAATTTATCAGAAAGTTTATTTATTAATTCAGAATGTGTACTAGAACCACCGTTAATAATTAGGTTTTTAATATGATGTGGTTCTAATTGACTATGCATCTTATTTATCAATTTAGAGTCCGTATCAGTATCAGACGTATCAATTAGTTGGTCAATATGGCTTGAATTTAGTTGTTTAGGAATCTTATTGATTAATTCAGAATGTGTATCAGTGTAACCACTATCAATTAGTTTTTCGATATGGGTTGAATCTAGTTTATCAGGAATCTTATTGATTAATTCTGAATGCGTTTCAGAATCACTACTATCAATTAAATTTGAAATATGATGTGGTTCTAATTTTTTAGAAAGCTTATGTATTATTTCTGAATGTAATTCATCATCACCATTATCTATTAAACTAGTAATATGACTTTCATCTAATTTATCAGGAATAGTTTTAATTATGTCTTTATTCATATTATGATTACCATAATAAATTAGTTTTTCAATATGATGTGGGGTTAATTCATTCGTAAGATTATGTAGTAATTCTTTATGTACATCACCGTCACTAGTATCTATTAAACTATCAATATGGTGTTTATCTAATTTATCAGAATGAACTCTAACTAATTCACTATGAATCGCACTATCCTCAAAAGGAGTCTTAACTATAAGGTCAATATGATGTGGTTTTAAGTTACTACGCCTGTCAACTAACGATTTAATTGTATCCTCATGCCCATTACTTATTATTTTATCAATATTAGGAGAGGTTAAATTTTGGTGAAACCTTTTAAGTAAATTGGTCAAATCAACAGGGTCGCCACCACCAATTTTATTAAGAACAGTATCTATATGAGTTTCATTAAATTTTGGATGAGCAATTATTTTAGGAACAGTTTCAGGATGTGCTTTCTTCACTATAGTATTAAAGGTGTCAATTGGTAAATTAGGTTTTTGTAACAAATGATGATGAACTAACATATTACTAGTATTAGCTAATTTTTCGGTATGTATATTACTTAAATCATTTCTTTTAGCTATTTCATGCATAGTCCCTTCATTACCATGTTCAATTAAATGTGTTAATTGTGTAGGGCTTAATGCAACATTAGATAATTCAGTATGTATTCCGCCGTGTTGTTTTTTTAGACCCTCATTGAAGTTATGCATGTATTCTTCATCAGACATTCCACTTCTAGGTATATTATCGGAAACATCTAATACGTGTTGATGTATTGTCTCAGCCTCCGCTTTATATTGTTCTCTACCTGCTTCGCTGAATAAGTGAGATATAGGAGTTTTCATCAATTCAGGATGTATTTTACTGTAATGGTCTAATAAGTCAGGACGAGTAGAACTATGGTCATTAAACCCAGGACGATGGTCGAACTCATTTCTTAATTCTTGTTCGCCTTGTGTTTTATTGTGGTCATACACTAGCATGTGTTTACTACTAGTACCATCAGTATAATGATGTTCTATAGTATAAGTAGGATTAAAGCCATCTTTAGTGTATGTGCTATAATGCCCTGCACCACCACCATCACCAACTGAAATACACCATTTGGCTTTACCCTCATATGTATTACTTGATGGTAAGTTAGCAGCCCTAACACAGCTTTCATAATTATGATGTTGTTTAATCGTCATCGTAGGAGAAGAATATAATGTTTCAGTGCCTTCTTTACTTTTTTCGTTATCAGTCTTTTTAGCATTATCTTGATGTGGAGTTATAGCTGAGTGTAACTCATCTATACTACCATATTGATGAATTTGTTTTTTAGGTAGTTTATCTTTAACTTTATTAAATGTGTCTAATATTCCATTTATATCATGACTAGATGTAATATTACCCTTAGTATGTTGGGATAATACCCAATCTAAATGTTGAGCATTTTGAGCAGGTATCTGCTTTAAGTAATTTTGCTTAGTTTCATCAGGTATTAACGGATGTCTATCTAGCGTATCCTCTAGCTTACCCTCTAATAATACTTCTAATAACATTTCTTTGAAATTCATGATAGACTACCCTAATATATGAATATATTTACTTATGTTAATAGACTTTCTTTTAATAATCGTTCAAAATTATTATTTGAGAAATTCCATTCATTCAACCCAGTATCATTGTTATTTTTCAATGATTTTACATGAGCATCTACCACATTTTTAGATTCAGGTGATAATTTAGGATATACATGATTAATAATAGATGAATGTCCATTATCAATAAGTTGTTTAATATGTTGCGATTCTAATTTATTAGGTATTGTATTAACTAAACTACGAATAATATTGGCATTATCAGATGTATGTATTAAATCACTAATATGGTGTGGTTCTAATTTTTCTGGAATTTTATCAATTAATTCTTTATTAGTATCATAATTACGTTTATTTATTAATGAGCTTATATGACTATCTTCTAATTTACTACCTAACTTATTAACTATCTCAGCAGAATTAGTATATGAATGACGAATAATTTCTTTAATATGGTCAGTCTCTAATTTATCACTAATATGTCTCATCATATCTGTATGCAAATTATTGTTACCATATTTTAACATACCAGCGATATGATGTGGTTCTAACTTATCTGAAAATTTTTGTACTAAATGAGAATGTGTATAAGAGTCCCCACGTTTTACTAATTCATTAACATGGGTAGAATTTAATTTATGCGGAATATTATTAATTAAGTCTCCATGAATATCTTTATCATAGGAGTGTATTAATGCGGTAATATGATGTGGTTCTAATTTATCAGACATTTCATTAACTAACCTAGCATTTGTATTATAGCTACCATTATGTATCAATTCACCAATATGTTCAGGTTTTATTTTATCAGGATGTTCTGAAAGTAAAAGATTACGAGTATCATCATCACCTTTATCTATTAATTGTTTAATATGTGATGAATCTAATTTTTCAGGAATCATACCAATCAAATCATTATGTAGTTCAGGGTCTCCATTATCTATCAATGAACTAATATGTTTTGGTTCTAATTTATCTGATAAATTTCTAATAATATTAAAATGTGTTCTATAATTACCTTTATCTATCAATGAGCTAATATGCGATGAATCTAATTTATTAGGTAATTTTTTTAGTAAGTCCCTATGAACATCAGAATCGTTATTATTTATTAACTCACTAATATGATGTGGTTCTAATTTTTCAGGAATATTATATATTATCCTATTACTTATGTCTGAATCACCTTTACGTATTAACTTACTAATATCATGAGATTCTAATTTATCATGAACTCTATTTCCTAACGCTTGAATAACTCTTTCATCTTTACTAGAATTTATTGTTGCAATATGGCTTGGTTGTAATTTACTATATGAGTTATTAACTAAATTAGCATATGTATTTGGATTTTCTTTAGCCATTAATTCGTCAATATGATGTGGTTCTAATTTATTTTTCATATAATTAATTAATTTTTCATGAGTTTCACCATCACCCTTATCTATTAATGCACTAATATGCTCAGGTGTAAGTTTATTATCTAATCTTCCAATTACCATATTACGAGTTTCAGTATTACCTTTATCTATCAATGAACTAATATGATGTGGTTGTAAGTCATTATAAAACCGATGAACAATAGGAGTCAAATCAGTATCAGTCATTTTTTTATTAAGAATACCTTCTATATGACTTTCATTGAATTTATGATGTTTAATTATTTTATCAACATTTTCAGGATGTGCTTTATTAACAATAGTATTAAATGCATTATCAGATAAATGATTTCGTAATAATAAAAAGTGATGAACTAACATATTACTAGTATTAGCTAATTTTTCAGTATGTTCTTCTGATAAATCTTTTCGTCTAGCTATATCATGCTTACAACTTTCATTACCGTGTTCTACTAAATGGTTTAATTGATGTTCATTTAATACAATCTCAGCTAATCTATTATGTATTGCTCCATGTCGTTTTTCTTGGCCTGCCTTAAAATTAGCCATATATTTTTCATCACTTATACCTGACTGATGTATATCTGCTATTGCTTTTTTCAATTTTAAATAATCAGGACCTACTTCTTTTCTATATTGTTCTCTACCTGTTTCACTGAAAAAATGAGCAATAGGAGTCTTTTCTAATTCAGGATGTTCTTTACCATAATGGTCTAATAAATCGGGTCTAGTATCAGTATAAGTACTAAATCCAGGTTTATGGTCAATTTCATTTCTTAGCTCTTGGCTACCTTGAGATACACTATGGTCATATACTAGCATATGTTTACTACTAGTACCATCACTATGATGATGTTCAATCGTATAAACAGGATTAAACCCCTTATCAGTGTACTTAGCATAATGTCCTGCCCCACCACCATCACCAACTGAAACACACCAAGTAGCTTTAGTTAAACCTGATTTGTTAGATGATTTATTATTCTTAGGTAAGTTAGCAGCACTAATAGTACTTTCATAATTATGATGTTGTGTAACCGTCATTGTAGGGGAAGAATATAATGTTTCCGTTCCTTCTTTACTTTTTTCATTATCAGTCTTTTTAATATTATCTTGATGAGGAACTATAGTTGTATGTAACTCATCAATACTACCATATTGGTGAATTTGTTTTTTAGGTAATTTTGATTTAACTTTATTAAATGTGTCTAATATTCCATTTATATCATGACTAGGCTTAATATTACCCTTTGTATGCTGCGACAATACCCAATCTAAATGTTGTGCATTTTGTGCAGGTATCTGCTTTAAGTAATTTTGTTTTACATCATCAGGTATTGTAGGATGTCGGTCTAATGTATCCTCTAGCTTACCCTCTAATAATACTTCTAATAACATTTCTTTGAAATTCATGAAAGACCCTGCCCTAATATATGAATATATTTACTTATGTTAATAGACTTTCTTTTAATAATCGTTCAAAATTATTATTTGAGAAATTCCATTCTTTTAACTCAGCACTACCATCTTTCAATGATTGCTCATGGTGTGAAAATTCAGCTTTAGATTCTGGTGATAGCTTCTGATAAAATCTTTTAATAAGGCTACCACTACCATTATCTACCAATGATTTAATATGTTTTGGCTCTAATTTATTATGTAGCTTACTAACAACTATATCGTCTATATCTTCATCCTTTTTATCTATCAATGCACTAATATGATGTGGCTTTATCATATAAGGTAATACACTAACCAATGTATGACATGTATATGGGCTTGTTTTATCTATAAATGTGCTAATATGGTCTTTATCTAGTTTATGATTTAAATGATTAATCAAATCATTATGTGTGACACTTGTTCTATTTTCTATCATTGAGTTAATATGTGATGGTTCTAATTTATGTGAAAGCCCATATATCAATCTTTTATCAATATATTCTTTATTTTTGCCTATTAATTCTTGAATATGATGTGGCTTTAATTTATCAGATAAATAGTTAAGAATAGAATCATGTGTATATCTATTTCCGTTATCTATCAATGCACTAATATGGGTAGAGTCTAATTTATCTTTAAAAGCACCAATAATTTTATCCTGTATAGGATAGTCTGCCTTATATATTAATTCTTTAAGATGTGGTTCTAATTTTTTTGATAGTCTATTAATCAATTTATTATGTACATCTGAGTTTCCCGTACCTATCAATGTACTAATCTCATGTGGTTCTAATTTATCATGTACCCTATTTTCTAATACATATTTTGTTTCTATACTACTATCTTTCAGAGCAGTAATATGATGTGGTTCAAATTTATCATATAACTTATCAATTAAATGTTCACGAGTATAAGAATCACCTTTATCTATTAGTTCACTTATATGATTAGATTCTAATTTAGCAGGCATGGTGTTAATTAATTTATCATGTAATGTTGACGAAATATATTTACCTTTATCTATCAATGAACTAATATGATTTTTATCTAATTTATCAGGAATTTTGGTTACTAATAAGTTACTGGTATTATCATTACCTTTATCTATAATTTTTTGTATATGTGGAGATTCTAGTTTATCACCTAACCGTTGTACCATTGGTGTTAAATTAAAGTCACTAATTTTTTTATTAAGTACTGCATCTAAATGGGTTTCATCAAATTTTGGGTGATTAATTATAGTATGAATATTATCAGGATGTGATTTCTTCACGATAGTATTAAAGGTATTATCTGATATATCAGGTTTTTGTAACAAATAATGGTGTACCAACATATTACTAGTATTAGCTAATTTTTGCATATGGGTGTCTGATAAATCATTTCTTTTAGCTATTTCATGCATACTACTCTCATCGCCATGCTCAATTAAATGTGTTAATTGTGTAGGGCTTAAAACAACCTTAGCTAATTCATTATGTATTCCACCTTGACGTTTTTCTTGACCAGCCTTAAAATTGGACATATATTCTTCTTCTGACATTCCACTTCTAGGTATATTAGCTAATGTGTCTTTTAATTTTTGGTGTTCTGGTTCTGACTCTTTTTTATATTGTTCTCTACCTTCCTCACTGAATAAGTGAGCTATAGGAGTTTTCATTAATTCAGGATGTTCTTTGCCATAATTGTCTAATAAGTCAGGACGGGTAGAACTATGGTCATTAAACCCAGGACGATGGTCGAACTCATTTCTTAATTCTTGTTCGCCTTGTGTTTTATTGTGGTCATACACTAGCATGTGTTTACTACTAGTACCATCATCATGCTTGTGTTCAATAGTATAAACTGGATGAAATCCTTTTTCTGTATATTTGCTATAATGCCCTGCACCGCCACCGTTACCAACTGAAACACACCATCCAGCTTTACCTTCATGTGGATTACTTTCTGGTAAGTTAGCAGCACTAATACAACTTTCGTAATTATGATGTTGCCTAATAGTCATTGTTGGTGATGAATATAATTCTTGTGTTCCTTCACTACTTTTTTCGTTATCAGACTTTTTAACATTATCTTGGTGTGGAGTTATAGCTGAGTGTAACTCATCTATACTACCATATTGATGAATTTGTTTTTTAGGCAATTTTGATTTAACTTTATTAAATGTGTCTAATATTCCATTTATATCATGACTAGATGTAATATTACCCTTTGTATGCTGCGACAATACCCAATCTAAATGTTGGGAATTTTGAGCAGGTATCTGCTTTAAGTAATTTTGCTTTACATCATGTGGTATTGTAGGATGACGGTCTAATGTATCCTCTAGCTTACCTTCTAATAACATTTCTAATAGCATTTCTTGAAAGTTCATAATAGTCTCCATACATATCATGTATTTACTTATATTAATGAATCTATGTTAATCTTACAAATAGGTCGTATAACGAATGATTATCTATAGTAATACCTTTGTATTAGTTTAATTTTATATAGTGCTTAAACATCAATATAGCGCATTACAGACGATATAAACTATAGACGAAAAAAATGGGCGTTAAGCCCATTTTATTTATACTACTGACAAGCTATGCAATCCGATTTTGCCGCCTGTACCCCTGCTAGTGTATAGATGTAGTACAATGAATGTAAGTTTTCATCTAGGAACGCTTGTTGATGTACCTTAGTAATATATTTCTCATCCTCATCTGCTGAAAAGAATAAGTTAATAGATTGTCCCTGGTCAACATATTTCTGTCTAGTAGAACATAAGCGTATTTGAGCAGACTGGTCCATTTCAAATGCAGTACGGAATACTAATTTTTCATCATCGGTTAACCATTCTAAGTGTTGAACAGACCCGTTATTATCAGTAATAGAACGAATCGTTTCTTTAGAATACATATTACGTTCTTTTAATAATTTCAAGAATGTAGGAGATATTCTATCCATTTCACCAGCAGCAGTCGCTTGATTAAATACGATTGCAGGGTCAGGATTAATACCTTCTGAAATACCACCTTGAATTAACGCAGTAGCTTTAGTAGGCATTAACGCCATTAAATGCGTATTACGCACACCATAACCAGCACACCATTCAGGTTCACCCATAACAGTTGCCATCCATTTAGATGCTTTGTCGGCCTCTGTACGAATGTGTTTGAATACTTGGTTATTCCATGTATGTGCTTCTAATCCCTCGAAAGGCCATCTTTTCTCTTGCAAGTAAGTATGGAATCCACATACACCTAAACCTAATGCACGACCTTTTCTAGTAAAGTCAACGGTCTTTTCTAATCCTTTGATGTTTTCAGCTAATGTGATAAATTCTTCGGCAACACAATCTAAAAATACAGTTGCATCAAATACTGCTGTTGTATCTTTCCAATCATCATACCAATATAAATTCATAGCAGATAATACACAAGAAAATGAGTATTCTTCACTAGAATGTAATGCAATTTCGGCACATTGTCCTGTTAAAATACCATTGAACATACCCATATGACGTTTATGTTCAGTAAAACAATAGGTATCTGAAATTCTGTTATTATACTCAACATCAACAATCTGAATAAATCTTTCTGCATTTCTGTTAGGAATATTACCATCAATTTTTAATCGGTTAGTATTAAATCCTAATTCTTTTAATTGTAACAAACCATTGCCACTTAAAAGTATTCTATATTGTGCATTACATTGAAAATCTTTTAATTCATCAGACCCATCATTAGCAGGTAGTTTATACAATCCTTGTTCTCTAGCGAATTTTATTTTAGATGTTACTCCTAAAGTTTGTAACATTAATTGTAATTCTTTCAAAAATTCTTTATTAGTAGATACTAATTGTAAAGTTAAAGAACCATTTACATTTACTACACAACCATCAGCATCAAATAGACCCGCTAACCATTGTACTCTACTATCAATACTATAGTCCGATGTTGGTATATAGAATTTAGGTTTTAAGTTGTCATAATAGAAATATTCACGGTCATAGTCGTCTTGAATCGTATGTAATCTTCTATTAGGGAAATAATTTAATAAATTTCTCTTTTCGCCATACAAATAAATACGACTGTTATTTTTTACTAAACAACCATCACCTGAATAAAATCCATTTTGGTATGCATTAGTTAATGTTAATTCACCATCAATAACAGGTAATTCAAACTTAATTAGTTTATCACCACGTTTTAATTCACTTGCACTAACTTCTACTATTCTATTAGAATATTCTGCACTACGGTCTTTAATGTAAAATTTATGATATTGTGTACATTCAAGTTCTTGACCACTATCAGTAATAACTTTTACTAATTCCTGATTAGTCCCAGTCTTACGAATAGTCGTAGTTGACCATTCTTCACCATTCCATACATCAATAGTTTTATCTTCTAATTCAACAATTGGTAAGTATCCGAATTTAGTTAAAATTAATGTTTCAGGTGCTACACATAAATTTGATGCTTTAACATCTAAATTTTTATCCTTATACATTTTTGGTCTATTACGATTTACTTTATCAACAAAGAAGAAATAACCTTTACCTGTTAGTAATTTAGATTTCATCGCTTTCTTAAAACGATTATTTGCCTCTTTATCACCATTTTGTAATTTCTTGATAAACTTATCTTTTACAATCCATCCGATATTTAAGTCATCAGGTTCATGTTGGATAAGGTCGGCAATCTCATAAAAATCTTTATGTTCAATGTCGATATATCCTGCGAATGCACCACGTCTTTGTGTATTTCCGCATACAGACACGAATCCATTTAAGTCCCTAACAATAATTCTACCATTAGGAACAATACAGCAATATACTTTACCATTGTACTCGAATGATTCTGTACTAATATTAGAGCCTGAAATAATATGACTATAATCTTTACTAAAATCAATTGTTAAAATATTATCATTGATAAATGTTCTAGCATTATTAATAGCAGCTACAGATTGAATAAAGTTAATTATATCGGCATCTACAGTAGTAATATCAATGTTTTTATAATCAAGTAATGATTCAATACTACTATCAGTAATAGTGCCATCATTGGTAACAGGACCAGTATAATAACCTGCCATATGATGTTGGTTAAGAATACTATAATCCACATTTTCCGCAATTACTTCTTGTAATGTATTCCCATCTTTACTAATCATCATACGGTGGTTAGGAGTAACCTCTAATTTAAGACCTGACTCTGAGGTAAAACGATACATTTTACCATTCCAATCACGGACGGTTGGTTCACCTTTAGTAAATGATACATTACGGTGTTCATCTAATTGTGCTATATTAGTTTCAGTATTAATGTCACGGAAATCAATAAAGCCTTTATCTGTTAATACTTGTGTACCTTCAATATAACACCCCTGGGTTATAGTTTGCATATCAAAAACAAAGTGTTTAAGTACAGGCGTAATACCTGATGCTTTACCACCTGTAGCAATCTTAGACCCTCTCGGACGAATATCTGACAAATAACCTGATGTACCAAAGCCATGTTTAGTTAAGATAGCATTTTCTTTAAATGAGTCGTAAAACCCATAAACACTATCAGAAACATAAGTGCCTGAACAACTTACATTCATACCTTTACTAGTACCCATATTACTTAATACAGGCGTACTAGGACTTAACCAACCTTTCCATAACAAGTTGTAAAACTTTGTTTCCCATTCTTGTACATCTAAACCATGCTTTGCAACATGTTTAGCAGCACATTTAGCAATACGCTCACATGTTCCTTTGTATGATTGTCCTTGATATTGATACTTATCTTTGAACAACTGCCATCCTGCGGTAGTAAACCATTCAGGGACTTCACCACTTTCTTGAAGTTCTTTTCGTTCTTTACTTAACTTTTTATATAAATCTACCATTACTGCTATATCCTTATTCTAAATCCGTTGTTGGTTTCCACTCGAAATCTTCTTCATTCCAATCACGAACATATTCACGACCAATTCCTGAAAAGAAATCATTGAATACATATTTATTGATTGAATCGTAGAACCAAGTTGCAATTGTGTTTTCTTCTTCATTAACTTCAAATGCTGTTCTAATTTCTAAGTTCTGTAAGCACAAGTTTAAACGTGATGCTACAAATACTTTCAATGCTTCTTTGCTAATACCTGGAATATCACCTTTTTCCCACATCATATCAATAATACGACATTCATGTTCATATATCTTATGTGCAGCTTCAATAATGTTGTTTTCCAATTTTTCTAATTGGGCTGATGATAAGTTCAATTCTTTCTTATGCTGTCTATATATCCAAGCACCACCTACTGAGTGACAGTTTCCTGTTACTGATGTTTTATTATTGTATTTAATAACAAATGCACCTCCATCAACTGATAAACAATAAAATTCTTTTTCATTATGGAGAACTTTAGTTTTTGTTACAGACGAGTCTATCGCTGCACCTATAACATCATCAACATAACGGTATTCTAAATTATTATTTGCATCTTTAGCTAATACCTCACCATTTTTAATAATCATTCTATGTTCAGGAGTAACTACTTGTTCATAGTTATCACCAATAAAATGATATGATACATTAGATTTTGTTGAGGTTAAGTTGTATGGATTAACATATGAAAATTCACCTGTAGATTCATAATACTGTAAGACCTTATCATTAAGAGTAACATCTTTAATTAATTTCCAACCATCAACACATTTTACTAATGTATTTTCATCTAAACAATTTTCATCACGTACAGAAAAATTAATACCACGTACAACATTTAGTAATTTATTTTTACCTTTAGATTGGAAGTGTTTTAAGAATGCAAATGCAGAATATAAAATACCGCCTTCAACCATTGAGAAAACACCTACAGAAAATAAATCATCTTTAGCAGTAACACAACTATCAATAAAATCCATACGAGATTTTAATAATGGGTCATGAATATATGCTTCATAAAATTCATCAGTATTAAGGTGTAGGGCCTCATTGATTTTATTATAAAAAGGCTTATGTACTGCTAATTCAAACATACCAAAAGTAGCAGCCATACGCATAATCTCAGGCCGAGGATATGTACGCATGAATCGACCTAACCAATAATCTGCACCTGCTTTTAATTCATATAATGTAAAAAGTTTTAGTACAGTAATAGTCGCATGTTTTTCTGCTTCTGAAAAGTTAGTTAAAATGTCATGAACATCTTTATCAACTTTAATTTCATCATCAGTCCAGAAAATTTTAATTTGTTCTTTTGAATAATGAATAGCATCAGGATAATGAACAACAAAGCTTTCAGTCTTTGTTGTTATTTTTGTTTTTTTATTTGTTGTTTCAGGCATTACTATCATTAATATTACTCGACTACAATAGCAATTGCATCACTAATGTTAGCAACATAATATTTAACACCTGATAATTCGATTTCATTAACTAATGACGAATTAATATATACAATAGCACCTTCTTTAATATCACCATCAAATGCGGTATTGAATGTACTAATAGATGTATCAGGACTTGCGATGACTTGATATTTTTTAATATCTTTAGATGTTGATGATATTAACAAACCTGACGAATGGGTAATTGTTTCCTCAACGACCTGAACCGCAATATATTTGGGGTTTAAGACTAATCTCATATTTTATTCCTTTAAAGTTTATATTTTTTTCCATGTGCAGAATTTTACCTTTGCCTTAAATCCATTAAGGGAATCATGTAAAATACTTTCTTCTAATTCTGTGGCAGATATTCCTGCTTTTACCATATCATTAATATCTTTTAGTGTACTGTTTATTTTCCAAAAATAAATATTAAACCCATTCTTTATAACTGAATCCATACGATTAACAGTATCACGACTTCTAGGTTCATTATCTAATACAATATATATCTGTTGTTTTGGTACACCAATTAATTCGTCTAAATTATTTGGTATATCACCACCTAAAACAGCGATTGCATTATGTAAGAAAAAAGAATCGACAATCCCCTCAGTTACAAATATTGGTTTAGTTCTATCTATTTTATCCAATCCATATATTTTATACGCATCGTCTTGGAATTTCAAGGTTATAAATCGCATTTTATGAGATGCTGCTGATGAATCTAATATTCTCGCTTGAATACCAACTAATTCACCTATCTTATCTCGTAATTCAAATACAATCCTACGGTCTTTTGGCATTTTTTCATATTGATTTGGGAATATGTCATTCACATAATTATAAAAATTATCAACATAAAAAATATTCTTAAAACTTTCTACTGGTATCTTTCTACCACTAATATACATCTTTGCGATATGAGCATCTGTTAATGATGCTATGCATGTTTTATATTTAGTGGAGTCATTTACAAACTTCTTTTCAACTTTAACCTGTGGGGTCTTATAATCCATAAGACTACGAATCTTAGACTTATTAGCGATTAAATCCATTCTGTATTTTTGGTACATTGCAGGATAATAGTCTTTAAGAAATTTTGTAAATGAGGCAGCATACCCACAATTATGACACTTATAAACATAGTGGTCCCGCTTACTTTTATCAAGAAAAATAAACCCTCGTCTAAGAGATTCTTTTTTATCAGAATCTCCACAAACGGCACACCTAAAATTAGCTAATTGTCTTTGTGAGTTCCACGTAAATCGTTGTAGATACCCATCCAACATACAAATATATGTTTGTTCAATAATTAATCTACTCATATTTTCCTTTGTTTAGATGATAGAATCAACCAAATTTAATTCTAATGCTTTTTCAGGATTAAAGAATTTATCTTGTTTTGACTTATACATCTTTTGTAGTTTTTTAGTTGTAATGCCTGTTAAGTCTAAAATATGTTGGTCAAGAATGACTTGAAGGCGACGGTCTTCAATCATATTTTCTTCTTTTTCTTGAATTTTACCATAGTTTAATGAAGATACTTGATGCCACATATAAGACGAATTATTGTAACAAAAACGCTTATGACCACTAATGGCAATCATAAATCCTGCTGACATTGCACAACCTGTCACAATAGTATGGATTGGAGTTTTTGAGGTCTTCATAATGGAAATCAAACCGAGACACGCATAAACGTCACCACCAAACGAATTGACATATAGTTTGATAGGGTCGGGTGTATAGGTAAAGCCATACGCACGAGAAATGTTTGCTAATTTTTCATCATGTCGATTGATGTAGACAATTGCTTGGGTCAATTCACCAATACTATCTTGTGCTACGTCTGAATAGAAGAATAAATCTCTATCTAATGGGTTTTCTAAAATCATATGTTATATCCTTATATGTTAAACTTAATTATTCTTACCGTTGTTTCAATCAACTCCTTCATTACTGTATGTAGCCTACGAAACATCATAGATACAAAATTTTACATTGTCAACAACATATTGCATATACGTCTAATATTTTCTTTGTTATTATATGCTTATACATTAAAGAGACCCTATCATGCAATTTAGCAGTTTATTACTCAATGTTCATTGGGAATCAAAAATTGGATTCGGCCAAACTATCATCCGTCAAAATGACGATGGGAAGTATTATATAGATAATGAATGCTTAAATAAAGTATCAATTATTCATATTCTAAAGGAACTTGTAAAAGACCTTGAATCCGCAGATGTTACATTAGCAGATGCAGTAAGCAATGAAACAGAAAATATTTTTGAAAGAACCGTTTACCCTATTATCAAAGGGGTAAAAATGTTAATCAACAAAAGAGATGAAAAATTAGCAGTATTAGATTATAATGGGGAATATTGGCATAACGGTGTCCATGTACCTGTAGATGATACTATTCAGGTATTATGTGTACAAGGGTATAGTACAGCATCAGAATTTTTTCATAAAAATATTAAGACTACTGAATACATTGCGGAGTTTTTATGTTCATAATTTTTAGTGCTACTGTAGTTGATAGCCGAACAGACCGACTTGGATATTATTGTTTTAAATTTAAGGGGTTAACATTTGAAACATATAAAGAAGTTACCGAGTTACAACAGTTATTACATGATACATTTAATGTTAATAACAAGACACATACAGACTATATTGTGTATATAGGTGAAAATTATACATATGGTGCTAATATGCAAGAACCTGTTGATGTAAAAGTAAATAGTATTCAAGATATATTACACTTTGCGAAAAACAAAAAAGGAGGCTAACGCCTCCTTTTCATTTTAAGTACTATTAGCTAACTAAAGAGATAGCCTCATCAAATGATAGTACTGCACCAACGTTAATGAAGTTTAATTCAATAAAGTTGATAGAATACTTAGGTTTGATGTAAACACGACCCTTAAATTGGTTAAGTGCAACAACTGTAGGTGTATTAACTTTATCACTAACATCAATAAAGTAATCTTCAACACCACGACGGCCTTTAACATTACGTAAGTATGAATCTAAAATACCATAAACTTGCGCTCTTGTAATAGCATCGTTAAATTCAAACATTGCAAAACGAGCAGCATTTGCCAATGTTTTCTCAACAACGATAAACATTCTACGTGTAGGAATACGGTTAAAGCTAGATGATAATGCCAATAAAGTCTTGTCACCATAAACCATTGTACCAACACCTGGGAAAGTAACAATTGGGTTAATACGGTTAGGATACAATTGGTCCCGTTCAACTTCATTAGGGTTAAATGCTAACTTAACAACATTGTTTAACAAACCACGTTGTTCACCTGCACCAGAATACCAAGGGTCTCTAATACGGTCAACACGAGAATATACCCCTGCATGGTCGCCACAAGTCGGGACCCACAAGTAACGGTCATTATAC
>JACCDM010404453.1_pt1 | contig 20475 bp, 20 predicted proteins | sample 7445851 | NCBI WGS metagenome assembly JACCDM01 (sample SAMN15323438, study PRJNA562643) | freshwater metagenome | isolation source: river surface water | place: USA:Blue River Watershed | collected 2017-08-16
CAGGAATTGCTAAAGGCCTATTGCCCAGAATTCACGCCAATCAACTGAGCAATCTCGGGGCTATAGCCCTGGCGGTCGAATTGGATTGTGCTTCAGCCGATCACTGCACTCACCTCTCTTCGCAGGACATAGAGCTACTGGCAGGGAGCAACACCGTAGCCACCTTGCTTCCCGGAGCCGAATTTTCTACTCGTTCTGCTTACCCAAACGCCAGAGGGCTGATTGAAGCTGGGGCCAAAATAGCCCTTGCCACTGACTGCAATCCTGGATCAAGCTTCACCAGCTCAATGCCTTTTGTAATTGCGCTTGCGGTTACCCAAATGGGTTTGAGCCCTGCGGAAGCACTCTGGGCCGCAACTATGGGAGGGGCGAACGCCCTTCGAAGAAAAGATTTGGGCCATCTAAACGTTGGAGCCAGGGCGGACTTCGTTGTATTGGATTCCCCAAATCACATATACCTTTCCTACCGACCAGGCGTTCAGTTAGTTTCTAAGACTTATAAAAACGGAAAGAAAATCTTCGAGAGGCAAAATTGAAAACTGTAGTGATTTCGACATCAGGGATGACCCACGAAGATGTTATTGCTGTCGCCAGGCATGGGGCCAAAGTTGAAATTTCACAAACTGCCTTGGACGCCATGGCAAAAACAAGAGAGCACATTGAAGCGCTCGCAGTTGCTGACAATCCGGTGTATGGAATTTCAACTGGCTTTGGCGCTCTTGCGCAAAAGCACATTCCAGTTAAAGATCGCGTGCAACTTCAGAAGTCGCTTATTCGTTCGCATGCAGCTGGCATGGGAGAACCAGTCGAGCGTGAAGTTGTTCGGGCGCTAATGCTGCTTCGACTGAAGACCATGTGCTCGGGAAGAACCGGCGTGCGGCCGATAGTCGCAACTACTTATGCCCAAATCTTGAATGCCAACATCACTCCAAGGGTTCTGGAGTTTGGTTCACTTGGATGTTCTGGAGACTTAGCACCGCTCGCGCACTGCGCCATGGTCTTGATGGGCGAGGGGAGGGCATTCGGTCCCGATGGCAATGAGAGACCCGTAATTGAACTTTTGCGCGAGGCTGGGATTGAGCCGGTTGAACTTCGGGAAAAAGAGGGTTTGGCTCTTATCAATGGCACCGACGGAATGCTTGGAATGTTGGTGCTTGCAATCAGCGATTTAGAAGTTTTGCTTGATCAGGCAGATGTAATTGCAGCTATGAGCGTTGAAGGCCAAATGGGAACTGATCAGGTTTACCGCAAGGAACTTCACGCTGACCTGCGGCCACACTCCGGCCAGGCTGTCTCGGCAGCGAACATGTTTGCCGCCTTACAGGGCAGCGAAATCACTAAGTCTCACCGCCACGGCGACGGGGTAGTTCAAGACGCTTATTCGTTGCGCTGTGCTCCACAAGTCGCTGGTGCAGTGCGGGACACGGTGAGTCATGCCAAGCAGGTCGCCACAAATGAACTGGCTGCGATTATCGATAATCCTGTGGTTTTGGAAAATGGGGAAGTAACTTCAAACGGCAATTTCCATGGCGCCCCGGTTGCCTACGTGTTGGATTTCTTAGCCATTGCTGCAACCGACCTGGGCTCAATTTCGGAGCGCAGAACCGATCGCTTTCTGGATGTTTCAAGAAATCGTGGATTGAATCACTTTCTAGCCCATGACCCCGGAGTGGATTCAGGGCTGATGATCGCGCAATACACTCAGGCCGCTCTGGTTTCCGAAAACAAGCGTCTTGCGGTTCCCGCTTCAGTCGACTCCATTCCATCTTCTGCAATGCAAGAGGATCATGTTTCAATGGGCTGGCATGCTGCTAGAAAACTTAGAAAGGTAATCGACAACCTCAGGAGAATTATTGCCATTGAACTTGTGGCGGCTGCAAGGGGAGTTGAGATGCGATCGCCACTAAGACCTGCGCCAATCACCGGAGAATTAATTTCTATTTTGCGTCAGCGAGTTCCAGGATTTGGTCCCGATCGAGACCTTTCGCCAGAACTTGAAGCGGCTTACGAATTACTTACGCAGAAGTAAATTCGGGAGTGCTTTAATCAGGACTCCTTTATTGGACTGCGCAATGCAGCCACAATGAGTGGAATTTGCAGCGGTAACCTTGCCCAAGCGGCAATGATCAACCAGAGATCGTCAGAGCCAATTACTTCGAAGGCGTACCACCAGTTTGCTGGCCATACCCCAATCAGGGTCAAAATGGTCAAAAATGGTGCCCATTTTGCGCCAAAGAGTAGGCCAATTGCCGCCACCAGCTCGAAAACTCCGGAGATGATTACTAATTCGATGCCAAAGGGTAGCCAGCTAGGCATCAGCCACATGAATCCAGCTGGGTTCACCAGGTGCAGGACTCCGCTTAGAAGGAATGCCGCAATAACAATCCAGCTACCGACCGAACGCTTGAGAATCAATGCTTGGCCAGCCAGATCACTAGGGAATCAACCCACTTCCTCGGAAGTGCATAGAAGACAATTTTGAGAGCTCGAACATCCCAGGATGCGGGGTAGATGGCTCGCGGGTTACGCTTTGTGGCAGCCTTCTCCAATGCTCGGACCACCTTTTTGGGGCCAGAGGAGATCTTGTACATGCCACCGAGCCACTTATCAAAACCGCGCATTACCTGGTCGTAATCGCTGATCCACCTTGTGGCCTGCATGTGGGCAAAGGCAACATCTCCAAAGCCGGTCTTCACTGTTCCAGGCTCAACAACAGACACCTGAATTCCCAGATCCCTAACCTCATGGCGGAGCGCATTTGCTACTGCGCGCACCACGTGCTTGGTCGCGGCATACCAACCAAGACCCGCAAGAGAAACGTGGGCAACAACTGATGCCGTGATAACAATTCGGCCCGAGCGCTGAGCGCGCATCTGGGGCAGGGACGCTCTGATGCAGCGCTCTACTCCGAACACGTTCACCTCAAACATGTTGCGAACAGTCTCCGAGGAGGCCTCCTCAATAGAGGAGAAACCGCCATAGCCGGCATTGGCAACCATTAGGTCCAGTTGGCCCTCTTGCTCAATCACGTAGTTGACTCCGCCATACACCTGATCGTCACGCGTGACGTCCATCTCCAAGGTCTTGATCTCTTGTCCGCGCAGTCTCTCCAGCCCCTCAAGGTTTCGATCTGCGCCGTAGACCACCCAGCCGCGCTGTTTGAGTCTCAGACTCAGTTCATAGCCAAAACCAGATGCTGCTCCTGTGATGATTGCAACTTGCTTCATGACTGAATTCAACCACTGATTCTCTGCTCTACCTAGCTATCGCCGAAGTTTCCTTTGGACCTTTAGACCGTGCGAGAATAGTCCAATGACCTCACACACTTCAGTAGCAACTCTGCACACCAACCACGGCGCCATCAAAGTAAACCTCTTCGGGCTTCATGCTCCGAAGACCGTTGCAAACTTTGAGGGACTGGCAACCGGATCAATCGAGTGGAAGGACCCTCGGACCGGTGCAACTCAGACTGGCAAGCCGCTATACAACGGAGTAATTTTCCACCGCGTAATCGAAGGCTTCATGATCCAGGGTGGAGACCCAACCGGCACCGGTATGGGTGGTCCTGGCTACCAGTTCGGTGACGAGATTCACTCAGAACTTACCTTTGCCGAACCTTACAAACTTGCGATGGCAAATGCAGGTCCTGGAACCAACGGTTCTCAGTTCTTTATCACCGTTGCCCCAACCACTTGGTTGCACGGTAAACACACCATTTTCGGTGACGTCGTTGATGAAGTCAGTCGCAAGGTTGTCGACAAGATTGCGACTGTTGCAACCGATGGTCGCGACCGCCCGATGGACGATGTGATTATTGAGTCCATCACCATAGAAACTATCTAAATGGCATTTAGGCTGCGCCGAACCACTGCACCAATTACTTACGCGCTGCTTGCAATAAATGTTCTGATTTGGTTGGGACAGATATCCCCCTTCGGATATCTGTTCACCAATCAAATGTTTTACGCGCCTCTGTTCACACCATTTGAGCCATGGCGCATGCTCACTTCAGGTTTTGTTCACGACTGGACTTCACCTTTTCACATACTCCTGAACAGCTATGCGATTTGGATTTTCGGCCGGCTACTCGAGCCAATGCTTGGGCCAGTTCGTTATCTCCTCACATACCTAACCTCAATAGTTGGTGGTTCGGTTGCAGTGCTCTGGCTTTCAAATCCGCAAGCACCGGTGGTTGGTGCATCCGGGGGACTGTTTGGTTTGATGGGCGCTTACTTCATCGTGATGAGCAAGATCGGTGGCAACACCTCACAGATATTTGCTCTTATCGCAATCAATCTGAGCATGGGATTTTTTGTTTCTGGAATCTCCTGGGAAGGTCACCTCGGAGGTCTGGCGACAGGTCTACTGATGTCCTTGGCCTACACCTCAAATAGAGATCCGAAAGCGTGGCTTTCGCGAGGGCTTGCTGTGATTGCGGTTTGGGGAGTGCTTGCTATCGCAACGTTCTTGCGATTGGAAACTTTGTTCTAGTTATTTCCACTTGGTGGTCATTACAAACCCCACCATGGCAATTCCAAAACCAATCAAAATGTTCCAGTTTCCCAGGTCCAGGAATGCTGCCGAACCCAGTGGGTAACGTGCGCTGGAAATATAAAAGGTCAAGATCCAGATCAGACCCGCAATCATGAAGCCAAACATTGTGGCCTTGTACCAGGTCGGGTTCTCGCCCTCTTCCGCGTCGCTAACGACAACTGGGCGAGGTGCTTCTGATGACTTAGTCTTGCGTCTTGAGGATTCAGGCATGCCAAGAAGTTTACAAGCCCATCCCCCAACCTTCAGCTCCAATAAGCTATTGGGACTATGGTCCGCATCCTCGTCTTAGACAACTACGACAGCTTTGTCTATACCCTCAATGGGTATCTCAGGCAGCTGGGTGCCGAGACCGAGGTAATTCGAAACGATGCCATCTCTGAGGCTGAATTGCCTGAACTCCTAGCCAAATTTGATGCCGTTCTGATCTCCCCCGGACCCGGAACCCCGGCCGAGGCAGGGCTTTCTATAGCGACGGTCAAATGGGCACTGGATGTCAATTACCCGGTCTTTGGAGTCTGCCTGGGACACCAAGCTATCGCCGAGGCCATGGGGGCAACTGTTGAGAGCGCACCGGAACTAATGCATGGCAAGACCTCGAAGATTCAGCATCAGAACTCTGTAATTTTTGAAGGCCTGCCCCAAAACTTCAACGCAACCAGGTATCACTCATTGGCTGTGGTTCGAGACACGGTCCCCCAGGATTTAGAGATCACCGGTCAAACCGAGTCGGGCGTGATCATGAGCTTGCAACACAAATCAAAACCAATTTTTGGAGTGCAATTCCACCCCGAAAGCATCATGACCGAGGGTGGTTATCAGATGCTTGGTAACTGGCTCGAAACTCTGGGGCTTAGAGGAGCTGCCGAAAAGGCAAAAACCCTCAGCCCAAAGATTGCTAATTAGTTAGTAGCAGCGCCAACACACTCAACATACAAAATGATGGTTTGCAGTTGAGGCGCAGGCCCGGCAGAAATTGACTGATCCAAAACAACCGTTCCCGGAGTTCCGGTGCAGGTGGCAGCATCCTTGACTTCAATGGACACTTGGTAACCAATTGTTGGTGCCGTCAAAATATTTCTAGCTTCTAAAACCGCGAGGTTTCTTACGTCCGGAACTAAAACTTTTCCATTCGAAAGCACAAGGTTCACTGTCGAACCAGGAATAACTTTTTGTCCAGAGGCAGGATCAGTCGCGATCACATTTCCTTCCGGAACAGTTGGAGATTCAACGACAGTTATTGTCCCCACCACTAATTGCATTGCCTGCAAGTTAGCTACAGCATCAGCCTCAGTCATACCAACCAAGTTCGGTATTTGAATTTCATCCTTACCGGCTGAAACGTAAACAGTAATAGGTGTGTTTGCAACCACAGCGGTTCCTGCTGCTGGCTCTTGTCTAATTACGAATCCCTCTTCAACAGTGTCTGATTTTTCAAAGACTCGAAGAACAAGTAGTTCTTGATCAGTAAGTGCTTTGTATGCATCGTCGTAAGTCAGACCTTCGACGCTCACAACTGAGATTCCACCGGAAGGGTTTGATGGGTTCTGCAGCCCACCGAGCGTAAAGAGCCAGAAGAACAAACCAGCGATAATCACTACCGCCCCTGCCCCTAGGCCCCAGAAGATTCCAGTGTTGAGCTTGGGCTCGGTTCTAATTTCCTGGCTTGGCGCTGTCTCGAAACCATCAATCAGACTGGTGGCAGAAGTTTGTGGTTCTGAGGTTGCCGCACTGTAGACCTGGGTTGGTGCAACCGGCGGTACCGGTGCAGTCGAAGTAATTGGAGCTGAAGGTGCGCTCATCACTGGCTTTGGCGCTGTGGCAACTGAATTACCGGCAGCTGCTGCAAGCAGGTGTTCACGGAATTCCTCCGCGGTTTGGTAGCGGTGCTCTTTGTCCTTAGCCAGAGCTCGCAGGACTACCTGGTCAAGCTCAGCAGAAATTTGTGGGTTGTGTGCTGAAGGGGGAGTGACAGCTTCTGAAACGTGCTGATAGGCAACCGAGACCGCACTTTCACCTTTGAATGGCGGTCTGCCGGCAAGCAATTCGTAAAGAATTACACCGGTGGAATAAAGATCGGTTCTGCCATCTACTGCTTCCCCACGAGCTTGCTCCGGAGAAAAATACTGGGCGGTTCCAATGATGCCCATGGTGGCCGCTTGAGTGGCCGAGTTGTCAGTTACTGCTCGTGCGATTCCAAAGTCCATGACCTTAACGGTGTCACCATCGCCAATCATGACGTTAGCTGGTTTGATGTCGCGGTGCACAACTCCTGCGCGGTGCGAAACTTCTAATGCGGTGAGAATTCCAGAAACAAACTTCACGCACCGGTCAACAGAAACCCCACCCTGGTGAATAAGTTCACGAAGTAGTTGGCCACGCACTAGTTCCATAACAATGAACGGCACCTTGCGTTGATTCCCATTTTCGTCAGTGTGAATTTCTTCACCCGCGTCATAAACACGAACAATGGTTGGGTGTGCCATGCGAGCAGAGGCTTGCGCTTCTTGTCGAAACTTCGCTTCAAATGACGCATCATTTGCGAGGTCTGACTTGAGAAGTTTTACGGCTACTGTTCTACCAAGCCTGGTGTCGTAGCCTTCAAAAACATCGGCCATGCCGCCACGACCAACCAATTCCCCAAGACGGTAACGTCCCGCAATTAGTCTGTCGTCGCTCACTTGGCCCCTTTTCTAAACCTTGGTAAGTCTAGTTTTTGTGTCTGAGAGTTTTCTCCAGGACACCAAACTAATTCGCTATCCAACCGTGCCTGAATTCGTTGTTTCTTCACCCGGCGTCACTTCACCGGATCCGCTTGCGGGATCGGTTGGTGCTTCGGTTGGTTCAACGATGTCGCCCACGTAATAAGTAACGTCGATTACCGAACCTATTGTTATGTTTCCCGTGGGGGTAACCGCATAAACAGTTCTCGCCCTTGGGTCATCTCCCGGAATTACCTCTCCGGCAATCGCATTTACCTGCAGACCTAACTCCAGAAGTCTGGCCGTCACGTCCGCAATGTTTTCACCGATGACCTCCGAGCGAAGCAGCAGCACTACTTCCGGCTCAACCACTTCAGAGTCAGTGGCCGGTTCGGGGTCGGTTTGGGTCTCGCTACTGCTGGGTGTCGGAGTTGGCGTTTGCTCCAACCTTGGTTCGGAGAGAATCGCAACAATAACCACAACGGCAGTGACGCCCAAGAAGGCCAGTATGGCTAGCCAGGGCCAGACCACCGGAGCCTTGGGCAGTGGTGCGGTATCGGTGGTGATGAGCTCGGTCATAGCGGTTTGGGATTCGGGGAGTTTTGGCCTGCCCGGGCTCCTCCGGTAGGCACCCGGAGAACCCTTTTCCCGCAGCAAAGCCTCTGCTCTGATCGCCAGCGTGGTGGCCGACTCTGGGCGCTGCGCAGGCTTCTTCGCCAGGCAAGAAAGCACTAGGTTTTGCACCCTGGGGTCTACAGTCTCAGGGAGAGCCGGAGGCATCTCATTTATATGGGCCATGGCAATCGCCATTTGGTTTTCTCCCGTAAAGGGGCGCTTACCAGCCAAAGCCTCATATGCCACGACCCCAAGGGAGTAGAGATCGGTGGCCGGAGTCGACGCCTTTCCTGTGGCTTGCTCCGGTGCCAGGTACTGGACCGTTCCCATGACCTGACCGGTCTTAGTTAGCGGGACTTGATCTCCAACTCTCGCGATTCCAAAGTCTGTGATCTTCACTTTGCCGTCTGGCGTTATAAGCAGGTTTCCAGGCTTAATGTCTCTGTGCACCAAACCTCGGGCATGCGCTGCAGCCAAAGCCCTGGAGGTCTGCGCAATGATGTCCAAAACTTTTTGTTCCGGCAGCTTCTTCTCTCGCTCGATTATTCGGGAAAGTGATTCACCAGGAACTAACTCCATAACGAGGTAGGCGCTACCGGAATCTTCACCGTAGTCAAACACGTTTGCGATTCCTTCGTGATCCACAAGCGCAGCGCTCTTGGCTTCGGTTCTAAATCTTTCCAAGAAGTCCGGGTCACCCAAGTACTCTTCCTTCAGAATCTTGATTGCGACCTGACGAAGAATTAGTTCGTCTTCAGCTTGCCAAACTTCACCCATGCCACCGGTTGCAATTTTTAGTTGCAACTTGTAGCGATTGCCATAGAGCATTCCTACTTCAGGTTTCATTCAGTAATCACCGCCTCGATTACCTTCCTGGCGATTGGAGCTGCAAGCTGGTTACCAGTTCCGTTTTGTCCCTGACCTGCGCCGTCCTCCAAAACCACAACTACTGCAACTCTTGGTTTTTCGGCAGGAGCAAACCCTGCGAACCAAAGTGTGTATGGATCAGTTGGCCCGTTTTCTGCCGTTCCAGTTTTGCCCGCCACTGCAACGCCAGAAATGCCAGCCTTGGAGGCCGCGCCAACTTCAACAGAGTCAACCATCATCTTGGTGATCAATCCTGCGTTTTCGCGCGAAAGCGGTTGAGACAAAACTTTTGGAGTTGGTTGCATCAAAACATTTAGGTTCGAGGCAACGACCGTAGAAATAAGTTGAGGTTGGAGCATGATTCCCTGATTTGCAATCGCAGAAGTAATCATTGCCATTTGCATCGGAGTGACTCGAACATCAAATTGACCAAAACCAGTAAGTGCGGTTTGCGCAAGATCCATGCCGCTCGGGTAGATGCTTGGTGTTACATCAAGGGGAATTGCAATCTCGTCACCGAATCCCATCAGTTCCGCCTGAGCGCGGATTCGATCTTGACCAAGCGCAACAGCTAACTGTGCGAATGGGATGTTGCAGCTCTTAGCAAGCGCGACGGCCATTGTCACCTGAGGGTCTGGACCACATGGTCCGCGGCCAGAATTGCGAATTGTGGTGACCGTTCCTGGGAGCCGGTATTCCTCAAGGTTTTCAAAAGTCGAACTAATTGTGTACTGTCCAGATTCCAGGGCTGCCGCGGCGACCACAAGCTTGAAAACCGAGCCCGGGTGATAGAGATCGCCAGCTATTGCGCGATTTACAAGTGGCTGTCCCTCATCTTCATTTAGGTCTTTATAGGTGTTTGTTACTGGACCATACAAGTGTGCGGCGAGTGAGTTGGCGTCGTAGCTTGGTTTTGAAACCAGTGCCAAGATTCTTCCGGTGGATGGTTCGATTGCAATTACTGAGCCTTTTTTATCACCGAGAGCATCCCAAGCGACCCGCTGAATTTTCTGCTGCAACGTAAGTTCGACAGCCGCACCTGTTACCGGCTTACCATCCAACAGAGCATTTATCTGTTCGAAGAATTGCGCGGAACTCTGACCCGATAGGTAGCTGTTCATCATTCGCTCGATACCATCGGTTCCCGTAAAGAGGCTGAAGTAACCGGTTACCGGTGTGTAGATCTCGGACTCATACTTTCTGTCAAAGCGATACGCATCGTTAACGGGAACTGAATAGGCAATCGGCACACCCTCAACCAAAATTGAGCCCCGTTGTGTCTTATATGTTTCATAAGTAGAGCGAACATTTCTCGAGTCTTTATAGAGATCATCTGCTCTTAGGACCTGTACGACAGTCGAAATAATAAAAAGCGAAAGAAACATCGCAACAACTGCGAAGGAAACTCTTCTCACTTGTTTGTTCACTCTGCCACCCGCTTACCGCTGGAGTCAGAAATAATCAGAAGCAGTGCAACGATGATCCAGTTTGCCAAGAGTGAAGATCCTCCGGCAGCCAAGAAAGGTGTGGTCAATCCGGTGAGTGGCAACAGCCCCAGAACGCCACCTGCAACCACGAAAACCTGCAGCGCAATTAAGAATGAAAGGCCAATCGATAGCAGCCTCGAGAAGTCATCGGGGTGTGAGTTTGCAATCCTCATTCCGCGGTATGTAATCAAGAGGTAAATCGACAGAATTGCAAAGACTCCCGCGAGCCCCAGCTCTTCCCCAAGAGCTACAAATATGAAGTCACTCTCGGCCAGAGGAATTAGTTGTGGAAACCCTCCGCCCAAACCCGTTCCGATAACCCCACCGTTTGCAAGGCCAAAGAGTCCCTGTACCAATTGATAGCTGCCGCCCGCGGCCGCGTAGTTGGACTGGTTGAACGGGTCTAGCCAAGTATCGAATCTGTTTCCCACGTAATCAAAGATTCGAGATGCAACGAGTGCACCCGTCACCATCATGGTCAGCCCGGCCCCCACGTAAAAGGCTCTACCGGTCGCTGTGTAGATCATCACCAGGAACAGGCCGAAGTAAAGCACCGAGGTTCCAAGGTCACGCTGCAGAACCAAGACCCCAAGGCTCATGGCCCAAATCAACAGGATTGGACCCAGGTCCTTGGCCCTCGGCACGCGGAATATCCAGATCCTGGAACCAATCTCCGCGAGCGCGTCCTTTTTGGACACCAGATAACCCGCAAAGAAAATGGCCAGACAGATCTTGGCCAGCTCACCTGGCTGGAATGTGAGGTCACCAACGCCGATCCAGAGTGTGGCGCCATTGATGGTTTTACCGATAACTGGCGCCGCTGGTAGCACGAGCAGCGTTAGCCCTACCGCCATCGTCACATATGGGTAGCGCCTTAGCACCATGTGGTTTGGGACGGTTCGAATCACAAACGCTGCAATCAACATTGCAAAGCAGGTCAACCAGACCTGCCGTATTCCATAAACCTCGACACCGCCACGGGCAATCTCACTCAGGTCCAGACGGTAAATCATGGCTATGCCCAGACCGTTGAGTAGCGTGGCCAACGGGAGAATCAACCCGTCAGCACTAACCGAATGCTTGCGCATGATGTAGTGAATCAGGAATGAAGCAATTGCAACCGGTGCCCAGTAGTACAAAATCTCAATGGTTAGCTTTTGAGTTACCGCAAGTTGAACTTGAGCAAGCGCGTAGGCATGAATTCCGGCAACCCAAAACAGCAGCACTGCTTCGAAGTTGCGACTTTTTGGAACTGCCTTTAGAAGATTCGGAATTGCTTGGGTAAGGGTGTTACTCATTACCTACCGAATCCTCTAGCTGTCGCAAGATTCGCTGAGCATCTTCAAGATCTTCCGCCGAGATAGATCTTTCAATCAAAGTCTTTTGGAAAGACGGCAAATCATCCAGTGAAATTTCGCTTACGAAATATGGCTCGGAGAATTTCCACGGGCCTAGTGACTCACGGATTCCCTGGAATATGGTCACCTTGTTTTGATAGATGTCCACGTAGTAACGAGTTTGGGTGTAGCTGTATGCGGCATACCCAATACCCGTCAAAATTCCCGCAAGCAAAATCCAGCTCAGCACAATACGAATTGTTTTGAAGCGAATCTTGCGCCTGGTCTCCGACAGAATCTTCTCTAGTAGTTCCTCAGACTCCGGAGCAAACTGGGTTGGGTCTTCCGGAGTCCCCAGCAGTTCCATCAGTGAGCGTGGGCTGAATAGGCGAAGCATCTTCGCACCCTTGCGCTCTTCAATTACAACTTCGTTGGATGCAGAGCCAACAAATTTTGCAGAGGGTTCAAAATCAGTTTGAAAGTCATCTCGAACCACGTCACACAAAACCGCAGTGATGTTATCTGGTCCACCAAACTCCCTAGCCTCACCGATCAGAAGCTCGGTTGCTTCTTCAATTGGGATGCTGGAGGTGAGAATTCGATTCGTAACATCGTCTGGAACCACACCGCACAGTCCGTCCGAGCAGAGCAACCAGCGGTCTCCCGGGAGCGTGTCAATGATTGAAAAATCAACCTCTAGGTTTCCTGAGATATCACCCAACACTCTCATTAGGACGCTTCGTCTGGGGTGCACTAGCGCCTCTGCCGGAGTGATCTTTCCCATCTCCACAAGCTTTTGAACGAAGGTGTGGTCCTTGGTGATCTGCTGAACCTTGCCCTCGCGAGCCAGGTAGACACGAGAGTCTCCAATGTGCGCGATGATTGCTTTTCCCTCAAAGATCAAAAGCCCCGAGAAGGTAGTTCCCATGCCCTCTAGGTCGGGGTGCTCTAAGACTGTGTCACTGAGCATCTTGTTGGCTTCAACGATGGAGTTTCGGAATGTAGTTACAGCTTCTTCCAGCGAATCGTGCTTGGCATCGGTCAGCGCAATTCGCTGCGAAGCAATGGCGGAAGCAATGTCTCCACCGGCGTGACCACCCATGCCATCGGCCACGAAGAACAGCTGGTAGCCGGAGTATCCAGAGTCCTGGTTAGAGGAGCGATGCTTGCCAATGTCGCTGCCGGCAAAGCTAATGGTCTTGATGGCCAAAGCTAAGACCTCAGTTCGAAGGTTGTGGTTCCGATTCGAATAGTCATTCCCGGCTTAACTGTTTGCGGAGTCGTAACTCTCTTGCCATCTAAGAAAGTTCCATTTGTGGAATTCAAATCTTGCAGCACCCAGTCTTCGCCAACCAAAACCAATTTTGCATGCATGCTGGAAGCAAAGTCATCTGCAATGACTACGTCAGAATTTCCAGCACGACCAATTAGAAACTCACGATTCCCATCGATTGCAATTTGAGTGCCTGCATCTCTTCCGGTAACCATTGCGATGTGAGTGGGCATGCTGTCATCTGTAATGCCAAGCGAAGCTCCGCTGGCACTTATTAGCTGTGGAGCACGCTTGCTTGCGATCTTGCTAATAACTTTTCGGCCGTAAAGATCTGCTCGAATGACCGACAGCAAACTCAGAATAAAAATCCAAAGGACAGCGACAAAACCAATGCGAACCAGAAACAGCGCTAGTTCACTCACTTGTCCTCCGATACGGCCAGCAGCTCGAACTCAAATTCATTTCTGCCTGCACTAATTCTGCTGCCTGAACGCAGCACAGCCTCGGAGATACGCGTCCCATCAACCGATGTTCCATTGGTTGATTGCAGATCTCTGATTGCGGCTACCTGACCGTTCCATGCAATCTCGAAATGCAATCGGGATAGCCCTCTATCGTCGATTGTGATTTGTGCAGCTTCGTCCCGGCCAACCGAAGTAGTGCCCTGTGGAATTTCAAACCGCTGTCCGTCCCAAACCAAAAAAGGACGCCATAGAACAGTTGGATTTTCACTGAGTGCTTCGATGCGAACTTGTGCTCTGCCAAGTTTTGAGTCCCCTCTTGGTAGCAAGGTCAGATCTCCACTGAAGCGATAGTTCTGTTTCGACGCATGCTTTGCGAGCTCGATTCGAACCGACTCAACCAAGGCCGGAGTCAACTTTGGGAAATCCGATGTGGCGACATATATGTAGTACGTATGGGGGACAAGCACACGATCGCGGTCTATGGCGTTAGCGGCATTGTCCATGGCATTTCTCACCGCAGCCAGAACCTCAACCGGTTGCAATTCGGCCTTTGAGACCTTGGCAAACACCGAACTTACTGCTCCTTCGAGCCGTTTTTCCAAGGTGTCCAAAAAGCCCAAGTCTTTGCTCCCGCTGGCTAACTAAGGCGTTCAGTCTACCTTTGGGGGCTTTAGCCCCAGGGGCTTCTCTGCTAATCTCGCATCCTGCGCGCGAGTGGCGAAATGGCAGACGCGCTGGCTTCAGGTGCCAGTGCCCGCAAGGGCGTAGGGGTTCAAGTCCCCTCTCGCGCACGTTCAGAAAACTCTCAGACAACTCCCAATTCTGGGAGCCCTCTGGCAAGACCCGCACAGCTCCCTGATTTTTCCGCGGTGGCCCAAATTCGCTGGCTAGCTTGAACTTGTTCAGCTTCGAAAGGAAACTCAAATGAACAAAAATCTCAAAAGAGGATTGGTTTTCGCAGCCTCAGCTGCCGCGATTGCCTCTCTTGCGCTATCCGCTCCAGCACTGGCTCATGATCGTGGATCGGAAAGCGGTACCTCGAAGTCTCAGGGATCGCATGCGCACGCAACTGTCTCTGCAACCGTCACCGGAATACCTTCATCGGTAACTTCATCCAAGGTTGCCCACCACGGTGCTTACTTCACCGTTTACCAGCTTGCTGCTTCGGAAACTACACTTCCCGCAGTTCAGCCAACTACCGGTGGCAAGCAACTCAGAGTCCACCCAGTGACACCTGGGTCAACATCAACTATCACTAACGGAACACTTTCAGGTGTACTGAGCTTCCATGGAGTGAAAAGCAGCACTGTGCGTTATGCGGTCTATCCATCGAACGGCGGCTCCGCAATTTTGGTGACCGTAGCGACGGATGCGAATGGTGTATCAACAATTACAAAGTCCGGTTCACTAACCGCTACCTACAGCCAGAGTGTCGCGGATGCGGCACCAAGCAAGGGTGAGCGAATGGATAAGGGCCACAAAGGCGATCATTCAGAAGGGCACCGCGACGGTAACCGTGGCGGTCACAAAGGCCCTCGTCGCTAATTAGCGAAAAGAAAAAACCCCGGGCTAGTCTCTGGCCCGGGGTTTTTCTTCAGCCAACTTCTTGAAGTCGTTTACCCCTGGTGTGGTGGGGCTTGCAGGCTAACTGCTCAGGCTTTTCGTTGCAGTCATCGCAAAGCAGAATCAAGTCGCGGCAGCCCAAGTTGGAACAGTTTCTGAAATCTGAGGTAGGAGAACCGCAACCTTCGCATTCCCCGATGGTGCTTGCCTCTTCGGAGAAGTTAACTTTCATGCGGTTATCAAAAACGTATAGCGATCCCTCCCAAAGACCCTTGTCCTTGAACTTCTCGCCGTAGCGCACAATCCCGCCTTGGATTTGGTAGACCTCTTTGAAACCACGGTTGATCATTACCGCGCTGAGAATTTCACACCGAATTCCGCCGGTGCAGTAGGTGACGATCGGCTTTTCCTTCAGGTGGTCGTACTTTCCACTCTCCAGTTCTGCAACGAAGTCGTGAGTAGTTTGAACATCTGGTACAACCGCGTTTTTGAATTTTCCTATTTTTGCCTCAAAGGCATTTCGGCCGTCAAAGAAAACTACGTCGTCTCCACGTTCTTGCACGAGCTGGTTTACTTCCGCTGGCTTGAGGTGCTTGCCACCGTTCAGCACGCCAGATTTGCCCACCTGAATTTCGTCGGGGGTTGTGAAGGCAACCAACTCTTTGCGGACCTTAACCGAAAGCCTTGGAAAGTCTTTCCCAGTTCCCTCGGACCACTTGAAGTCGATTTTTCCAAATCCTGGGTACTCCTTGGTCTGCCGCACATACTTCTTTAGCTGTTCCATGTCGCCCCCGAGGGTGCCATTTATGCCGTGCTTTGAGATCAGGATTCGGCCCTTGAGTCCCAGGGCGTCGCAGAGCGTGCGCTGCCAAAGCATGACCGCCTTGGGGTCTTCCACTGGCGCAAAGCCGTAGTAAAGGATGATTTTGTTCAGAGCCACAGGCAAATTTTAGCTTTCCGCTGAGATTTAGACTAGGTCAATGCCAATGCAGCCAGGACTAGACCTTTCTCACGCGAACTCCTCAATCAAGCCCACCACGGACCTATTCAGGCACGTGAATGGCCTGTGGATCGACTCGACGGAAATACCTTCCGACAAAGCGGTCTATGGTTCGTTCCATATGCTCGCGGATGACTCCGAGCTAGCGGTTCGAGAGATTCTCGAGGAGGCTTCTCAAAACCCGAGCCAGGGAGTCAGTCAACAAATCGGTGACCTCTACGGATCTTTTATGGATGAGGTCATGGCAAACCGTTTGGGTGCTCAGCCGATTAGTGCAGACCTGCAGGAGATTGCGGCGCTCGCAAATTTGGATGACGCCACCGAGCTGATGGCAAAACTTGAGAAGTATGGAGTCTCTGGACTCTTTGGAACCTACATCGACAACGACCCTGGAAACCCCGAGCGGTATCTTGCCCACCTTTACCACGGTGGCTTGGGTCTACCAGATGAGGACTATTACAAGAATGAGAAGTACGAAGAAATTCGTAAGGCGTATTTGCCCTTCATTGAGAAGCTACTTCAGCTAGCCGGTTGGGATAAAGCTCAGTCACAAGATGCAGCTAAGAAGATTTATGAATTCGAAGAGAAGCTCTCAAAGATTCACTGGAACGTAGTCGACTCTCGTGATGCCGAGAAGACCTATAACCTGATGACAGAGAGTCAGTTGCAGAAACTCACTCCAACATTTTCTTGGCAACGCTACCTAAAGGGTTCGGGACTAAAGGAAAACTTCCTATCTGAAAACGTGACAATGATGCCTTCCTACTTTGAAGGATTGTCAGCTGTTTACAACCAAGAGAATCTGGAATCGATAAAGCTCTGGCTGGCGCTGCAGGTAATTAGAAGTTATGCACCATACCTGAGTCAAGAATTTATCGACGAGCGTTTTGATTTCTATGGCAAGACTCTCACTGGCCAACCTGAGAATCGTCCGCGTTGGAAGCGTGCCGTTAGCTTGGTTGAGGGAAGCCTCGGTGAAGCGATTGGTCAAATATATGTAGAGAAGTACTTTCAACCTTCAGCTAAAAAGCGAATGGATGACTTGGTGAAGTACCTAATCGAGGCATACCGGCAGAGCATCTCGGAGCTCGACTGGATGACTGAGGAAACCAAGAAGAAAGCGCTGGAAAAACTTTTCAAGTTCACACCCAAAATTGGTTACCCAGTCAAGTGGAAGGACTACAGCTCTATCAAGATTGATCGCAAAGATCTGATTGGCAATGTCAAACGAGTAAGTGAGTGGGAGCACAACTACCACGCGGCAAAGATTGGTGCTCCAATTGACCGTGACGAGTGGCACATGACTCCACAAACTGTGAACGCCTATTACAACCCAGGTTTCAATGAAATTGTTTTCCCGGCCGCGATACTGCAACCTCCGTTCTTCTCAGAACAGGCGGACGACGCGGTTAACTTCGGTGCAATCGGCGCAGTGATTGGCCACGAGATTGGCCACGGATTCGACGATCAGGGGTCCAAGTACGACGGTGATGGAAAGCTCGAGAGCTGGTGGACTGAAGCCGACCGCAAAGCGTTCGAGGAGCGAACCAGCTCTCTGATTGCCCAGTATTCATCGCTGACTCCAGAACAACTTGACGAAAAATACAAGGTCAATGGCGAGCTCACAATTGGTGAAAACATCGGTGATCTTGGCGGCCTTGGCATCGCGTGGAAGGCATACCTGATTTCATTGAATGGCGAAGCGCCAAAAGAGATTGACGGGCTCAGTGCCGCTAAGCGATTCCTGTTCAGCTGGGCGCAAGCGTGGAGAACAAAGTCTCGTGATGAAATCATGATTCAAAGACTTGCAACAGACCCACACTCACCAGCCGAATTCAGATGCAATCAGGTTGTGCGAAATCTTGATTTGTTCCACGAGGAATTTGGAACGACTAGCGAAGATGAACTTTGGCTAGAACCAAAAGATCGAGTGGTGATCTGGTGAAACTGTGGTTTCGAATTTTGTATGTGCTGCTCACTTGGAGAAAGCGAAGCAAGCTCAGAATTGACGAAGTATCAAGAATTACTTTGCGGGTATGGCCAAGCGATTTAGATACATACATGCACATGAACAACGGTGTCTATCTGACGCTTATGGACATTGGCAGATTTGACCAGGGACTCAGGACAGGTTTTTGGCAAAAATGGAAAAAGCTAGGTTGGTATCCAATCGTTGTGAACTCCACAATCACATATCGCAAGTCTCTAGAGCCTTGGCAAAAGTTTGATATTGAAACCAAGGTAATTGGTTGGGATGAGATTGCTTATTACATTGAGCAGAGGTTCGTTCGCAACGGCGAGATTTATGCGCGCGCCATCATGCGCGGCAGATTCCTAAAGCGAAGCTGGGGAGTGCTCACTCCCGACGAAGTTATGGAAGGCTCCGGCGGTTGGCCAGGTGAACAACCAAAGGTTCCCAAATGGGTAATGGATTGGGCTAAGAATGTCGCACTTCCCAAAACCAAAGAGCCCGCTCCAAGCGACTGGGATTAATCCTTTTTGATTCCTGGCCAACGGCAGGCAGCAATCGCGTCTTCGATTGGATTCAAAAGTAGGTCCTGGGTATCTGGATGCTTCTCCATGTATTTCACGGTGTAGCTGCAGATTGGCACGACCTTGCCCACTCCGGTTTTCCTGATGTCTGCAAGAGACTGGTCCAAAAGGATTGCCGCAAAGTTCTTACCCTGGTGCGCGGGATCAACTTCGGTGTGAGTGAGGTGAATCTCACCGGGCCTAAGTTCGTAGTCCATTAGCCCAACGCGCTCACCCGCTAGGCGGAGCTCGTAACGGAACTTTTCGGGGACATGGACGACTTCTGGATTCATGCTGTTAATCTTCTCCCATGTCTGCAAATCAGGTGCTCCTCGGAGACAATTTGCAGCACCTGAAAAATCTCCCCGACGGCTCATTTCAGCTGATTTACATAGATCCACCCTTCAACACGGGCCGAGAACAGGTCAGAACTACTCGCACATCCCAACGCAGTGAGGGCGGCAGGCTTGGTTTCAAGGGGCAAACCTATGACCAGGTGGTGCAGCGAGTACTTAGCTATGACGATGCCTTTTCTGATTACTGGGCCTTTCTGGAACCCAGGCTCGAACAGGCTTGGCGGCTACTTTCCAAGACCGGCACTCTCTATCTGCACTTGGATTACCGCGAAGCCCACTACGCAAAAGTTTTACTGGACGCGCTTTTTGGCCGGGACTGCTTCCTAAACGAAATTATTTGGGCTTACGACTATGGCGGGAAATCCAAGGGCCGGTGGCCTTCAAAGCACGACACCATTTTGGTTTATGTGAAAGACCCTAAGCACTATTACTTCGATTCCAGCTCGGTCGATCGCGAGCCATACATGGCTCCAGGTTTGGTGACTGAGGAAAAAGTTGAACGAGGAAAACTGCCGACAGATGTCTGGTGGCACACCATCGTTTCTCCAACCGGCAAAGAGAAGACTGGCTACCCCACTCAGAAACCCGAAGGAATTCTGCGCCGAATTATTCAAGCCAGTTCCAAGCCAGGTGATGCCGTTCTTGATTTCTTTGCAGGATCGGGAACTACTGGCGCGGTCGCGGGAAAACTTGATCGCAGGTTCACTTTGATTGATCAGAATCCGGAGTCAATCAAAGTCATAACTGAAAGACTGCAAAAATCTAAGATTCCTTTTTCTCAGAACTAACCAGGTAAACGACCCAAAAGCTCAAGGCTAAATAAATAAGCGCAATGCTCATGGCCATCGAAAGGTTTTGACTGCCGGGCCTAGAGGCCAACTGGAACATAACAACAGACAATGTTGCATCTGACGCGATGCCTAGAAAGTTTGCAGCGCCAAATTCACCAAGCGAAGCTAGCGAACCAAAAGCGATAGCAATAGCAACGGGCCTGCGAATCAGAGGCAAGACAACTTGCGTTGTGCTTTTGATTGCGCTGGCTCCATCCAACCTCACAGCATCAAGTATTTCTGTGCTGAGATTTGATCTTGCTGGTTTCAAGATTTGGTGCATCAGCGGAATTAGCATCAGTGATTGAGCTATTGGTAACAGCAGCGAGATCGGAATGCTGGCTCTAATGAGATAGCCAGCAGCGATGAGAAATAGCAAACCAATCACCACAGCAGACACTCCAGTTGGAATAAGCACCAACCAACCGATGTACTTGCCTCTGCGACCGGCCAACCACCAAGCCACGGGAAAGCTGATTACTAAAGCAATTACCAAGTTTCGAAGGCTATTAAGGCCTGCATCCAAAACTGAAATGTTTAGAACATCTCTTGCGCCGCGGGTTCCGAGAAGTGCAAATCCAGCCGGAAAATTTGCTCGGGCAAGAATTGAAATAACCAAAACAAGAAAGAGCGAGATGTAGCCAAGCCCGACTGCTTTACTGAACCAGCCCGCTTTTTGTCGGACCGGGCTAGTTCCAAAAAGATTCGAAAATCCAATCGAACCAAATCTGCTCGCTGCAAAAATCAACAGCAGGGTCAAAACTGTCTGCATACCTGCAAGCACTAAACCACCCTGGAAGTTCAGGCGATATAGAACTTGCTCGGCAATCTCAGTCTCTAGAGTGGCTACCTTCCCCTGTCCCAAAGAAATCACCAAGCCAAAACTCGTAGAGCTATA
>JACCDM010494142.1_pt1 | contig 20437 bp, 32 predicted proteins | sample 7445851 | NCBI WGS metagenome assembly JACCDM01 (sample SAMN15323438, study PRJNA562643) | freshwater metagenome | isolation source: river surface water | place: USA:Blue River Watershed | collected 2017-08-16
ACTTACACGATGGAATTCTCGCGCTACGAGCCTGTTCCGCCCGCTATTGCCGAAGAAATCAAGATTCGGTCGGGCGTGATTCTTCCGCCGAGGCCGGAAACTTCCACTTAATGATTGTCTCTCGGTGAAAAGCCCGGTATAGACCGAGCACTCTTTTTCTGACGTCTTCGGGAAGATTGCCTACACAAGCCCATCTGTGTGTGGGGGAACTCTCGAAGGTTAACTCTGAAGTGATGGGGAGCATTACAAAATGGCAATGGAACACAAGATTCGGATCAAACTGAAAGCTTTCGACCACCGCGTTCTCGATCAATCCGTTTGGGAGATCGTCAACACGGCGAAGCGCACGGGTGCCACGGTTCGTGGCCCAATTCCGCTTCCTACGGTGATCAATAAGTATTGCGTTCTCCGTTCGCCCCATGTAGACAAAAAATCCCGCGAGCAGTTCGAGATCCGAACTCACAAGCGGTTGCTCGATATTCTCGAACCCACCCAGCAAACGGTCGATTCTTTGATGAAGCTCGATCTGTCGGCAGGCGTGGACGTCGAGATCAAATCCTGAGGCTCTCCCAACGAGCGTAGGGATTCGAGAACGGTGAAACTCCCTCTTGTACCGCCTGCCAGCGCGGGCATCCCAAGAGGAAAGTCAACGGGCTCAAACGACTCCTGTTCATGAAAGCATCCGGCAGCCAGATCGAAAACCCAGATCATAGGGATTTGGGGATTGGTGCGGTTCTCCGGTGATGCTGTGCCAGGACAATCGGAAAATAAATGAGACGACCTTCGGGTTGTCTGGAGATTGAAGCAAATGGAACAGAAGGTTGAAGGACAGGGCCAAGCGGCATCTGCTCCGTCCACTTCCGGTTCGGCCCAGCGCGAAGCAGTCGCGCTCACGGCTGGAAAAGGCGGAATTCTCGGAATTAAAGCCGGGATGACCCAAGTGTTCAATGAGCAGGGCGATTCGATTGCGGTCACCGTAATCGACGTCAAGCCCGCCGTGATCACCCAAGTGAAGACGAAAGAAAAAGAAGGTTATCAGGCCATCCAGGTTGGCTTTCTCGCGAAGAAAGCAAAATCGGTGACCAAGCCGGAAGCGGGCCACGCGAAGAAGGTCAACGCTACCGGTTTCTATCATTATCAAGAATTCCGTCTCCCCGAAGGCTCGAAGCTCGACGGTTTGACGGCAGGCAAAGTGCTCAGCCTCGATTTCATCAAGCCGGGTGACCTGGTCGACTTGACCGCAGTCACTAAAGGTAAGGGTTATCAGGGCGGCATGAAGCGCTACCACATGTCCGGGAACTACAAGACGCACGGTGCCTCGCTGTCGCACCGTTCCTTGGGCTCCATTGGTAACCGCGCCGATCCTGGTAAGTGTTTCAAGAATAAGAAAATGGCGGGCCAGATGGGCAACGTTCAAAGCACTGTGCAGAACGTCCGTGTGATCCGCGTGGATCAGGAGAATGGTCTTCTCCTGGTGCACGGAAGCGTGCCCGGTCCTCGTACCGGCATTGTGACCGTCTCTCGCGCTGTGAAGAGCATTGGGTGATTTATGCCAGTCATTGACGTCATTAATCAGGATAAGAAGAAAGTCGGAACGCTGACTCTCAGCGATTCGGTGTTTGCTGCGGAAATCAACGTTCCGCTCGTTCACCAGGTCATTAAGGCTCAATTGGCGGGTCGTCGCCAAGGAACTGCAAAGACCAAGACCAAAGGCGAAGTGCGCGGCGGCGGTAAGAAGCCGTTCCGTCAAAAAGGAACTGGCAATGCCCGTCAGGGTTCGAGCCGTTCCCCGCTCAATCCGGGCGGTGGCGCGAACTTCGGTCCTCAGCCGCGCTCGTACGAGCAAGCGACTCCGAAGAAAATGGTGTTGGGTGCTTTGCGCTCGGCTCTGTCGGATCGTTTGAAGTCGGAGCGTCTGTTGGTGATCGACGAGTTCAAGCTCGGTGCGCCGAAGACCAAAGAACTCGCGAAAATCATTCAAGGTGGTTTGGGCCTCACGAAGGTCTTGATCATTGATGATGCGAATGAAGGTCTGGAACGTTCGGGTCGCAATCTGGCGCACGTTCGCGTGCTTCGGACCGAAGGCTTGAATGTCTATGACATCGTGAAACACGACTGGGTCGTGCTCACTCAACGTGCGGTCTCGAGTGTTGAGAGCCGCCTGAATGTTGTGGGCTGAGGGAGTCGAAGATGCGTAATCTTTACGAAGTAATCCGTCGCCCGATCATCAGCGAAAAGAGCACCGCTCTGGCTGAAATCGGTGGGAAGTATGCGTTCGAAGTCGCCGTTGGTGCGAACAAGAACGAAATCAAGGATGCCGTTCAAAAGCTCTTCAACGTGAAGGTCCGTCAGGTCCGCACGTTGGTGGTGCATGGCAAGGTCAAGCGCAGCGTTCGCGCAGAGACCAAGCGTCCGAACTGGAAAAAAGCGGTTGTGACTTTGGCCGAGGGCCAGAAGATCGACTTCTTCCAGGTCAAGTGAAGGGAGTGATGAGCCATGGCCGTTAAGACTTTTAAGCCCACGACTCCGACCCTTCGGTACAAGAGCGTTGCTGATTTCAGCGTGCTCACCCCGAAGAAAAAACAACCCAAGAAGCCCCGCGCACTGACGGTCTCCAAGTCCGGCAGCGGCGGTCGCAACAACCTCGGCAAAATGACCGTTCGCCACATCGGCGGCGGCCACAAGCAGAAGTACCGGGTGATCGATTTCAAACGCGACAAAGTGGAAATTCCCGCAACCGTCGCTTCGATCGAATACGACCCGAACCGCACCGCTTACATCGCTCTGTTGAATTACGCAGACGGTGAAAAGCGCTACGTTTTGGCCCCGGTGGGCCTGAATGTCGGCGACAAGGTGTTGGCAAGTGATTCGGCGGACATCAAGCCGGCCAATACTTTGGCTCTCGCTTCGATTCCCGTCGGCACTCTTCTGCACAACCTGGAAGTGGAACCTGGAAAGGGTGGCCGTTTGGCTCGCTCGGCCGGGAACTTCGCCCAGTTGATGGCAAAAGAAGGTCTTTACTGCCAAGTGAAGATGCCGAGCGGTGAAATCCGCCTTCTCCATTCCCGTTGCCGGGCCTCGATCGGCCAGATCGGTAACCAGGAACACGAGAACATCAAAATTGGTAAAGCCGGCCGTGCTCGTTGGCTCGGGATTCGTCCCACCAACCGCGGCGTCTCGATGAACCCGATCGACCACCCGCACGGTGGTGGTGAAGGTAAGTCATCGGGTGGCGGTCACCCCCGCACTCCGTGGGGCGTGCCGACCAAGGGATACAAGACCCGTAGCAATAAGCGCACTCAAGCGTTCATTGTGAAGCGGCGCAAGTAACCGGTTAAGGAGAAAGTACTGTGGCCCGTTCAATCAAAAAAGGCCCGTTCTGCGATGATCACCTGGTCAAAAAAGTCCAGGTGGCCCGTCAGTCCCAGAAGCGGGAAGTGATCAAGACTTGGTCTCGGCGCTCCCAAATCCTTCCGGATTTTGTGGGACTCACCTTGGCCGTGCACAATGGCAAAAAATTCGTTCCCGTGTACGTCACGGAGAACATGGTCGGACACCGGCTGGGCGAATTCGCTCCTACCCGGACCTTCCACGGACACACCCCGGCTGATAAGAAGGCCGCGGTTGCTGAAGGCGCCAAACCGGCGGCTGCAGCGCCGGCTGCCAAGCCGGCAGGGAAGTAAGGAGAGGAGTCATCCGTTATGGAAGCTACTGCAAAACTCAGCTCAATTCGGATCACCCCTCGCAAGATGGGTCTCCTCGCCGACATGGTTCGCGGAAAGAACATCAATGAGGCTTTGACCTACTTGAAGTTCTCGCCCCGTAAACGGACCGCCGGAATCCTGTCCAAGCTCTTGAAGAGTGCGGCTGCGAACGCCGGACAAAAGGGCACCGTGGATGTCGACACTCTGTTCGTGAAGACCATTCTGGTGGGTCAGGGGACGACTCTGAAGCGCTTCCGTCCGCGCGCTAAGGGTTCGGCTTTCCGGATCAACAAGAAAACCAGCCACGTGAGCGTCACGCTCTCGGAACGGTAAGAGGAAGATCATGGGTCAGAAAGTTAATCCGATCGGTTTCCGCCTCGGCATCACCCGGACCTGGGACAGTCGTTGGTTCGCTAAGCGCGACTACGCTCGCCTGCTCCACGAAGACATCAAGCTGCGCAATTTCCTGAAGGAAAAGCTGTTCAGCGCAGGTGTCGCCCGGATCGAGATCGAGCGCGCTGCGAACAAAGTGAAGATCAACGTCCATACCGCCCGCCCCGGCATCGTGATCGGGAAAAAAGGCGCTGGCGTTGAGCAGCTGAAGGCTGAAGTCCAGAAGCTCTCTTCGAACGCTTTGTTCTTGAACATTGTCGAAGTGAAGCGCCCCGAGGCCAACGCGACTTTGATTGCTGAGAACGTCGCTTCTCAGCTCGAGAAGCGGGTTGCCTTCCGTCGCGCGATGAAGAAGTGCATGACGGCAGCGTTCAAGCAAGGCATCAAGGGCATCAAGATCCGTGTTTCGGGTCGTTTGGGTGGCGCCGAGATTGCTCGTACCGAATGGTACAGCGAGGACAGCGTTCCCCTTCACACCCTCCGCGCCAACGTGGATTACGGCACGGCAGAAGCGAAGACCACCTACGGGGTGATCGGCGTGAAGGCCTGGGTTTACACCGGCGAAGTCGCCACCTTGAAGAAGCAAGCTGCAGCAGAGGCGAAAGCCCTGGCTGCCGCGAAGGAGTGATGAGTCATGTTGGCACCTAAGCGCGTCAAGTGGCGTAAAGTCGCAAAAGGCAAAATGAGGGGCCGCGCCGATCGCGGTGGCACCTTGGCCTTCGGCGATTTTGGTCTCCAAGCAACGGAATGCGGACGAATCACCTCGCGTCAAATCGAGGCTTCCCGTGTGGCCATGACCCGTTCTGTGAAACGGGGTGGTCAAATCTGGATTCGGATTTTCCCGCACAAGCCGATCACCAAGAAAGCCGCTGAAACCCGCATGGGTTCCGGTAAAGGCAACGTGGAAGAATGGGCAGCCGTGATCAAGCCGGGTCGGATCATTTATGAAATGTCCGGAATCTCCCAAGCGGAAGCTTTTGAAGCTCTTCGTTTGGCTGGCACCAAGCTTCCCCTCAAGGTGAAGCCGATCAGCCGGACTTCCGAGAAATTGGCCCAGGCAGCTGTGGCTGCCAAGCTTCAAGAGAAGCGGACCAAGAAAGCAGCCCGTCAGGCTGCTTCGGCGAAGAAGTCCTGAGAAGGGTAAGAACGATGTCGAACAAGATCATCAAGCAGTTGAAGAACCTTTCAAAAGACGAGCTCGTGACGAAAGTCCGCGAACTTGAAGCTGGTCTTTTCCAGGCTCGTATGAAAAAGGTAACGGGGCAGTTGGAGAACACCGCCAGCCTTTGGAAGATGCGTAAGGAATTGGCTCGCGCCAAGACCTTGATCTCCCAGGCCGCGAGTCCTTCCAAGACCGCCTGAGTGGTGAAGAGGTAACGATTTATGGCGAATACGACTCAAAAGAAGGCTCCGGCCAAAAAAGCCGCCCCCGCCGCGGTGAAGGCTGCAGCGCCGGTTCAGGCTTCCGCCACGACGAAGGTCCGCCGTCGTCGGGTGGTGGTGGGAACCGTCGTCAGCAACAAAATGCAGAAGACCATCGTGGTCAAGATCGACCGCCGCGTGCGTCACGAGCTTTACGGCAAGTACGTCACCAAGTCGCGGAAGTTCAAAGTCCATGATGAGAGCAACACGGCTAACGTGGGTGACCTGGTTTCGGTGGTGGAATCCCGCCCACTCAGCCGTGAAAAGCGGTTTGCGCTCCAGAAAATCATCCGGCGCGCCGGTCAGGCCCCCGAGGCCAACGTCTAAGAGACGGTAGGAGCAATTTATGATTCAGATGACAACCCGCCTCGATGTGGCGGACAACTCGGGTGCTAAGTCGGTCATGTGCATCAAGGTCTTGGGCGGCAGCCGTAGGCGTTATGCTTCGGTTGGCGACGTGATCGTGGTGACCGTGAAGGATGCGGCTCCGAGTGCAAAGGTGAAAAAAGGTGAAGTCCTGAAGGCCGTCGTTGTGCGGACCCGTAAGGAAATCAACCGTAAGGATGGCTCGTACATTCGCTTTGATGTGAATTCGGCCGTCTTGATCAACGCTCAGAACGAGCCGATCGGAACCCGGATCTTCGGACCCGTGGCCCGTGAACTCCGTGCCCGCGCGTTCACCAAGATCATCTCGTTGGCCCCAGAAGTTCTTTGAGGATTATTCCAGACCCGCAAGCGACTGGCGCTTCAGCCGGCCGTGAATCGGGGAGGAGGAGGATAAAGTGGTAGCAGATAAAGAAGACGTGCAAGGTGGAGCTGACGAAGCCGCTGCGAAAAAAGCCGCAGCCGCTAAGAAAGCTGCAGCTGCAGGAAAAGCCCGAAAGAAAGAAGAGTCAGCCTCTTCGGTGAAGATCGCCGCAGCAGGCGAGACCAAGGTTTCGCCGAGCAAGGAGCCGCGCTTGTACACTCAGTACAAGACCAAGGTGGTTCCGGCCTTGATGAAGGAATTCCAATTCAAGAGCTCGATGGAAGTGCCCCGCTTGACCAAAGTGGTGATCAACTGCGCGATTAAAGACGCCGTTGCAAACCCGAAGGTCTTGGATGGTGCAATCGAGGAAATCATGACCATCACGGGTCAAAAGCCCGTTCTGACTCGTTCCCGTAAGGCAATTGCTGCCTTTAAGGTTCGTGCAGGTAACCCGGTCGGTGTGATGGTGACTTTGCGCCGCGCCCGGATGTACGAATTTTTGGACCGTCTGATGAACGTGGCGCTTCCCCGCGTCCGTGACTTCAAAGGCGTTCCGACCAAGTCGTTTGACGGTCGTGGTAACTACTCGTTGGGTCTGCGCGAGCAGATCATTTTCCCCGAGATTAACTACGACAAAGTCGACAAAATCCGCGGGATGACGATCACCATCGCCACCTCCGCGAAGACCAACGAACAGGCCCGCGCCGTGCTGAACGAGCTGGGCATGCCGTTCCGCAAGTAAAGGAGAAGGACTTTGTCGACCAAAGCCAAGTTCGAAAAGATCGGAAAGAAGCTGAAGTTCGCGGTCCGCGTGCGGAATCGTTGTGGTCTCTGTGGCCGTCCGCGCGCTTACATGCGCAAGTTCAACATGTGCCGCCTTTGTTTCCGCGGCCTGGCCCTGAAGGGTCAGATTCCCGGCGTCGTAAAGTCGAGCTGGTAAGGCACTGAGAGGATATCGATTATGAGCATGACTGATCCTGTCGCTGATTTGCTGACCCGGCTGCGTAACGCTAGCCGTGAAAAGCATGAGAAAACTGATGTGCCGGCTTCCCGGCTGAAGGCCAATATCGTCCGTGTGTTGAAGGAAGAGGGCTTTGTCCGCAACTTCCGTCTGCATCGCGAAGAAGGCCGTCCGATGATCAAGGTGTACTTGAAGTACGCTGATGACGGACAAGCCGTGATCCAAAGCATTCGTCGTGTGAGCCGTCCCGGCTTGCGACGCTATGTCGGATACCAGGAGATGCCCCGTCCGCTCAGCGGCGCCGGCATCGCCATCGTCTCGACCTCCAAAGGGGTCATGACGGGCAACAAAGCTCGCGGCCTGAAAATTGGCGGCGAGATTCTGTGCGAGGTTTACTAATCCATGTCGCGCGTTGGCAAAGCCCCGATCAAGATTTTGGCGGGCGTTAAAGTCGAAGTGAAAGACAACGTGGTGAAGGTGGAAGGCCCGAAAGGGAAGCTTTCTCACACCGTTCCGGCTGGTGTTTCCGTGAAATCGGAAGGCGGCCAGTTGACGGTGGTACGTGATGAGTCCGCTCCGAATGCGGCAGCTCTTCACGGCCTGACCCGGACTTTGGTCCATAATATGGTGCACGGCGTGCACACCGGCTTCACCAAGGAGCTGGATATTGTCGGCGTCGGTTACCGTGCTGCGATGAAGGGCCAAGTCCTTTCGTTGACTCTCGGCTACTCCCACCCGGTGGACTACGAACTTCCGGCAGGTATTGCTGCGAAGGTCGAAAACAACACCCGCGTGGTGGTCTCGGGAGCGGATAAGGTTCTGGTCGGCATGGTTGCCGCGAAGATCCGTTCGTTCAAGGAGCCTGAGCCGTATCAAGGCAAGGGCGTCAAGTACGTCAACGAGACGATCATCCGGAAGCAAGGCAAAGCTGCCGGTGCGAAGTAAGGTGCGGTATGGCAACTAAAATCCGTCTGAATACAAGCAATAAGCAGGTCATCCGGTTCAAGCGTAAGCGCCGGATCAGCGCCAAGGTTCAGGGCACTCAGGAGCGTCCGCGCTTCTCGGTGTTCCGCTCCAACAAGCAGATCTACGCTCAGCTCATCGACGATACCAAAGGTGCTACTTTGGTTGCGGCTTCGACGCTGGAAGCAGATCTGAAAGTCCACGGAAGCGTGGAAGGCGCCAAGGCGCTCGGTGCGGTGCTCGCGAAGCGGGCCCTGGCCAAGAATGTGAACAAGGTGGTTTTCGACCGTTCCGGGTACCTGTACCACGGTCAAATCAAAGCCTTGGCGGATGCCGCTCGCGAAGCCGGCCTGCAGTTCTAATCGGAACGGGAGACAAGATTCATGGCTATTTCACAGAACTCCAATCGCCTTGAAGATTCGGAATTCGAAGACAAGGTGATCCACATCAACCGCTGCGCGAAAGTTGTGAAGGGCGGTCGCCGCTTCAGCTTCGCTGCTATCGTGGTGGTGGGAGATAAAAAAGGCCAGGTCGGCGTCGGCCTGGGTAAGGCTGGCGAAGTGCCGGAGGCTATCAAGAAGGCCGGCAAGCAAGCGAAAAAGAATCTGATCAAGATTCCAATGGAAGGCAGCACCATTCCTCATGAAGTGTTGGGCCATTGGGGTGCAAGTCAGGTTTTGATGAAGCCCGCTCCGGAAGGAACCGGGATCATCGCGAGCTCTTCGGTCCGTGCCATTCTTGAGGTGGCCGGGATCCAGAACATTCTGACGAAGTCGATTCGTCGGGACAACCCGCACAACGTGGTGCGCGCGACTTTGGAAGCTCTCCAAAACCTGCGCCCGTTCACGGAAATCGCCAAAGGTCGCGGCAAGACCGTTGCCGAGATCCTGGGATAAAGGGAGCCTGTCATGGCGACAAGCAAACAAAAACGTACGATCACGATCAAGCTGACTAAGAGCCTGATCGCTTGCAATCCGGCCCAGCGGGCCGCCATCAAAGGCTTGGGCCTTCGCAGTCGTGAAGACGAACGCACTTTGGAGAACACTCCATGCGTTCGCGGCATGATTAAAAAAGTCCTCCACTTGGTGGAAATTACCGGGGAAGTCCGCTAAGTCGGACGTTTCCGGTCCTTATCGAGAGGCCCAAGGTAGGGCTGAATGAGGGTTGAAAGACCCCGGCAACGGACGTGCCGGTTAAAGGAGAAGTTCCATGTTGAAGTTGAACACGATTCGTAAGCACCCGGGCGCAACGCAAGCCCGCAAACGTCTGGGCCGCGGTCCGGGCTCCGGTCTCGGTATGACCTCCGGTAAAGGTGACAAGGGTCAATTGGCCCGTTCGGGCGGCAGCGTTCGCCCCGGCTTTGAAGGCGGCCAGATGCCCCTTTATCGTCGCGTGCCGAAGCGCGGTTTCACGAATATTCACCGCCGCACCAATGCGGTGTTGAACGTGGTTGAGCTCGAAAAGCTCGACACCAAAACCTATCCGGTGATTTCGCTCGAGAAGTTGGTCGAGGGGAACGTTGTCAAAGGTCGTTACGACCGCTTGACCATCCTCGGCACGGGCGAACTGACCAAAGCTTTCAAAGTCCAGGCTCATCGCATCAGCCCCTCGGCCCAAGAGAAAATCACCAAGGCCGGTGGCTCGTTTGAGATCCTGGGTGTGCCGCAAGTCAAGGGCAAGCCCAAGAAGAAGAACGTAAGCGCTAAAGCCTGATCGAACACCCGCAAGACAACTCCCAGGGGGGTCTTCCTGCATGTCCGGCATCGAGGGTCTGGTCAAAGTCGCTGAGCTGAGAAAGCGTATTCTGTTTACGCTTCTGATGCTGGCTGTGTATCGCATCGGTATCCATATTCCGACTCCGGGTGTGGATGGCGATGCTTTGCAACAGGTGTTCGCCAACATGAAGGGAACGATCTTCGGATGGTTCAACCTTTTTAGCGGCGGCGCACTCGAGCGATTCAGTATCTTCGCTCTGGGTGTGATGCCCTACATCAGTAGCTCGATTATTTTTCAGCTGCTGACGGTGGTGTGGCCTTATCTGCACGACCTTCAAAAAGAAGGCGAGCAGGGCCGGAGAAAGATCACCCAGTACACCCGTTACGGAACCGTGCTCTTGGCTCTCGTACAGGGTTACGGAATTGCCGCTGGTTTAGAGCAATATACGAATCCTCCGGTTGTCATGGAGCCGGGGATGGGTTTCCGTCTCCTCACGATGCTCACGCTCATGACGGGAACTTTGTTCCTGATGTGGGTCGGCGAGCAAATGTCGGAGCGGGGTATCGGTAACGGTATTTCCCTGCTGATCTTCGCAGGCATCGCAGCCCGAATTCCTCAAGGGATCGGAAGCACTTTGTCCTTGTACCGCTCGGGCGAGCTGAGTTTCTTCAAGATTCTGCTCATTTTGGCGGTCATCGTCGCGACGTTCTTCGTAATCATCTTCGTCGAGCGGGGTGCGCGGCGCATTCCGGTGCAATACGCGAAGCGGATCGTGGGAAGACGCGTCTATGGTGGGCAGAGCTCTCATATTCCGCTGAAGGTGAATACTTCCGGCGTGATTCCGCCGATCTTCGCATCTTCGTTGATCATGTTCCCGGCCACGTTTGCCACTTTCTTCCCGTATCCCTTCTTGCAGAAGATCGTGTCGCAGCTCCAGCCGGGCGCACTTTTGTATGAAATCTTGTTTGTCGGGCTGATCGTGTTCTTCTGTTACTTCTACACGGCCGTTGCTTTTAAGACGGACGATGTGGCGGAGAACTTGAAGAAGTACGGCGGCTTCATCCCTGGAATTCGTCCTGGCCAGCCCACCTCTCAGTACATTGATCACGTTCTTTCGCGCGTGACTTTGGGTGGGGCAGTTTACATCGCGGCGATTTGTGTTCTTCCGACCTTGTTCACTCAGACTGTGAAGGTCCCGTTCTACTTTGGTGGCACGAGCGTTCTGATTTTGGTGGGCGTAGCTCTCGATACCGTGGCGCAGATTGAAACTTTCTTGCTGTCCCGTAATTACGACGGCTTCATGAAGCACACCAAAGTTAAGGGCAGGGCGGCGTATACATGATTCTGGTGTTTTTGGGGCCCCCGGGGTCCGGTAAAGGGACGCAAGCGAAGCGGCTTTCGTCCCAGCGCTCCTGGCCGCAGCTGTCGACGGGCGATATGCTCCGCGCTGCGATTCAGGCCGGAACCTCCTTGGGTCGAGAAGCGAAGTCTTTCATGGATCAGGGTGCGTTGGTGCCCGACTCTGTGGTGATCGGCCTGATCGGCGAACGCGTGAAGCAAGCCGATTGCGCTTCGGGCTTCATCCTAGACGGGTTTCCTCGCACGATTCCGCAGGCGGAAGCTCTCGATCAGCTTTTGACGGGCCTGGGTCGTCAGGTTCAGCGCGCCGTGCTTTTCGAAATGCCGGACTCTCTTTTGGTTGGCCGGCTCTCGGGTCGTCGTACCTGTCCTCAGGACGGCAGCATGTACCACGTGGAGTCGGCACGTCCCCGGAAGGACGGCGTCTGTGATCAATGTGGCACGGCGCTGATTCAGCGGCCGGACGATCACGAAGAAGTGATTTCGAATCGATTGAAAGTTTACCACCGCCAGACCGAGCCGTTGGTGGGCTATTATCGTGAGCGTCAGCTTCTGCGTCCGATTCGTGCGGATCAGGGGCTGGATCAGGTGTCTCAGGGACTGGCTGAAGTGTTGAAATGATTCAGTTGAAGTCACCCCGAGAATTGGACCTCATGCGCAAGGCCGGTAAGGCTACCGCCGTCATTTTGGACGAGATGGTGCGTATGGTGGCCCCCGGAATTTCAACCGGCGAACTTGATAAATTCGCCGAGTCCCGCTGCAAGGACCTGGGCGTTCGCCCGGCCTTTAAGGGGTATTCTGGCTTCCCGGGGTGCGTGTGTATTTCGGTGAACGACGAAGTCGTGCACGGAATTCCCTCGAAAAAACGTATTTTGAAGGCTGGCGATATCGTCGGTCTGGATTTCGGTGTTTCTGCGGATGGTTGGTACGGAGACTCTGCCCGAACCGTCGCTGTGGGTGGAATTTCGCCCGAAGCCCGAAAACTTTTAGAGGTCACGGAAGAGAGTCTGAAGCGCGGAATCGCGCAATGCCGCGAAGGAAATCGGGTTTTTGACATTGGACACGCTGTCCAAAATTATGTTGAAGGCTTCGGATTTAGCGTGGTACGGGAGTTCGTTGGTCACGGTATAGGTAAGGCCCTTCACGAAGAGCCGCAGGTCCCCAATTTCGGTCCAAAAGGCCGTGGGGCGCAGCTCAAAGTAGGGATGGTTCTTGCCATTGAACCGATGATCAATGCCGGAAGTCATCAGGTGCGGGTCCTCGAAGATGGATGGACTGCAGTCACCTTGGATCGATCGCTTTCTGCTCATTTCGAGCATACGGTGGCGATCACACCGGAGGGACCTGAGGTCCTGACGGTGGTTGGATGAGGTTGGTTCAGTATTCTTGAGGCGTTTATGAAAGTTCGGGCATCGGTAAAGAAGATTTGTGACAAGTGTAAAGTGGTTCGTCGCCAAGGCGTGGTCCGCGTGATTTGTGAAAATCCGCGGCATAAGCAGCGTCAAGGCTGATTCAAGTAGTGAAAGGAAGGTAGACAGTGGCACGTATCGCGGGAGTTGACCTCCCACGCAATAAGCGGATGGAAGTGGCCTTGACCTATATTTTTGGGATCGGCCCGTCGGCGTCCAAGAAGATCTTGGCCGAGGCGAATATTGACCCCAATAAAAAGTCGGACGCTCTCCTGGAGGCCGAAGTAGGCAAAATCCGGGATATCCTGGATCGTTCCTATCGCGTGGAAGGTGACCTGCGCCGTGAAATCAGCCTGAGCATCAAGCGGCTGGTGGATCTGGGTTGCTATCGTGGGGTCCGTCATCGTAAGGGACTTCCGGTCCATGGCCAGCGGACGCATTCGAACGCCCGTACCCGTAAAGGTCCGGCTGTGGCGATTGCCGGCAAGAAGTCCGTCAAGGCGATGAAGTAAGGTTTTGGAGTATCTATGAGCGAACAAAAAGCGGCAGAAGCTTCCAAAGCACCCAAAGCGGAAACCAGCGCAGCAGCGCCGGCCGCCGAAGGTGTCGTGAAGCGCGTGAAGAAGGGCAAGAAGAACGTATCGAGCGGCAACGCGTACATCCTTTCTTCGTTCAACAATACCATCGTGACGATTGCAGACACGATGGGCAACGCCATCTGCTGGGCCAGCGCCGGCGGCAAAGGCTTCCGGGGTTCCCGGAAGAATACGCCGTTCGCGGCTCAGGTGGCTGCCGAGGACGCTGCTCGCAAGGCAGTGGAAAACGGCATGCGCAGCGTGCAAGTCTTCGTGAGCGGCCCTGGCGCCGGTCGCGAATCGGCTCTCCGCGCGCTTTCGGCCGCAGGTCTGCGCATCACCTTCATTGAAGACGTGACGCCCATTCCTCATAACGGTTGCCGTCCTCCGAAGCGGAGAAGGGTGTAAGTCATGGCTCGTTTTACTGGTCCAGTTTGTCGTCTTTGCCGTCGTGAAAACCAAAAGCTCTTTTTGAAGGGCGATCGTTGTTACACCGAGAAGTGCGCTTTCGAGCGTCGCGGTTACCCGCCCGGTCAGCACGGCCAAGGCCGCATCAAGTTCTCTGAGTACGGTCTGCAGCTTCGTGAGAAGCAAAAGATCAAGCGCATGTACGGTCTGGCTGAAAAGCAGTTCCGCCAAGTGTTCGAAAGCGCTGACCGCGCCAAGGGCATCACCGGCTCGAACCTGCTCACCATGCTGGAGCGTCGCCTGGATAACGTGGCTTACCGTTCCGGTTTTGCTAACTCGCGCGCGGAAGCTCGCCAGTTGGTTCGTCACGGTCACTTCCTGGTCAACGGCAAGCGCGTGAACATCCCTTCGTTCCAAGTGGATAAGGGCGACCTGGTTGAAATTCGTGAAAAGAGCAAGAACGTGGCAAAGATCGGCGAATCGCTGGAAAGCGTGAAGCGCCGAGAAGTGCCGCAATGGCTCGAGCTCGAAGCCGCAGCGAAGAAAGCGAAAATTCGCGATCTTCCGTCGCGCGACGATGTCACCGCTCCGATGGAAGAGCGGATGGTCGTCGAGCTCTACTCGAAGTAATCCGAAATCAATGGGACTCCCCGGGGGGCATGATGCCCTTCGGGGATGTTCGTCACCGCGAGGGTGGCGGGCAGAACTGAACCGACTCCGCATGGTCGCCTGAGGAATAGGCAACGAGGGGCGCTCAGAAGAAAGAAGAACGAAGATGTTGGAAAAAAATTGGCGCGATCTGATCAAGCCGAAGGCTCTCGATGTCGACAAGGAGTCCCTGACTCCGAACTACGGTAAGTTCGTAGCAAAGCCGCTCGAGCGCGGTTTTGGTCTGACCTTGGGTAACTCGCTTCGCCGCGTGATGTTGTCGTCGCTGCAGGGTTCTGCAGTGGTGGCCGTGAAAATCGACGGCGTGGTGCATGAGTTCACCCCGATCGCAGACGTCAGCGAGGACGTGGCAGAAATCATCCTGAACTTGAAAGAAGTTCGCTTCAACCTGCACTCCGAGCGCACCACCGTGGTGATCGAGAAGTCGGGTCCCGCCGAAGTGAAGGCTTCCGACATCCAGTGCAATGACCAGATCCAGGTCCTGAACCCGGAACAACACATTGCAACGATCGGCAAAGCCGGAAAAATCCGGATGGAAATCATGGTCGCTCGCGGCCGTGGCTACCAGCCTGCCGAGAACAACAAGACCGAAGATATGCCCGTGGGCTGGATTGCTCTCGACGCTTTCTTCTCGCCGATTTCGCGCGTGAACTACACGGTGACTCAAAGCCGCGTGGGACAGCGTACCGACTTCGACAAGTTGACTCTCGAAGTGTGGACCGATGGTTCGGTCTCGCCCGAGGACTCCGTGTCGTTGGGCTCCAAGATCTTGAAGGACCAGCTTTCTGTCTTCTTGAACTTCGAAGAAGAAGAAGAGCCGGTTGCTCAGGCCAAGGAAGAGAACTCGCAGCAGTTCAACCCGAACCTCTACCGTTCGGTGGAAGAGCTCGAGCTTTCGGTTCGTTCGGCGAACTGCCTGCAGAACGCAAACATCAAGTACATCTATGAGCTGGTCCAGAAGACCGAAGCCGAGATGCTCAAGACCAAAAACTTCGGCCGCAAGTCGTTGAACGAGATCAAAGACATCTTGTCCGAAATGGGCTTGAGCTTGGGAATGAAGCTGGATGGCTTCAGCCCGCCAGCAAGCCCGGTCAAGGCCGCTGAGACCGAAGTGGATGAGAGCCGTGCCTCGGGCAAGGCTGACGAATTCGAAGGGGACGACGATCTCGAGGATTGATCGGGACGTCTACCAACAGGAATTGGAGTGATTTATGAAGCACAATGTTGACGGCCGTAAGTTTGGCCGGAATACCTCTCACCGGGTGGCGATGTTCCGTAACATGGCAAACTCGGTGATCCGCGAAGAGCAGATCGTAACCACCGTCCAGAAGGCAAAGGAGGCCCGCCGCGTGGTGGACCGCCTGATCACTCTGGCGAAGTCGGGAAGCTTGGCTTCGCGCCGTTTGGCCTTTGACCGCACCCGGGATTCGGATGTGGTGAAGAAACTGTTCAGCGAATTGGCTGAGCGTTACAAGGCCCGCCGCGGTGGCTACACCCGCGTTCTGAAGGTTTCGGATCGTCGTTGGGGCGACTCGGCTGAGATGGCCGTGCTCGAACTGGTCGACCACCCGGCCTTGGACCGCAAGCGTAAGCCGAAAGCCGCTGCTGCAGAAGGTGCCGCTGAAGGCGCTGAAGCGGCTGCTGCTCCGGCTGAGCCGTTGGCTCGTTTCCGGAAGATGTTCCAACCCAAAGCTAAGGTGAAAGGCGCCGCTGGCGCTTCGCCGAAAGCTGCCAAAGCTTCGCGGGGCGCTAGCGCTCGCAAGCCTTCGGCTGGCGGTGGATCGTCCAAGTCGGGCGGCTCCAGCTGATTCGGGCCTTCTCGCCTCGTCGAGAAGGGCTAGGTTCCTGAATAGGGCGGATGTGGCAGCGATGCCGCTCCGCCCTTTTCTTTTTTGCTCTTGGCGCTGCAAGTGCGCCCGTGACGCCGCGGCGGCGCACTTGCGGATAACGCCGCAGTACGGGTGATGCTGCTGCCGCTCTCGTCATGCCGCGGCTGTTCGTTCAGACCTGGCTCAGCCAGATGACGATGCGAGTTTTTCCGGCGGCCATTCGCGTTTTGGATTTGTTTTTATACCAAGTGAACTGCGCGCTGGCGGTCGGAGCAGTTTCGGCAGCTGCGGAAGGGGCGCCTGGGGTGAGCTTCCGAAGGCCATTGCGGAGAGGGCCGATCACGGTCGGATCGACGAGTAGGTCGAACTGGATGCCGCCAGGAGCTTCAATTCCGGCCAAGCCCGGGGTGTTGCCGGGTACGCCCAGGGATTTCAGGAGCTGGATGACACGGGGCTGAACTTCGCGAGGGCTATCGGTCTTTAGGTTGAAGCGCCAGATCTCGCTTGCCCCGACCTGGGCTTGGTCGTCGGCCGAACTACCTGATGACGCTGCTTCTGAGTCCTCTTCCTCGCCGTATTCGCCCGTAAAGTCCTCACGCGTTCCCGTGCCCGCCCCGGCATCGCTCTCGGCCTTTCCTCGGGCCGGAGTCGGCGCCCCGTTCGAAGTGGGGCTGCCGGCAGTGGGATCGAGATCAGCGACCGGGAAAGCATCGAGGCGTCGTTCTAAAGCCCGCTCATACAGCGTGCGGGCCCGGGGAGCCAAGGCCAGGGCCACCAGGAGAACGAGGGCCACGCCCGTGCCTTCGACGCTGGTGCGCATCCACCAAGTAGGAGCGGCTCCCGGCAAGGCGGCTTTGCTGCGCCGAAAGAGCGTTTTCCACTGGGCCTTCAAGAGAGGGGAAGACAAAGGGTCTTTGCGCAAGGGGATCGGCAAGGGCGAGCGCCGATGATTGGCCAGAGCTTGAGTCATTCGTCGGTACCGCTCGGCAGACTCCTGACAGGGGCTGCATTCGGCCAGGTGCGCATCCGCTTCACGTCTTGCGCCAGGCGAGAGGGTTCCCTCTAGGTGGTCTCCCGCGCGATTGCGCCACTCAAAGCAGTTCATGTCTTGCTCCACAGCCAGTCCTCCAGAGACTTCAGGGCTTGCTGGCGCCGTAGCTTCAGCGAGCCTTCGGGGACGCCCAGTGCCGTGGCCAGTTCGCTGTAAGGAATCCCGAATTTGTCTCGCAGGAGCAGCAGGATTTGATCCGATACGGGAAGACGGTGAAGGTAGGAGTCGAACTGCCGGAAGCGTCCGTCCAGATTGGAATTAGCGTCCAGCATGAGCTGTTCCGAAGGCGAGAGTCTTCGGCCATGGCGCTGGGTGAAGGGCTCGAGAAAGCGGCACGCCACCTGAAGAACCCAAGCCCGTTCGTGAGTACGGAAGTCATTCTTGGGATGCTGCCTGCGAATTCGCTGAAGAATGCCGCGAAATGCGACCTCGGCGCTGGCTGGGCTCCAGAGTATGGATGCGCAAAGGTCGTAGAGGAGGTCGCCATAGAGGTCGACCACGCGGACGATGATTTCGGGAGGAGACGTTTCGGGCTTCACGTTCCCTCAGGCTAGAGAGGGAAGGGCGTCGGGGTCAAGGTTCTTGTCCCGGATCATCGGGGTCTTCTGAGAAATAAACTTTCCAGCTCTGCAGAGGGACCGAGAAGCTCGCATTGAGCTTCAGGGTGGTGCCTGGCAGGAAATTAGGACATCGGGGGCGGCGAATCAGCACCATATTGGCCTCGACGGGCGTGCGGCCTCCTTTGCGCTGATTGCAAGGCTTGCAAGCGGTAACGATGTTCTCCCAGGTCTTGCCGCCGCCTTGAACGATCGGGATGACGTGGTCCAAGGTTAGGCTCGAACGACTCAAAACTTTTGCGCAGTACTGGCAAGTGTTCCGGTCACGCGTGAAAACATTGGCTCGGGAGAACCTCACCAGGTTCTTTTTCTTTTTCAAAGGCACATAGGTCAGGAGCCTGAGGACCGAAGGAACTTTGAAAGTGAGGCGAACCGTTCGGACCTCTTGTTCCGACTCCTCAACGATTTCGACTTTCCCCTGAAAGACCAGCTGCAGTGCCCTTTGCCAGGTCACGAACTGCAGCGGCTCGAAAGATGCGTTTAGGACGAGGGCATGAGCCATCTTGGTATAATTATATTACTTAAGTGGATAAAGAAGCAACCGAGGTGCCAAAAAGGGGAACTTGAGGGGGGATGGGGCTGGTGATAGGTTGGCGTTGTATGAAAAATTCCAAGCTTTTCAGGGGATTGCGCTTCCTAGGCTGGAGTGTCGCGGTCTTGCTGGGTGCCACTGCTTGCGAGCGAAAAGGAGGGGGCGTGTCGCCCTCTTCTCCAAGTGGTTCCGTTGAGGTTCGCGCGCGCCGCTCGGCTCCCCAGTTTGAGTTGAAGGATAAAGCGGGAAAAACTCACAAGCTTCGCGATTTTGCCGGCAAATCGGTACTCGTTCACTTTTGGGCGAGCTGGTGCCCCCCTTGCTTGGAAGAGCTTCCCCAGTTTCTTGAACTCGTGCGAGCTTTGGATGGCAAGCCGATCGTGTTTGTGGCGATCAGTTTGGATCGTTCTTGGGGTGAGGCTGAGAAGATGTTTTCCTCGGTTCAGGTGCCGCCCAATCTCGTGAAGCTTTTGGACGCCGATCAAAAGGTATCCGACGCGTTTGGCTCATTCCAATTCCCCGAGACCTATTGGATCGATCCGGACGGTAAAATCCGTCAGAAGTGGGTGGGGGCGCAAAGCTGGTCATCCCCTGAGCTTCGGGCGCGCCTCGAAGCGCTGCAGGGCCAAAATTGACACTTCCCTGTCGGGTCGGTGACAGGGCTGTTCACCTTTGAAACAGGGAGTGGGGTGAGAAACCTGCGGTTTCATTGTGTTTAACGCAATGTGTAAAAAAATTGGACTCGGCCCTAATTCTTGACCAGAATTATCCGATAAAGAGTGTGGAGAAAGGTCCAACCATGATCAACTGGGAAGAACTGAAGCATATCCACGTGATCCGCAAGCTCGAGGAAATCCTGGGGCAGTGGTTCAATACCGAAATTTTCTTCGTGGATGAGCGAGGTGCGGTTCGAAATTTCGATCCCCTCGATCGTCAGCGAGAATTTAAAAATCCTCTTTGCGCAACCCTTCTTCCGAAAGAGAAGGGGCGTGAATGGCTGCTTCCAGCGATGGCAGAAGCTTGTGATCGACTGTCCCGCGCCGGGCAAGCTCACATGGTCGTGGGCGGGCCGGTAGGTTTAGAGAAATTCGTCGTCTCCCGGATTCAGGCGGGCAACGATTTCATGGGTTGTGTCGTCGCTTTCTCGTATATCGAAGGCGAATTGAGTGCCGATCAACGCACGCAGGCGCGGAAAAAGGCCGAAAGCCGCGGCCTCGACGGCGAAGCTTTTGAAGCAGCGCTCGCCCGCATGAAAGTTCTCTCGGATGGGCAGCAAAAGTACTTCCACGAACTCGTCGATTTGGTGGCGCAAGAAATTGTGACCTTCCATACGGAGTTCACGAAGCGAGACGAAAAAATCCACGATCTGAGCAGTCAGCTGGGGCAGCGTTACAGCTACGATCAGATGATCGGTAAATCCAAGCCGATGCAGGATCTCTACTCGCTTCTTGATAAAATTCGGAACTCGGATTCCACGGTTCTGGTCCAAGGCGAGAACGGAACCGGTAAAGAGCTTTTGGCCCGCGCGATTCACTTCAATTCCCCTCGTAAGGGAATGGCGTTTCAGCCTGTGAACTGCTCGGCCTTGACCGATACACTCTTGGAAAGCGAACTTTTCGGCCACGTCAAAGGCGCCTTCACGGGTGCTATCAAGGACAAGAAAGGCCTTCTGGAATCAGCCGATAAAGGGACGCTTTTCCTCGACGAAATCGGCGACATGTCGCCCACGATGCAAGTGAAGCTGCTTCGCGTGCTTCAACAGGGCGAGATCACTCCGGTCGGTTCGACCGAGGTGCGGAAAGTGGATGTGCGCGTTTTGGCCGCCACGAACCGGGATTTAAAGGAAATGGTCGAGCAAGGCACTTTCCGGGAAGATCTTTTCTACCGCATTAACGTGATCAACTTGGTCGTGCCCCCGCTTCGCGATCGCAAAGAAGATATCCCGCTGCTGCTGGAAACTTTCCTGACGCGTGAATGCAAAGAAAAGGGCGTCGCAGCGAAGCAATTTGCCAAGCGCGCGCTTGAGAAAGTCTTCGACTATCCATGGCCCGGAAACATCCGAGAACTGGAGAACGAAGTGG
>JACCDM011274566.1_pt1 | contig 20428 bp, 19 predicted proteins | sample 7445851 | NCBI WGS metagenome assembly JACCDM01 (sample SAMN15323438, study PRJNA562643) | freshwater metagenome | isolation source: river surface water | place: USA:Blue River Watershed | collected 2017-08-16
TAGGTTGATTTTGCCTAGAACTTTGGGTCCGGATAGTTTTTCGAATTTTGTTTCGATCTTTTCTACATCCTCTTCTTCCGAATCACTTTCGGCAGCGGTATTGGCTTCAACGGTCTCTGCTGTCTTTTCAAGTACCGTTTCTACTACCTCCTCTACTGCGACTTTGGATGAGGTTATCTCTTCTTTTTCGACGGGTACATCTTCGGTAATAGCAATTTCTTTTTTTTCTACCTTCGATTCAGGTTTTTCAGGTTCTTTGGAAGGTGACTTTTTAGGATTTAAATCAATTTTTCCAAGGATTTTGGGTCCTGCTAATTCTTCCTTCCTAACTTCGGTTTTCTCTGTTATTTCAGCCGTAGCAGGTTCCTCGTGAACGGGTGCTGCAGGCGTTGGGATGTCTTGTTTTGCAGATGTGATTTTTTCCTCTGCTTTTGGGGCAGGCGTTTTTGCTGCCGGTGGCGGAGGAGTTGCAGTTCCTTGTCTAATATCGCGTTGGGTTTTCAGCAATTTGGCCTCGTCCTTTGCGGCTTTATCTTTAGAAAATTCCTGGAGTAGTACATCGTACATCTCTTCGGATATTTTCGTTGTTGGCTTTGGGGCAACATCAAAACCTTTTCCATTAAGGAAATCGGCTAGGGCCTGAGCACTTCTGTTGAGTTCGCTGGCTACTTTCGCTAAACGGTATTCCGCCATATTCGATTCAAAATTAGGTTATTCGTGATACAATTCCCAAGATTGCGGCAATTCCTTTGTATAAATTGCCCAATGTTGGTGGGGTTTGCCGATAGAAAAAACCGGGAATATGTATCGGCGTGATATTCCCGGTTTTGTTTGTTTGATTATTCTTCGAATTCGGAACGCAATATCTTTTGCACTTCGATGATGGTTTCTTCTTCCAATTCGGTTCTGCGCATCAAATCTTCCAAAGGAGTATTGATAACAGCTTTGGCCGAATCCAAACCAATTTTGCGGAATTCTTCGATGATCCACTCGTCGATTTCGTCTAAGAATTCTTCCAAATCCACGTCGTCCTCGTCGTTTAAATTCTGATTAGCTAAACGGTACACTTCAATCTGGTAACCGGTAAGTTTACCCGCCAATTTGATGTTCTGTCCGCCTCTACCAATGGCTAACGAAACTTGGTCGCTGTCCAAGTAAACATCGGCTGTGTTTTTGGTGTCGTTTAATTCGATACGCGATATAACGGCAGGTTGTAAAGCACGTTGAATGTACAGATTGGTGTTGGTGGTGTAGTTGATAACATCTATGTTTTCGTTTCTCAACTCGCGCACAATTCCATGAATTCTTGCTCCTTTTACACCCACACAAGCACCTACTGGATCGATACGATCGTCATAACTTTCAACAGCTACTTTGGCTCTTTCTCCGGGTTCACGCACAATTTTCTTAATGGTAATCAGTCCGTCGAGAATTTCGGGAACTTCCAATTCGAATAAACGCTCTAGGAATTCGGGAGAAGTTCTGGAAAGGATAATTTTTGGACTGCCCTTATCCATGTTTACATCGTGAATGACCGCGCGAATGGTATCGCCTTTTTTGTAAATATCTCTTGGAATTAGGTGTTCTTTGGGTAGACTCAGTTCGTTGCCTTCATCGTCCAATACCATAATTTCTCTTTTCCAAACGTTGTACACTTCGGCAGAAATGATTTCGCCACGCTTGTCTTTGTATTTTTTGAAAAGTTCGTCTTTTTCTAGTTCGATGATTCTGCTCATCAATGCTTGGCGGGCATTTAGGATGGATCTTCTACCAAAATCATCTAAGAAAACTTGTTGGATACAATCTTCCCCTACGGAATAATCGGGCTCCAAGGTTAAGGCTTCACTGATGGTGATGTGTAAATTTGGGTCTTCTACTTCGCCTTCTTCTACAATTAAGCGAAGGTGATACATCTCGATATCACCAGTTTCTGTGTTGATGATAATGTCGAAATTCGCATCGTTTCCGTACTTTTTCTTAAGGATGTTTCTGAAAACATCTTCCAACACACGCATCATGGTGGCGCGGTCTATGTTTTTAAATTCCTTAAATTCCGAGAAACTTTCTACGAGGTTGATTCCCAAGTCTTTGGCTTTGGCTTTCATGGTTATTTGAAACTTAAAATAATTGTTGCATGTTTAATGGTATCAAAATCAATTGCAATGATTTCGCTACGTGTCTTTTTCCCTTTTTCGGGTATGAATTTTTCCATTACTAAGGCAGGGAACTGACACTGAGGGAGTTCAGGAACTTCGGTTATCTGCGCTGGTGTTGCAATGGGCTGTGATGAAACAGCGGTTGTTTGAGTGGAAATTTCCTCGGGTTCCTCGTCAAATCGGCGGTGAACTTTCTTTTTGGGTTCGCGTTTGATTTTCGGTGGTTTTTGTAGTGACAACCACAATTGCCAAGATTCTTCCCACTGTTCATGAAGTAATTCTGGGGAATTGGCTACGTCAATCAGTTGGGCTTCAAACGTTGCATTATCCGCGGTGGTGATAGCAAATTTTCTGCCGCAGTGTTTTTTGAATTGTTTGGGATTGGTGAGCGGCCTATCGGCACCTGGAGAAGAAATTTCAAACGTGAATGGAGTTTCGTCGAAATCGCCTTCATCGATGAGCGTAGAAATATGACGGGTGAAGTCGGTTAGTGTTTTCATGTTTAGCGGAGCTTCGCTATCCATGAAAAATATAAAATTATTTTGTCCTTGGCGCTCCCTGCCGGTAAGGAAGATATCGAACGCGGATGCTTCGGACTCTACCATTAGGGAAATTTTATCGAACAATTCTTTCATGAGTATCCTGCTTAAAAATTTTGGTCAACAAAAAAGGGGACTGCTTTTGGCGATCCCCTTCAAGGTTTTCCAAGAAAGTTTTGCAAATATAGCGAAAAGTTGAATACTAAATCAAAAATTCGATTTATGTCTGTAATGTCGGCTATTTGATCACTGCGGCCCGGATGATTTTAATGTCTTTTTCGGGTCTATCGTTTCTATCGGTTACAGTACTTTCGATCATATCAAGCACTCGATAACCGGAAATTAATTTTCCAAATACGGTGTATTGTTTGTCTAGGTGCGGGGTGCCTCCCCAATTCATGTATCGTTTTTTAACCTGATCGGGAATGCTGCTGAATAGTGCGTCTAGTTTCGGCTGACAAAGGGCTTGGACTTCTTTTTGCAGTTGGTCCAATGCTTCTTGGTTTCCGGTTTGACCGTAATATTCTCCACGTCTATTGTATTCGCTATTGGCAGGATTGGCGATAAAGTCTTGAAATACTGAATTTCCCATGGCAAGTTTCAACTCACCTTCGGAGTAGGTTGTGCCCGAAACTATAAAAAACTGAGAACCACTGCTACGTTTCATTGGATTTACTTGGTCTGCTTGCCTTGCTGCCGACAGTGCTCCGCGGAAATGGTACAAGGTATCTTTGATTTCCGCCGGAATGGTATAGCCTGGGTCCCCATCGCCAAGCATGGTGCCTGATTTGGCTAATTTTGATTTGGGATCACCGGTTTGAATCATAAAGTTTTTGATTACACGGTGGAATAATACTCCGTCGTAAAACTTGGAATTAACTAGCTTAAGGAAGTTGTCGTGGTGAGCTTTTTGTGCGGGATTTAACGCAACGATCATGGTTCCAACGGAAGTGGTAATTTCAACTTTAGTCCAATTTGCGGGCGCGGCAGAATCACTCCAATCGATGGATTCGTTTGAACCGGTGGGTTTTGCATTTGAATCGTTGGAAAAGCTATCCATCAGATTGACAGAATTTTTGTTTCCACAACCTGCGGGAATAGTAATTGCCATTAGTGAAAATGCCCCGGTGATTATTATTTCTTTTAGTTTCATTCGTAAAAATTTGTTTTCGAAAATAGGGTTAAAAGGTTAGTATTTCTTCCGATTCGAAATATTCAATTATGTGTTGTCGTAATAAGTTTTCTTGTTCTAAATAAGCCAAATTGGGCAGGGGTTTGGTGTTTTCCCAAACGGGCCATCCTTTTTTATTGAATCCCAATTGGGTGTAATATCCAGAATAGCTAAGTACTTTACAGTTAGCAATATGCATGAGGTGTACTTTTTCTTCTTTGGTAAAATTTTTATCGGGAAGAACACCTAGTTCTCGAATGCCAATAAGGAAGAGAATGGCATTTAAATCAGGTTTTTTTTGAAAATTTTCTTCCACAAAGGCTAAAATTTTTAGCCACTTTTCTTTTATTTCTTGCTGTAGGGTAGGGGGTACTTTATCTTCAAAAATACTGGACATGCTTTGGGTTTATTAAGGATTTAAACTAAGTTGCAATCGGTAATGAAATGATTGCGAATGCGAAGTTCGTTAAATCAAATCAAATCTAACGTTAATTTTGTGCATATGTCTGCGGGCAGAAATTTTATTAATCAATTATTCGATAGGGCAAAAAATGTTTCGGACGTATTAACCGTAAAACATTTTCGAGCTATAAAATGGCAGGAGAGAACCCTGAGAAAGATGTTGTTTAAAGCTAGGAATACAGCGTTTGGCCGGGAATATGGATTTGAGGATTTATTGTTGGAAGCCAATCCGGCGGCGGCATTTCGTTCACGAATTCCAATTGTTACGTACGAAGGTATGCGTCCTTGGTGGCAAAGACAGTACCAAGGTGAATCGGATATTACGTGGCCTGGTAGTCCGAAGTATTTTGCGCTTAGCAGCGGTACCACAGCCGGAAGTAGTAAATACATTCCGGTTGGCGATGATCAGCTGAAGGCGATTAAAAAGGCAGGATTACGACAAATGTTTGCCATTGCAAAAACGGATATTCCTAAGGATTTTTTCACCAAGCACTATTTGATGATTGGCGGGAGTACAGATTTGCAGTACAACGGATTTAATTACAGTGGGGATTTGAGTGGAATTACCATGGACAATGTCCCATTTTGGATGGATTATTTCACCAAGCCTACGGATGAGATTAAGCGCGAAAAGGATTGGCACCAAAAGATAGACATCATGGTTAAGGAAGCGCCCAATTGGGATGTTTCCATGATTGCAGGTGGACCGGCTTGGGTTAAAATGCTATTGGAAAAAGTAATTGCCCATTATGGATTAAACAATATCCACGAGATATGGCCTCATTTTAGTGTGTATTCCTGGGGTGCTGTTTCGCTTGCTCCGTACAAAGACCAAATAGATTCCATGTTGGGGAAGCCCATCATGTACTTTGAAACCTATTTGGCGAGCGAAGGGTTTATTGCCTATCAAAATCGATTGAATGCAGAAGGGATGACGTTGGCTTTGCGGAATATGATATTTTTTGAATTCATTCCGTTTGACGAGCAGCATTTTTCTGATAGTGGTGAGCCTTTAGATCCATACTATGCGTTGGGTATTGCCGATGTTCAGGAAGGAATCGATTATGCTATTGTAATTACTACTTGCGGCGGTGCTTGGCGATATCTAATCGGCGATACTGTCCGATTTGTAAATTTGGATGCATGTGAAATAAAAATCACAGGCCGTACAAAACAATTCCTAAGTATTTGTGGCGAGCATTTGAGCGTAGATAATATGAACGATGGGGTATTAACTACCGCTCAGCATTTCGGATTTCATTGTCCTGAATTTACGGTTAAAGGATACAAAAATGAACGGGGCGAAATGAGTCATCGCTGGTTTTTAAGTTGTGACAAACTTGAAATAGTATCGACGGGTGAGGAAGTAAAACACATTTTGGATACGAAATTGTCTGAATTAAACGATGATTATGCAACCGAAAGAAAGCACGTGCTAACCAACATGCATTTGCACTTGTTTCCTGAACAAGTATTTTTGGATTTTATGGACCGTAGAGGGAAATTGGGTGGCCAAGCTAAATTTCCGCGGGTGATGCCGGATGCTATGTATGCCGAATGGTTGGAATTTTTAAACGAAACGCAACCTAACTGGGGGGTATTGGATTAATTTCCAGTTATTGATATGTCGGAAAATATTGATTTAAATAGGGCCACGGAGTCTAGTTCAAATCATCAGCGGTTGGAGGACTTGGATTTTTTCGAGTTGGTTGCTGGTATCAACGAAGAAGATGCACTGCTTCATTTGCGAGTTCATGACGAGCTATCGGTGATAGCTAATTTGTGTGCTGCTGTTTTTGATCGAATGCACGCAGGCGGTCGACTTTTTTACTTGGGTGCCGGCACGAGCGGTCGTTTAGGTATTGTGGATGCTAGTGAATGTCCTCCTACGTATGGTGTAGCTTTTGACCGAGTGGTTGGTATTATTGCTGGGGGCGATGGTGCAATTCGAAAGGCCGTAGAATTTGCGGAGGACGATTGGGAGCAGGGCTGGTTGGATTTAGAATCGTATCAATGTGGTCCTAACGATGCGGTGATTGGCATTACGGCAAGCGGCAGAACCCCATACGTTTTGGGTGCTCTACAGCGATGCAAAGAACTTGGAATATTTACGGGCGGAATTGCATGCAACAAAGGCACAGAAATGGGGAGGTTGGCCGATGTATGCGTAGAAATTGCCACGGGTCCTGAATTTGTGACGGGGAGTACAAGAATGAAAGCAGGAACCGCCACAAAAATGGTGTTAAACATGATTACCACCTCCGTAATGATTAAATTGGGGCATGTGAAAGGCAATAAAATGGTGGATATGCAATTGACGAATTTGAAGTTAATTGAGCGAGGAACCAGAATGGTAATGGATGAGACGGGCTTGGATTATAACAATGCCAAGGCACTTTTGCTAAAAGAAGGATCGGTTCGAAAGTCGATTGATTCTTTTAATGCCCACTAGGAATTCGATAAATCTGAGGTGATGGTGGATGGATTTAATCCTAGTAACTAATTTATTGCTAATTGTGTAAGATTTAGGGGGCCGGGGATATTATCTAGTTTTACAGGATGATCAATCAGGCTATGATGTCCCAGGTTTTATCGGCCAATAATCTTACGGTATGCAACCAAGATTGGTAGGGTAATTTATTTCCCCATTCGTATGGAGCAACCATCGAAAGCACTTGTGTTCCGTCTTCTTTTTGGTATAAATGGTAAACTCCGTGGATCACGGGTTCAAAATTGATATCTGCTTTGTAAATGGTGTGCGACACCTCCAATCGTTCTTCTATGGCTTTAGCTTGTTTGATGAGCAGTTCGGCTTGTTTTCGAAGCATGGAAATTTGCTGTTCTGCTTGGTGCTGCATGGACTCGTGGGCATTCGCTTTCAACAAGCGTTTGTCTACGGGTTCAATTTTAGGCGAGGTTACTGTAAGTGCATAGGGAGCTGCATGAAGTTCACCTTGGTATATGGCTTCCCGCAGGTATTTCGGTCTATGGTCTATCTGCGAGTTATCACCCTCGGTTTGGTTGGCTACTTCGGGCGGGTTGGGACTAAGATTGTCCAAACTGTCCGAAGCTTCGTTGGGTAGATTGTGCGGATTTTCCTGTGACATTTAGATAATGGAACAAACGAAGGGGATTTTCGTTTACTGAACCCATTTATTTTTCACTAGAATTTCGGCAATTTGGATGGCATTTGTAGCGGCGCCTTTGCGTAAATTATCTGCTACTACCCACAGGTTTACTGTGTTGGGCATGGAATCGTCTTTCCTGATTCGGCCTACAAACACTTCGTCTTTATCGTGGGCTGTGAGCGGCATCGGATACAGATTGTTTGCTGGTAGATCTTGAAGTACAATTCCAGGAGAATGGCTCAGAATCTCTTTAACTTCGTCTACGGTAAAATCTTTGTTGAACGAGGCATTAATGCTTTCGGAATGTCCGCCAATGGTTGGAATTCGAACGGTGGTGGCTGTGATTCCAGTATCGGTTAACTCCATGATTTTCTTAGTTTCCTGCATCATTTTCATTTCTTCTTTGGTGTAACCATTATCCAAAAACACATCGATGTGGGGCAATACATTCAGATCGATGGGATGCGGATATACTTTGGGGCTGTTCAGACCCGCTCTTTCATCAAAAAGTTGTGTTACTGCTTTTTGTCCTGTACCCGTTACACTTTGGTAGGTACTTACTACAATTCTCTTCAATCCAAATCGATCGTGCAAGGGTTTTAGAGCAACTACCATTTGAATGGTAGAGCAGTTGGGATTGGCGATAATAAACTTGGATTTTTCTAAGTGGTGTGCATTCACTTCGGGAACCACCAAAGGGACCGTGGGGTCCATGCGCCATGCGGATGAATTGTCTATCACGTAAGTGCCATTGGAAGCAAATTTCGGAGCCCATTCTGTACTTACCGATCCACCTGCCGAGAAAATGGCTATGCTGGGTTTTAAACTTACGGCTTCCTCCATGGAAACAATAGGAATGGATTCGCCTTTAAATTGAATATGCTTACCTATGCTTGAATGCGAAGCAACAGGGATGATGGTTGTAGCAGGAAAATTTCTTTCCTCCAACAATTCCAGCATTTTGGAGCCTACTAAACCGGTTGCACCGACAACAGCAATTTTCATTCGATAATTAGTTAATTTAGAAGTTATTTATTGTTTGAATCTTTGTTGATGGAATCTTGTTGCATCAAAATATCAAATTCGTTTGCATGCGAGGTGCTGTCCGAAGAATCTTGAGTAACCTTTTCTTCTTCTGTAAATGCTCCTTCGGGATTGTTGGCGCACGATTGTTGTGAAATGCTAACTAGGGTTATCATCAACAAAACGAATAGCGAAATGAATATTTTCTTCATGGTATGCAATTTAAAATATGTCTAATAATTCAAAAAGTTCGGTAATTTTTTCAAAATTCTTTTCTCCCAAAACAACTTCGGGCTCACAATTGATGCTAATTCCACAGAGGCTAAGATCAACAATCTGTTGTAGTTCGTTCAATAAATTACTCACATTTACAATAGCATTTTCTTGATTGGGTACTAATTCCAGGAATGAGTGGACATCTTCTATGTTTAGGGCATATAAATGGAAGTAAACGTTGTTGTTTGGATGGTTAGCAAAGGATATAAAGGCCTGGGTATGGGTGGATGATACAATCCATTCGTACTGCTGAGGGTTTGGGATGTGGGTGTGCCAAAAATCAAATTCTTCGGCAGCACATTCCAGTGTGTTTACGGGTAAAATGGTACACCAACTAATGGCAGTTTCTAAGTTATTGGCTTGGGTAAGTTCTACGGTTAATTTAGGTCCGGCACACCAACCAATTATTTCTTGTACTTTACCGATGGGGAGTTGGTTGAGCGTAAAACCTACCCATTCCGATAACGCAGCGGATGCGTAACGGGCATCGTTTAGGTCTTGAATTTGGTTGAATTTTATTTTCATGGGTAAAAAAAAAGGCTGCCATGGCAGCCCTTTGTATGTTATACTAACAATTTTACGGGCTCTTCGAGATAATCTTTCAATGTTTTCAGGAACTGAGCACCGGTTGCTCCATCCACCACCCTATGATCACAGCTCAAGGTTACCTTCATCACTTTTACAGGTTTTATTTCCCCGTTCACCACCCCTACAGTTTCTTTAACGCCGCCTACCGCTAAAATGCAAGCATCGGGTGGGTTGATGATGGCCGTAAATTCTTCAATGCCGAACATCCCTAAGTTGCTGATTGTAAATGTATTGCCCGACCAATCTTGTGGCTGAAGTTTTTTATCTTTTGCTTTTTTGCCATATTCTTTCACTTCAGAAGAGATTTGTGAAAGTGATTTTTGATCGGCAAAACGCACTACAGGAACCAACAAGCCATCTTCCATAGCCATGGCTACGCCGATATGGATGTGGTGGTTGTATCTAATTTTAGTACCCAACCAGCTGGAATTGATGTTTGGGTTCTTGCGCAAAGAGGCGGCAGCCGCTTTTACTACCAAATCATTCATTGAGATTTTTACATCGGAAATCGCGTTCATGTGTTCCCGGGCAACAACCGCTTTGTCCATGTTGATTTCTACGGTCAGATAAAAGTGGGGAGCCGTGAACTTAGATTCTGCTAAACGCGAAGCAATGGTCTTACGCATTTGAGACACATTTACTTCGTGGAAACTCTCAACGCCTGCTACGGAGTTAGTTGTAGTTGTGCTGTTGGTGGCCTGAGGTGAATAGTTTTCGATGTCTTTTTTTACAATTCTTCCGTTTTCGCCAGACCCTTCAATTTCTTGGATATTTATACCTTTTTCTTCGGCTAGCTTTTTTGCTAGGGGCGAAGCTTTCAGTCTATCGGAGTTAGCATTGTTGGCACTTGGGGTAGCTACTGGAGTTGTTGGATTTGGGGAAGAAGCTACTGGAGCAGGTTGCGTTTCTGCAACTTGATCTGCTGCTTTGGCTGGTGGATTTCCGCCGCTGAGTAGCGATTGAAAATCTTCGCCCTGAGCACCAACTATAGCAATTATGCTGTCTACTGGAGTTGCTTCGCCTTCGGCAACGGCTAAATGCAACAGGGTGCCTTTGGCGTAAACTTCCATGTCCATAGTGGCTTTATCGGTTTCTACTTCGGCCAATATATCGCCGCTTTTAACACTGTCGCCAACTTTATAATTCCACTTCACAATGACACCTTCGGTCATGGTGTCGCTCATCTTGGGTAATCGTACAATTTCAGCCATGATTAATGAGGGTACAAACTTACGAGTTTTTTTGTTTGCAAGGGTTGCTAGTTTTTTGAAAAAAGCACATAAAGTATGGCTAGTTATAAATGGGGAGTTGGTGAATTTAAAATTTTGAATATGACTTTGAAAGGAGGCCAATGGGTAGTAATATTGAATAATCAATTCCATGGATCACAACCCTTTTGTTTACGAGGATTTTTTGAAGCATGTGTTAAAGCACGGAACACATAAGACCGATAGAACGGGCACGGGAACGATTAGTGTTTTTGGAGGGCAATTGCGGTTTGATTTGCAGCAGGGATTTCCATTGATCACGAGTAAAAAAGTGCATTTAAAAAGCATAATTTACGAATTGTTGTGGTTTTTAAAAGGCGAAACGAACATAGAGTACTTGAAAAAAAATGGCGTTTCTATTTGGGACGAATGGGCCGATGAACAGGGTGAATTGGGTCCCGTATATGGAAAACAGTGGCGAAGCTGGGAGGCGAAAGACGGTAGAGTAATCGATCAAATTCAAGAGGCTTTGGATTTAATTAAAAATTCACCGGATAGTCGAAGGATATTGGTTAATGCGTGGAATGTTGGTGAAATTCATCAAATGGCGTTGATGCCTTGTCATACCATGTTTCAATTTTACGTTGCCAATGGAAAGTTGAGTTGCCAATTGTATCAGCGGAGTGCTGATTTGTTTTTAGGTGTTCCATTCAACATTGCTAGTTACGCTTTATTAACCATGATGATGGCTCAAGTTTGTGGCTTGCAGCCGGGGGATTTTGTGCATACTTTCGGCGATGCTCATATTTACTCGAATCATTTGGAGCAGGTAAATCTGCAATTATCTCGGGTTCCCAAACCTTATCCAACGATGAAATTAAACCCGACAATTAAGGACTTGTTTCAATTCACGTTTGATGATTTTACGTTAGAAAACTACGATCCTTGGCCGGCGATTAAAGCTCCTGTAGCTATTTAGGGTAGTTTTTGCGTTTTACACATATTTTTTCTGATAGATTTATTGGGGGTAATGGATGTTTTTGTTGTAACCTCTGTTTTATAATATATCCAACGGTTTTAAGTTATTAATGTGCATGAAGGCGGTTTTTAATTTCAGGTTGTCCAATTTTCAAAAGGTAATATTCTTTGTTTTATGTGGATTTTTGAGCGTAACAATTCAGGCTCAATCATTTTCTATCAGTGGTTACATTCGGGAAAAAGGTAGTGGTGAAATGTTGGGAGGTGTTTCTATTGGGACAGAAAAGGAGAAAACAACGAGCAACAATTACGGGTTTTACACGTTTCAAATCCCAAATAATGTAAAGAGTGTAGTTTATTTTCAGTCGGCCGGGTTTGTAGCAGATAGTATTGTTGTTTTTGGTGATAAAGATATCGCATACAACGTGGATTTATTGGTGGTTGAGAAAATGGAGGTGGTTGAAATTTCGGTAAGAAAAAGTACCATAGCCGATAAAGCGGAAATGAGTAAAATAGATATTCCCGTTCAGCAGATAAAGGATATCCCGGCATTGTTGGGAGAGAAAGACGTACTCAAAGTAATCCAATTGTTACCAGGTGTACAAAAAGGGGGTGAGGGGCAAAGTGGAATTTATGTTCGCGGTGGAGGACCTGATCAGAATTTGATAATTTTGGACGAGGCTACTGTTTACAATGCCAATCATTTATTTGGATTTTTTTCTTTGTTCAACGGGGATGCTTTACGCAGCGTTGAGTTAGTTAAAGGTGGGTTTCCAGCGCGGTATGGGGGCAGACTATCCAGCGTGATAGAGATGAACATGAAAGAAGGAAACTTGAATAAGTACAGCGGAGAATTCGGCATTGGTTTGATAAGTTCTAGGGCACTCATTGAGGGTCCCATCAAAAAAAATAAAAGTTCATTTATGGTTTCGGGTAGAAGAACTTATGCCGATATTCTGGCTCAACCTTTGATAATGGCAGCCACCAATGGCAGCAATGCGGGTTATTACTTTTATGATTTAAATGCCAAGGCAAATTATATACTTAGTGATAAGGATAAAATTTATGTTTCAGGGTATTTCGGGAGGGATAAATTTTATTTTTCGGACAAACAGAATGGGCAATCGTTAAAAACTAATTTTGGGTGGGGAAATCGTACGTTAACTACTCGATGGAATCACCAATTCAATAAACGGACGTTTGCGAATTTGTCTGCCATTTATAGTCACTACGATTTAAACATAGAAGTTAATATAAAAGAGCGCAATTCTCCGGAGTTTTTGTTAAAATATCAAAGTATCATTGACGATTATGGATTGAAGTACGATGTGGATTGGGCTCCCAGTAACAAGCATAAAGTTAGGTATGGGGTTTCGGCCATCAATCATCGATTTCAGCCATCGGCAACGGTATTAAAATTAGGACCTAACAGTCCGGTAAATCGTAAATCGGAGACTATTCAATCCTTTGAAAACGGTTTGTATATAGAGGATCAGATCAAATATGGTAGGTGGAATTTGTATCCCGGTTTGCGTATTTCGCATTACCACGTGGAAGGGAAAAATTGGGTAAAACCGGAGACGAGATTTTCGGCTGGGTATCAAATCAAAAAAGATTTAGCGATTAAGACCAGTGCTGCTACCATGTGGCAATACATCCATCTGCTTAGTAATACGGGGATGGGTTTGCCTACGGATTTATGGATTCCGGCCACATCCAATGTAGGTCCCATGAAAAGCGAACAGGTGGCTATTGGAATTGCAAAAGATTATAAACAGGGCTTTAGCGTTAGTTTGGAAGGATATTACAAAGTATTAACCGATATTATCACCTACAAAGAGGGGGCATCGTTCATTCTTCAAGATGATTTTTTCGACCCATCGGTACCTGTGAACAAGAAAGCTTGGGAGTCTCAGGTAACGGCTGGAAAAGGATGGAGCAAAGGGATGGAGTTGTTTGTTCAAAAAAAGGTAGGTAAATTCAGTGGTTGGGTGGGGTATACGTTGAGCTGGACGGAGTTGCAATTTGATTCGGTGAATGGTGGGAAGAAGTATTATGCCAAGTATGATCGCAGGCACGACGTAAGCATCGTAGGAATTTATAAATTGAGTAAATATTTGACGATTTCAGCAACTTGGGTGTATGGATCAGGGAATGCTATTACCTTGCCGCAAGCGGTGGTGCCTATAAATGGAATGTATCCTCAAGGCTATCCTCAGGTTTGGGATGTTTGGGGCAGTTCCGGCAATACTACCTTGGACTACGGGGCGCGAAATTCATTTAGGATGGAACCCTACCATCGATTGGATGTGGGTTTGCAATTTAGTAAGGATAAACGAAGAGGGAGAGAAACATGGGAACTGAGTTGTTATAATGCCTATAATCGGGCTAATCCGTTCTTTTATTATGGCGGTAGCAGTCCTGATTTCACTACAAGGGTATTGAAAAAGGTAACTTTATTTCCGATAATTCCTACAGTAACTTATTCATTTAAATTTGGAAAATGATGAAACGATTCTTTTGGATTCTGGGTGTTTTTTTGTTCTTGACGGTAACTATTAGCAGTTGCGAAATGGATGCAACCGTAGATCCTCCGGCCTTTATAAAAAAACCGGTGGTTGTAAGTTATATCTCTCCGAAGGATTCTTTGGTTAAGGTGCAAATAGCCTATACACAACCTTATTTCGGGTTGTATGAGCCCAAGACGGAATATGAAAAATTGGCTCGAGTAAGTATTCTGGATGTTACGGATGGCGATTCTATTTTACTCGCTTGGAGGGCGCAGGACAGTGTATATGCCGTAGATTCGTTTGCGTATAAAATTCAGCATGCACATAAATACAGACTGTTGGTGGTGATGCCTACGGGGGAACAGATAAAAGCATTTTGCACTGTGCCTCCGGCCACGCTAGCATTGGATTGGAAGGTGAATAGTTGGAGTTTCAAGGGCGATACGAACCAATTTGGAGAACAAGTATTTCGATGGAATCTAACGTTGGAAAATCAAGGAGCAGTGGCGGGCTATTATTACCAACCTATGTTTAGTTTTTTGGAAGGGATGTTTTTTTATGAAGGGAGAACATGGGCAGATCCAGGTTATTCCTTGCAAAAACAAGGGAATGAACCATTGCAGTTTATAGACAGAGGTATTACGTGGGATATGACGGGTAGTGGAGCTACAGGGAAAGTGGAGGATTTGTATCTTGTTGCATGGATTTTTGATCAACCTTATCAGGATTATTTTCGGTCTCAATTTTCCGATGATGGCAATCCATTTGCGGAACCTACTTTGTTGCATTCAAATTTAGATGGCAATGCCTTGGGGGTCTTTTGTGCGTATGATTTTGCTGAAATGTTGTTGCCGCTTCGGTAGTTTCTACAAAATTAGCCATGTGGATTGTTTGATTTGTTTCCGGTAGTTAATCGTGCGATTTTGCACTGGTTATGCTGGATGCTTTTTTTACCCCTGTGGATGAGCGTGTTTGGGCGCCTTTCCGAGATCAAAAACAATACGTTGGTGGCAGGATTCAGGTTCACGGCAAATCGTTCCCGAAATTAAAAAAAGTAAAGTTGGCTATACTTGGAATAGGGGAGGATGCCGATGAAGTAAGAAGGCAGTTGTATGGATTGATGTGGAGATTTGGAGCTTTGGAAATTGCAGATTTAGGCAATTTGGTTCTGGCCGAAGAAGAAAAAAACAGGCAGTTTGCCTTGAGTGAAGCCTTGGGCGAATTATTGTCGATGGGTGTAACAACGATGGTGGTTGGAGGCAATAGCAGTTATACTTACGGACATTACAAAGCGTATAGACAATCCAATGAAGCGGTGGAAATAGTACAAGTAACGCCGGGGGTTGATTTTGACGAAACAACGGCATTACGACAGATACTGGTGGATCAACCATCGAATTTGTTTAATATCGATTTTCTAGCTACCCAAGCCTATTTTATTTCTGAGGAAACGGCCACCATGTTGGAGAAGATGTATTTCGAAAATCATCGATTGGGCGAAGTAAGAGATAGGATAGAGGAGACAGAACCCATCTTACGAAGTGCACATTTGTTGCAGTTTGATATGAGTGCGGTTCGCTACAGCGAATTTCCGGGTTCTCTTTTGAAGAGCCCGAATGGATTGTATGCCGAGGAAGCCGTTAGAATTGCTCGGTATGCAGGGGTTTCCAATAAATTATCGTCTGCGTTTTTTTATGGTATGAAATTGAGTTCTGCGGATGAAGTTTCATCCTTGCTATTGGCTCAAATGATTTGGTATTTCGTGGACGGTTGGGTAAGTAGATATCACGATCATCCGGTGATTGATTCGAGTGATTTTGTGGTATACAGGAATCGACTGAGCAGTACAGGGCATGAAATTGTATTTTACAAAAGCAGTAAAAGCAATCGCTGGTGGATGCTCATTCCTCATCCGTACGAGGAGTTAAACCTTTTTATCGGTTGTTCTTACAGGGATTACGAAATGGTGTGTGCGGACGAGATGCCGGATCGCTGGTGGCGCGCCTACCAACGCTTGATGTAATAAAATTGAAGCATTCAACACAAATAGCGCACTGAGTTGTTCTAATTGGTATTACAAGACGTAAATTTGCACAATTATTATGAGTGAAGGTTTTTATACCCTAAAAGTGAAAAATGTCGTTAAAGAAACGGCCGATGCAACTACATTTTATTTTGATATACCTTCGGATTTGTCCGAAAAATTCTCGTATACCCCTGGTCAGTATTTTACGTTCGAAACATTGATTGGTGGAGAAAAGGTTCGTCGAAGTTATTCTTTGTGCACGTACAGCGGCGTTGATGCCGATCCTGCGGTTACGGTAAAACGCGTTGAGGGGGGAAAGATGAGTAATTACATGAACGATGCCCTCTCTGTGGGATCTGAAATACAGGTAATGCCTCCCATGGGTAAGTTTACGATGACTCCGGATTCCAGCCGGTCCACTCATTACGTTTTATTTGGTGGGGGTAGCGGAATTACTCCATTGATGGGTATTGCGAAAGCGGTCCTAAATCACGAACCCAATAGTCAGGTAACCTTGGTTTATGCCAATCGGAATCCAGACGCGGTGATTTTCAAAACTGCCTTGGTGGAAATGGAAAAAACGTGGAGCGGCCGATTTAAGGTAATGCACAATTATGATTCAGCTCCATTGACTTGGTTTGGATTGAAGGGGTTACTAACCACCGATAAGGTTTCATCGATCGTGAAATCTAAAATAGGCGGTCCTTTTGATACCTACCAATATTTCATTTGTGGACCATCGGGTATGATGGATGTGGTGAAGAATGGATTGCAGCAATTGGGAGTTTCCGGTGATAAAGTCCATACGGAATATTTTACGGCTCCAACTTCATCCAGCAGCGATTCTAAGCCCAACCAAGAGACAGATTTTACAGGAACCGCGGAAATTACGTTAACCGTATACGGAAAAACGCATACTATCACTTGCGATCAAAACACTACGGTGTTAAATGCTGCGATGAAACAAGGCATTGATCCTCCGTATTCTTGTACGGTAGGTGTTTGCACAACGTGCAGAGCCAAAGTGCTTTCGGGTAAGTTGCATATGTTGGAACGCGAAGGTTTGAGCGATTCGGAAATTGCACAGGGATATGTGCTTACCTGTCAGGCCGTACCTCGTACTTCCACCATTACCATCAAGTACGAATAAATTCCAGTGTTTTTCCTAGAAATTTACTACGGCAGGGTAGTGTAATTCCTAATCTTTTGCAATAACTGATGAAAATCTTCCGGTAAATCGGAGGTGAACATCATTTGTTTTCCTGTGGTAGGGTGAATAAATCCTAGCTCTTTAGCATGCAGAGCTTGTCTGGGCATCATGGTGAAACAATTCTCTATAAATTGTTTGAATTTGGGCAACGCGGAACCTTTGCGTACTTCGTGGCCTCCGTACAATTCGTCTGAAAATAAAGGATGTCCATGGCCCGAGAAATGCGCTCTAATTTGGTGGGTTCTTCCAGTTTCCAATTCGCATTCAACCAGGGTGCTGAAGTAGAAGTTTTCCAATGTTTTGTAATGGGAAATCGCAATTTTACCGTCATCGGGTTGGTGGTAGTTCTTGGATTTTCTTCTATCGGATGGGTCTCGAGCTAAGTAGGTGGTGTAAGTGCCATTTCCCGGATTAGGTTCCCCCCAAACCAGGGCCCAATAACGACGGTGGATGCTGTGTTCAAAAAACTGTTTCGACAAATGACTTAAGGCGAATTCAGTTTTTCCGATTACTAACAATCCCGATGTGTCTTTGTCGATTCGATGCACCAACCCAGGTCGATGGGCTCGATTAGTTTGTGGAAGTTCGCCAAAATGATAAACCAAAGCATTTACTAGGGTGCCACTGTAATTGTTGTAGCCTGGATGGACCACCATTCCTGCAGGTTTGTTGATTACCAGCAAGTCGTTATCCTCGTAAACGATATTTAGCGGAATGTTTTCAGGATAAACGGTAGTATCTCTTGGAGCTTCGGGCATAAGTACCCGTACATTATCTCCTGCTTTAATTTTATAATTGGATTTGATGGTTTTATTATCAACCACCACGCAGCCCGCTTCAATAGCTGCTTGTACTTTGGTTCTTGATGCATTGGCAACTTTGTGCATTAACCATTTGTCTATGCGCATCGGCTCCTGTCCGGGGTCTGCGATAAAATGGTAATGTTCAAATAAGCCGTCTTCGTTGTCTAATAGTTCTTCGTTTTCTGCCTGCATCGAAGCAAAACTACGACCAATTGTTGGTAAAAGGAGATTGGGTATGAATTTGAAGTGGTAATTAGACGGATAAATCAATTTTACCCAAGACCAATCCTGCCCAGTGGGCTTGGTTTACAATTACCGGTTTGCCAATTTTATTGTTGATTTTATTGGGTTCGGTCAAGTACGTATGTGTATGACCTCCTAAAATCACATCTATGTTGCTGGTAGCGGCTGCTAATTTTAAATCGTCTATTTTGGTAGTATTGTATTGGTATCCCAAGTGACTAATTACAACCACAGCACTGCATCGTTTTTTCTGTTTTAAGTAATCAGCCCAGTATTGAACTTTTGCTATTGGGTCTTGATACACGATGCCTGCTCGATTTTTTTCAGTAACAAGATCTGTTAAGTCCAATCCAACGCCAATTACCCCTATTTTTAAATGGTTAACGGTATAAATTTCGTAGGGTTTAACTAAATCTTGTAATGGAGTTTCGGTTAGGTTGTAATTGCAATTGAGAAGATCAAATTTGGCGTACTTTCGGAATGTATCGGCTAAATGTTGTATGCCTAAATCGAATTCGTGATTGCCCAAGGTTGTGGCTTTATAACCGGCAATATTCATCCACTCGTATTCTACCTTACCTTGGAAAATATTGAAATATGGGGTTCCTTGAAAAACATCGCCGCAATCCAATAGCAAGGTGTTTTCGTCTTTATGGATTTTTAGCAGGTTGTAAATATTCATTATGCCACCTTGTCCCGACAATTTGTGGTTGGCAGGAAAAGATTCTATTCGAGAATGAAAATCGTTGGTATGTAAAATGGTGATGGATTTTTTGGCAGGATGGTTGAGAGTATTAAGGGTTGAGGCTGTAAGCAAATCGGGTATTACCAATGCCGAAATTGCGGCAGCGGAGGTTGATTTTAAGAACTTTCTGCGACTGGTTTTCATGTTTTTGCGTGGTTAATGCCTTGCGTTGCTGGGTTGCATTAATTTGATTCTTGGTTGAGAACGTGGAAGGATATTTTTGTTGGTCTCATACTCGTTTTGCAGCCCCTGAATCAAGGCTTCCCTAACAGTGATTCCCGTATTCCAAAAATATTTTGCCTGCTTACAAATGATGTATCCATCTCCACCTACCGCCATGTAGTCGTTGATCGCTACGATGTACGATTTTCTTGAATCGAATCTGCTGCCATTGATTTGAATGTTTTCTGCTTTGTAGTTGTTTATTGTGCAAGTGGCATTGGCTAAATAAGCCCCATTTTTTATTGCAATATGTTGAAAAAGGCTATCGGTTTGTGCACCGGTAAGTTGGATAATTACCAAGATGTTTTCGTACGGCATGGCTTCGAAAATATCTCCCAAAGAAATATTGCCCGGAGAAAGGCTATTTCTAAGACTTCCGTTGTTTAAAACGGCAAAATCGCAATACTGGGGACTGCTATTAGGAAGGGAAGCCGAATGTAGAGGTTTGGTATTTAAGTATTTGTTGCCCTGTGAGAGCATATAATCTGCCGTGAGATTTCCTAAATTTCCTGTGGTATATTGATTGCTAAAAAGGGTATCCAGGGTTACGATGGGCCTAGACATTTTGGCGTATAGGCTGTCGTGGTAGGGTTTTATGAAATCCGAAATATACATATCGTGAAAGAAATCCGATATGTACATTTTGTGATAGGTTACTATAGAATCGGAATGAACGGAAATATTCTGACCGGATGAAAATTGGAGGGGTTTACTGCTTTTGCAGGACGATGCCAATAACAACGCAAGAGCGATGAAAACGTATTTAAATCCTAATTTCTTGGGTCTTTTGGGTGTGGAATGGCTAGGAGTTGATAAGAGAGAAAAATAAACACCCATGATATAATTTTCGCAATTTTAATGGAAAAATTATTAGAAAGCGGGGGATTTTGTTAAGATTTAATTAATCGTACGTTAAATTAATGGCTTGAGTTGTTCAATAATGGCTTTTTTTTCTGAATTTTGTACAGATTATGAAGAAGTTCTTTTTGATTTGCTTAACTGTTGGGGCTGCATTAAATGCTTGGTCTCAGTGCGATGAACTTTTTATTTCTGAGTACGTTGAAGGTTCAAGAAATAACAAGGCATTGGAGATTTATAATCCCACCGGTTCTACCATAGATTTGAGTCAGTATAGAATCA
>JACCDM010874565.1_pt1 | contig 20408 bp, 30 predicted proteins | sample 7445851 | NCBI WGS metagenome assembly JACCDM01 (sample SAMN15323438, study PRJNA562643) | freshwater metagenome | isolation source: river surface water | place: USA:Blue River Watershed | collected 2017-08-16
AGTAGTCTCCAATGCATTCTAGAATTTGCTGAGATAGCGCTTTAATTTTTGAATAATCTATCTTGCTCATAGGTAAGGGTTCCTTATTAAACTGCTTGGGTTAAGATCGTATCTTGGAGCCTGCGTTGTTTCTGCCGGCATAATATCAACAAGGCTAGCTCTTGGTCTAGAAGGAGTTGGAGAGGATCTTCTCTCGTTCCTGTTATCTCTTCTTTGTCCTTGTTGCGGCTTTGAATTTCCAGCCATTGTTGTTTCTAAATACTTTTGAAACTCAGGATTTACATTTATGTCAACTTGTCCATGATGCTCTCGAACAAGGCCACGATTTAAAGCTTCTTGCGAAATAGCTTCTTGCTTTGCGGCGTCTAGTTTATCGTAACCAGCAATTCCGTAAAGGCTTGCAGCATTGCGAATGTCTTTACCAGTTAGATCTGCTTCGTTTCTAGACTGTCTAAATTTCTCGTTGTTCTCCCACTCTTTAACACCAGAGTTTGGAACAACAATTCCTTTTTCTGCTAAAGCTTTTCTTGCGGTCTCCTCGCCTTTAGTTCGAGACTTGCCAAAAAATGGACGAGCAACTTCAGAAAGACCGCCAGTTGCGATACCTAAAGTGGCACGACCTGCTAAATTGGAATTTCTTCCACCTTGATAAATATCATAAGCTTCCTTGCCTCCTAAGTAAGTGGCCGCAGCAATTGCCGCTAATGGGCCAAGGCCTATGCCTGACTCTGCCGCTACGGCAGAGCCACCCAGTCCATCAGCAATCAGTTCACCGCCGCCCATCGACGACCCAACCGCCGTTCCAGCACTTCCAGCTGCGGGAGCTGCCGCAATAGAAGATGGAGCAATAGAACTTAAACTCAGTGGAATAACTGGAGAACTCTGTTGAGGGATTTGAACTTCTTTCCCCTTCTCATCGTAATATTTCATTTCAACCTCGACAGTGCTGCGATAATAGGATCTTGTCCAAGCCTCCCCGTCATTTGAGCGGCTTGAGCTTCAGCCTCTGCATTCTTAGCGCGAACGGCTGCCCAGTTCTGATACAGGTTTGAAAGGTTACTGAGTTTAGCAGCTTGTAAAGCAGCTCCAGAGCCTCCACCGCCACCGCCCCCGCCGCTTGCAGCGGCTTCTGCGGCAAGCTTATCTTGCGCTAATTTTATCTGAGCCTCGTTCGCTTTTTTATTGGCATCTAAAGTAAAGTAGGTTCCTGCAAGAGCAGCTCCTGCATTTACAATATCACCATATGGTAAGCCATCCCAGAAACTCATAATTAGTACACCGCAAATCTAGTATTTAAATAATCTAAAACGTTATTTCTATCAGTAGCAGATAAAGAGGTAGTGTATAAAATCATTTCCGCTATGTGGCAGTTAGTAGGAGATAGTGGAACTCCAGGCCCGTTACGTCCACTACCTAACCACCATTCAACCGCATTGAACGCGCCTTCAGCGCTAGCGACAGGAGTTTCTCCAGTTGTTGAATTGAAATAAAGAGTGTGGTTTGCACTATCCCACTGACTACAAATAATTGCGTTGTAAGGAGCTGCGCCAATTCCCGTTTTACTAGATTTGTCGTTAGGGTTTCTGTATCCCTGTAACTTCGTAGTGCTCGCATAGTATCCAAGGATTGCGCTGCTTGAATAGTTAAAATCTGCGTTAATTGCTGCAACAATAGAAGAGAGCCTGCAAGGTGCCGCAATAGAATCTAACCTATAAGCAATAAAAGCTGTAACAGTTGTAGTTGTTACAGAAATAGTAGACTTTAAGTAATCGCTCACGCCGTCAAAGTTAAGAGCGGGCATGCTATTAAGTGAAGAGCTTGCGACGTAAATAGGTCTATCTGCATCTACTCCTTGAGTTGCGTGCCTAGTATTTCCAGACTGGTCTTGCCAAGTTCCAACGGTTTGTCCGTTAGTCGCGGCTGATCCACTTCCGTTTAAAACTCCCGCGTCACCTTTGTACCAAGCATGAATTCCCGCAATATCTGTTGGCGAAAAGGTTGCTGCACCTATACTAAAAGTGCCAGAAAAAGATCCAGTGAATTTGAAAGTTCCCCCTGCAAAGCTCATTGTGTCCTTATTACTCCTCTTGAGATAAAGCCAGAAGCGGCTGCTCCAGCAGTTCCCTGTTTAACTGCGACCCTACCACTAAACTCTCCATCATTAGCCGCAAAATCTAGCGTTATGCTAATTCCTGCGGGTAACTGAATAAAGTCCGTTGTTCCCCCATCTAGAGAAAGCCAACAGTCCACGTTTAAAGAATTCGTAATTGATAAGATTACCCCTCTTCCAGCTATTGCAGCTCCAACGACCGTATACCCCGCCGCAAGAGATCCAAATGCTAGGGTAGCACCAGGTTCTGAAACTAATCGTTTATTTGACATAAATTAATACGATGCAGCGTCATCGCTCCCAATTACAAAAATGTTTGTTACTCCGTTTACGTCTGTGTTTGTACCACCAGCGTTTTTAGTTAGTATTCTAATTACATTTGCGGCGTAGCTATGCACTTGAGCCCTTTGAGTTGTAGTTGTTACAAAAATCGCAGGTTCTCTTTTAAATGGTTCTGTAATAGTAAGGGAAAAATCACCAGCGCCGTTATCTACTAGCGTTCCAAAATCAGCGCCGCCCGTAGCTCCACCAATAGTGATAGAAGGCACGCCACCAGTCATAGTGACTTGAGCCGCAACAATTCTTGGTTTTCTTTGAGTGTTCTCAAGAGGCATTCTTCCCTTACCACCATCTGATCGACTATCTGAGCCGATAGCTAAAATATAAAAATCATAATCAGTAGCTGTTTGAGCTGCTGTTGCTAAAGACACTCGAACGCCAGCTGAAGTCTTAAGAGACAACGTCTCAGCGCAAACTCCAGAAGTACTAATTGCGGAAACTTTTACTGTAGGAATTTTTCCAAAAGCCGTCTTAAAGGTTATGTCATAAACTCCGGTAGATACTCTTGTGCAACCAAAGTCTCTAGTGTTTATAGAAACCGTTCCCGTAGAACCAGTAATTTTGCCCCAGATAACTCTAGGAGCTACTTGTGTACTTTTAACAGATTGTTTTAGTGTCAACGACAAGTCGGGAGAGTCCCAACCAAAAGTAAATCCGTCAACAATCCCTTCGTTACCAGCTCCAGCTTGACTTAGTATAGAAAATGGAAAAACGTCATTATCAGGAGTTGAGGAGTTGTAAGTTGCGTAACCACCGGAGGTTGTGTATTGGCTGAGAAATATTAATCCGTTCCTATAGAAGCCATCTCTATGGGTAAGGGTGCCCGCTCCAGTTCCTGACCGAGTTACAGTGTAGTCACTATAGCCGATATCTACAGTAGCGCCAGAAGCGGTTGTAGTTAGTTGGAAAGGAACAATCCTTGGCTTGATGTGTTTATTGATAACGTTGCGTAACATTAGACCTCCAACTTAATGGGTAATTTGATAAGGGGGCCGTCTAAAGGCCCCCATCTTCTAGTAAACTCTATGCCAGACAAAAGGCACGTTAGTTGTAGCGGTCCCGCCTTTTTGAGCGAGTGCTATAAACTTTTGTGTCTGAGTCGAAGCGATAGTGTGAGCCGCATCAATAACCGCGCAAGCAGCTGTTGTTGTAGCGCCAAAACCAGTTGTATTGAGCGTTGAAACAATCGAAGCAGTGGTGCCTGCGATATTTACAATCTCCAACTGTTGCCCATGACTTACAGCTTGCTGCAAGTTGAGTGCGATACCAGTTGTTGAAACTGAAATTAGAACTACACCGCAGTTGTCATGCGTAATCATACCGGTCGTTGTGAACGACTGGTAATCTGTACTTGCTTGACCTCTTGGTACTGGAATTACAACAGGAGCGCCGCCGTTAGTAGAGTTACTACCAGCTGCAAATCCGTTGAAACTTCCAAACTCAAAACCTGCTGGGTATTGGTTCGATGCTATGGTTGAGGCTGTTCCAGTTGTTCCGAACGCTGGGGTTCCGTTCAACTGTAAAAGACCTGGCTTATTCTGAACAAAATCTAAACTCATAAATAATTCTCCTATGTTGTGGTTAGACCTGTCATTATACCATGCGCCGTTGGCATGATTGCGAATTCACCATAGACAGCGTAACGAGCCTGCCAAGTGTCGTTAGTTGGCGATAGACGGAAGATACTTCCACCCATTGTTGGATCTTCTACCCAACCACCATCTGGACGAGCATGGAATTCAATGAAGTCTGAGTTAAGAGAATACAAAGTATCATCTTCCACAAACCTTTCTGCGATAACAGGTATTGGTCCAGTATCAGCCATGAATTCTAGAGCTTGGAAACTAAACTTGCCCTTCGGGCCAGCGTTTCTAGACTCAACAATCATGTAGCGTTTTTGATCTTCTAATTGGTTTAGAAGTTTTCTGTATTGAACAAAGCTCGTTACAAACATGTCATGGTTTTCACCAAAAGCATATTTAATATCTAGAGCCTGTTGGTTAAGAAGGTCAGGAGTAATACCAACGTTTAAGCTGGTCAACTGACTTGATGCTTGCCATCTGTATCCTACAGGTACGTTGAACAGAGTTCCAGAAGTAGCTAAAAGCGCTCCTCTAAGTCCTGTTGCGTCTTGGTCTTTTGAGTTCTGCATGTAGAAGCTACATGAGAGCTGTCCAGTCAAGGCGAATAAGGAACCGTTCGTCTGTTGAAGTGTTACTGTTGCAGTAGTTGCAGAAGCTACAGGGTTTACGCCAGTTACTTCATACTCTGCTGTACCAGCAACTAACGAAGCGTTAATGTAATCCTTAGTTTCCCAGTTTGCTTGCTTCCAGTTCACAGGGTTAGCTGCGGCTGTTGCAAAAGTTACTGTATAAACACCAGCAGAAGCTGTGATTGCAGTCGTTGAAGAACTGATACCCAAACGACCGTTACCGTTAGTAACAAGAGAGTCGTTGAACAACTGTCTTGATAAGTTAGCCTGCCAAGATTGAACGCCGCGTTTAACAGGTTCCTTTGACAACCTAACAAATGCTCCTTCATCTGTTTGAGAAGCTTTGATAGCTTCGTTATCAATTTCGATGATAGCGTAAAGCTTCTTAGCTGTGATTAACATTTTCTGGTAAGCAGTTACGTTAGCACGAGGAATCGTACCTGTACCACGACCACCACCAAAAGAGGTTGGAACAGAAATTAGCGCTTGGTCACCCACGAACGCATCGTTTCTTTTTACTTTAGCAAGAACTACGTTCTCGCTGTTGAACATATCACGGGACATCTTGATGTATTTGGTTTTAAATACACCAGTGGCCGTGGTTAAATTATAATTTGCCATTTATTACTCTCCAAAAAATTAACGAACAACTCGGCTATAAGCCTTGGGCTGATTTCTGTAGAGGAAATCTAAATCCTCACTATCCATCCCATTTGCGTTTTCTTTTTTGGTCGAGCTGACTGGAGAATTGAGTCCGGACTTCTGGACTTTTCTATTTAAGTTCTCAACCACGCTAGGACTCGCTAGTCCTGCACTTTGAATTACTTTTTTTATGTCCTCAACTGTTAAATCAGGATGAGCTGCCGTAATTCTGGCCACTTCATCTAGAATTGCGTCATCGGAAACGCCAACAGTTTGACCGGCTTGCAAAACCTTTTCCCAATGTTTTACCTGTAAGGAAAAATCTACTACATCTTTCGCGGTAATCTCATTCGGATCTTTGAATTGCTTTCCCTCACCAACTTGAGAATCAACTAAAGTTTTGTAGTTTCCCCAAAACTCTTCAGCGGGCAAGTCATACTGCTTCTGCAAATCTTGAACTTCTCTCTGGAGTTGAGTCTGAGCTTCTACTGAAGCTTTCTCCCCTCTAAGTCTTTCGTTCTCAGCTTTTGCTTCTGCTGCTGCTCGTTTAGCAAAGTATGCTTCCTGTTGTTCAGGAGTCATCTTTGTGTAGACTTCTTGCACCTTGCTGAGTTGATCAAAATACATCTTCTCAAACTTGGTTATGTCCAAGTCTGAACTACCTTTAGCTAATTTGGCAAGTGTATTTATTGCGCCGATAAAATTTCCTTGCTGCGCTTCGTTAATAACTGAGTTAATTCTCTCCCTAAATTCCCCTTGGTTAGCTTCCCAAGATTTTTCCCTTCGAGATATTTCTTGGACCCTTCTGTCCATGTTTCTATTGAATTCTTGTTGTTTTACGTGAGACTCAATAGCATCTTTAATTTTAAATTCTACTTCCTTGCCGTTAATCATTCTCTTGATAGGAAGTTCTTCAACCCCATCAACAACCTTGTCGTCCTTAGTAGCCTTTGGCTGGTCTAACGGTTTTTCTTCAACCTCAGTTTCAGTTTCTTCTTCAACTTTTGGCGCAGCGTCAACTTCCTCTTTAGTCTCAGCAGGTGACTCTTCGTATTCATCAAGCATGTCGTATGGCTTGGTGGTGGTGGTCGCAGTTGCTACGGGAGCTTCTGCGGTTGTCGTTTCAATTGTTGGAGTTTCTACGGTTACAGGTGTATCTGTCATATTTACATTGGTGGTAAAGGAGCGTCAGTTGGGGCACCCTCTTGTAAAGGCGCTCCATTATCTATTGGCGCTGGGGTTATAGTGCCAGTTGCGACTGGCTGCGGTCCTCCGATTCCAGAATTAATAGTTTGCGGCCCTAATAACAATGGAGGCGTAGGAGTTTTTAGCAGTAACGGGAAGTCTGGACATTCGATGATTAGTCTTTGAGCAAAGTTTGGATTTCCCATTCTTAATGGTCTTCCCATAGAATCTAGAATCCCATAGGCTTTCTCAAACATCAAATATTCAGTGACTTGAAAATGTTGCTCAAGAGCCATCTTCTTATTCTGATCTATAATTTCCTTATAGTCTCTACTCTGGAATGCTTGGCTGTGAATTTTCCAGTGTGCAATCAAGTTTTCTGTTTCAGTTGGAGGCTTAACAGGACGACCCGCTAAGAAATCATCATTTTCAGATTCAGCGCATTTTGTGGCTCTAGTAATGATGTCCTTAAACTGGTCGGACGCGGTTAAGTCAAGTAGCTGAGTAAATTGTTCACGAGAGATCGGAGCTTGTGGATCAAACCTGATTTGCATGAGTTCCGTGATTTCATCAATTCTAGCTGCCGGACTTTGAGAGAGTGCTGTCGTGTTTTCAATTCTAAAATGGAACGGTTTGGTAAGGTTCGCTGTCGAGAATTGTTTGACCTTATACTCATTGTCCCTTCCTACAATTTGAATTAGCCTTCCGTCGGAATCGTCGTAATAAGTTCCAGCAACTGAAAGAGTCATCCTCGCATTTTCTACAAGTCCAATATTGTTGTACTTGATAGCGGTAATATATGCGCGTTTATCTTCCTGCTCTTCCAAGACTCGCAGCGCTTTAGCCGCACGAACTCCAGAAGGGGCTTCACCTCTAGACATTGTGAAAACACCAGAAAGTTTTTCAGCGGTTTGTTCTAGCTTATCTAAGTAAGTAAAAAGTTCTTGAGCTACAGAACTTTGAGCAAGTAGTCCAGGAGGAACACCACCAGAGTAAGAGACAACCGTTGACTCGTTCAGGAGTTGCTGCATATCACAGCTACCGTCTTGAATAACAAGTTTTGGATGAGCGAATAGGACAAGAGACTTATAAATCAGTGAAGCGCAAGCATTGATTTGATGCTGAATCGGGAATATTTGTTGAAAAAAAGACATTCCTCTATTCTGGTCAGGAACGTCGATATCAGCCATGTAAATGTAAGGAATCTTTCCATGTTCAAAAGGTAGGTCAGTATTCTCTAGAATAACGCCTTTAGTACGCTTGATAAAGCGACCCTTGTCCATGAACTCATGCGATCGATGATACAACTCATAAACCACAACTTGGTTTTTAATCCTCGTCATGTCGAGTCGGTAGCCAGTGTATAAATTATCTGGCTCGTTATCTGCTTTAATATCGTCAGCGCGGTCAGGATATTTAGCTTTTAAATACTCCAAGTCTTGTAGGTACCAGCGAATAGACCAATCAATATCTTTTCTATTTCGACAGGGTTGATCGAACACATGCCATGGAGCGTCAATAGTATAGTCAATATCTCCAACGTGAGGAGCTTTGTCCATAAACATAGGCTCGCCGTCTTTGTTAAGAACGGGACTGCCTTGAGAGTCGAGAACGGGAATTTTCTTACCAGCAGAAGTTGCTGCAAGGTAATCAGGACGAATCTCGCCCTTTTGGTTATTCCAAAGAATCCAAACGTAAGCCTCTCCAAAAATCTTAACTTGTCGTGCAAATTCTTGCAGAACTTCGTCAATCCTTTGCTCGTACCAAATAAAGTCTAGAACTTCCTTTGCAATTTTTGCGTCATCCGCATCTTCCTGCGGCGCTCTCGCGGGGTATATTGCAACAGCTGGTCGATAGCGCGTAAGGCGAGACACCCACTGAGTAGTAAAGTCGGCAAGATGATTAATGACAACCCTGGGATTTCTTGTATTGCCCGCATATCCTTGTCTATCTAAAACTCTATTTGCTTGCCTTTCTACTGATAACCATTGAACACCTTTGTATAACAGTAGATTGTCCATCTGGGTTTGGAAGTACTCTCGGTAGTAAGATTCGCACGCCAAAACGGTATTATCAAACCACTTTTCAACGGCTGTTTCATCATCAATGTCGGAGATTGCCCATAGCGGCGAGATTTCTCGGTTGGAAAACTCCAAGTCGTCAAAAGCTGAACGTCTGTTAATTGCTGCCATCTTTTAGCTTCTGATCTTCAAGTTTATCGAGAACATCTAATTCCTCGTCAGAGAGTTCGGAGCGAAGGAAATCAAAGCTCCCATTAGTAGTAAATAACTTATCTATCTCGTTTTTGGCAAGAAGGTTTCTCTGGAGCATTGGTTTAGAAGCAACTCTTGGGAGCGCCAAAGTCTTCTGAAGTCCCATAACTCCAAGGGTTGCGGAGGACGCAAGGTTAAAGGAACGCTCAGCTAGCTTTTCAGCAATTGCTGCCCTGCGGTAAACCTGCTCAAGCTTGCCGTTGATTCTAGAGTAGTCAACACGAGGAGCTGGAATAGTAATGGGTTTTCTCAGTCTACTTATCTGTATTCGCTGCCTCTCCACGCACCATATCAGTATACTACTAATTAAAATAATCAGACATTCCGTCATCGTTTCCCCACAAAGAATTTTCTACTACGTTATCAGCCCAGTCAGTAACTTCAATCTTATTTGTTCTAGCCGTCTGGTTAGAGTTATGCACAACCTCTTCCGCTTTTTCCATTAAAGACCAACCAGAAACTTGCATGAAGTACTTAAAACAGTCGAGTAAATGGTTGTTAGAATCCACATAAGCCGCGTCGCCGTTCTTGTCGATAACGGTAATAAAGCTTTCAATTTCCCACCTAAACCAATAGCACCTATCAGAAACAGTGAGTGCTCCAGCCTGAGCCATTGCCATTTTAATTCTAGAGATGTCCGTTTCTTCGTTACTCTTGTTCTTGAGTGAAGGAGAAAGAGAAACTCTTCTACCTCTATGCATTGCAACAACTTCATTATAAAACCATGCCGCCGCCTCGTCGTAATACCGTTTCCAGTCACCACCAGCGTTTAACTCTTCTTCTTTTTTTCTAATCCTATCCCAGATTTGTCTTGAATCTGTTCTTGCTCTGTCCTTTTCGTAAATCTCATCAAGGACAAAAATCTGTTGAGTAAAAGGATTGTAGCAAACAAATAAAACAGCAAAACAAGTAGAGCTGCCAGGATCGCAGACCGTAATCCACTTTAATTTCTTCTTGTCGTTCTCTACATATGACAAAACAACTTGGTGACTTCTGACGTGATTCTTTGGCTCCCATTTTGGAAACACAACGTCCTCGCCGCCGAACACTGCTTTGCCTTCGTACTCTCTATACCAAATTGCTTCATTACCAGAACTTACTAAAGTTTTTCTAATCTTTGCCAACTCGTCTTTATCAATCTGCGGGTTAACGCTCGTAGGATATTCGTAATAAGCTCTAGTTCTGTCCCCGTCTTTTATCTGAGCTAAAAGCTGGTCTCTAAACTCGACGTAATAAGCTGACCTTTTTTTAGGAGGAGTTCCAAAAATAATGAGGGAAGAATCTTTTCCTAAAAGGTTTGGAGCCATAACTTCAAGATGGAATTCTCTATTATGATTCTGAAACTCATCATAGAAAACTAAATTCGGTTTTAATCCACGATGCGCGTTATAATTTTCGCAACCGTCGACGCAAATAAAGGATCCGTTATTAAAAACCAAACGAACTTCCGTATCTCTTTCTTGTGCAATAAATTGTTTGGGAGGATATTCTTGTAGTCGTCTAGATGCCCAGTAAATTTCCTTTCCCTGCTTTCGTTCTGGAGTAATTATATAAATAATAAAGTTGTCATTAAGGCACGCGGCAACTGTAGCTATAAACAACAAGTCCTCAGTTTTTCCTCCATTTCTTCCCCACTGCGACATGATAACGCGCAGCCCTTTTGTGAAGTAGTCTTTAGCAATTTGAACTTGTCCTTCGTGAAGCGGTCTCTTATGGACGTTGTTCACTCGGTGATAAATCGCTGTCATGATATCAGCGTGACGACCAAGGGCTGATAGTTTTTTAGACTCCATCATCGTCCTTAATCACAACTTCAGGCAACTTGTTAGTAACTCCTGAGTAGTCAAAAACTGGATCGATTTTAGAAAGTTCTTGAAGCACGTTTCTTGTTTCCTTAACAGTGTGAGTATGCTTACTAGAAATATTTGCAGTAGATTTTCCTTCTTCTAGTCTTAGAAGCATGTTAATCGATTCCACTACTTTTGTCAGGTCTGAAAGATCCTTAACCGATTTCACCATGTGGCGACGCACTTCTGGGTCAACCATTTCTTTTAGAGCTTCCTTAATACCGTTCAGCCCCATGCCGACGATATCGCGCATAACTGGTTCTTTCTGCTCCCAGTTCTGTTTGATTAAGTCTCTATTAACTTCCTCTTCTTCAAATATGCGACGAACAACCATCGGCTCAAACTGGCTGACGGCAATAATCTTTTGCTCGTCATACCCTTTTTCTTTTAGGCGCAAGACGGCATTAACCTGACGCTTCCATTCAGGCGTATCTTTCCAGTACGGTTCATCCTTTTTTTTATGAACCCTTCTTACCATTTAATGCCTCAGCAAAAGATAAAAAATCAGCGTCAGGTAAATGTCCAATTCTTTTATGCAAAAACTTTTTTAACCTTTCTGCGGTTAAGTCTTTCATAGCTTGAGCAAATAAGGCTCCATTTACTTTTCTTCCAAACTCTACTTGGAAAGCTTCGTCAACTACTTCTAATATTTTTCCAATCTCTTCTGGGCTTCTCATTTTTATAATTCCTTTTTAGTTAATGTGAAAATAATCGCTTGGGCAACATTGTTGTAACGCTGTAACCAAAAGCTTCTTGCATCATCAGAGCGCTGCATACAACTTGCTTCAATTGCAAAGTTCCCAACAACTTCAAAATTGCAAAGAACTTCTACGTCTGTAAACTTAGTTTGCGTTCTCCATTCCTTAGATGCAAAATTTAAAGTCAGTTCAGAAACACCGCGACGACTCAACGGATTTCCCCACGCTAAGTTAGATGCGTAATGAGGGGAAGAGAACTTTGCGACTCCGCCAATTTTTAAAAGTCTGTAACACTCCTCAATAAACTTTATGAGGTCTGGAACTTTCTCAACCACAGCCCCTTCAATCTCGTCGATTGAGTCAGGGGGAATTAAGGAAGTTGTCATTGGAATGATAGATTTAAATCCCTCTTTAGTATCGAACCCGTATGTAAATAATATTTTCATTTTAAATATTCCAAAATTTTATCTTTTATTTTTTCTAACCTAGTTTCATAAAACCCTAAAGTTGTATTACAATTAGAGCAAAGTAATCCTCTAACTCTTCCGGTTTTATGACAGTGATCTACGTGAAAATTATACCTGCCCTTCCTTTCTGAATTACAAATCTTACAGCGCCCCCCTTGATTTTCTAGCATTTTATTAAACTCTTCCTCCGTAATTCCATACTTAGCTTTAAGTAGGTATTTTCTCATTTTCCCGACATGCTTGTATTTGTTTCTTTGGTGAGATTGCCTAGCGAGTTCGTTATGCCTCTCTCTATTTTTCTCTCTCCAGTTTCGCATGTAGGCAACTCTTTTTGATTTCTCTTCTGGAGTCCTCGCATAAGCTGCCTTCTTCTTTCTGTATGCCTCAACATCTTTAAGCCTGTACCTTTGCCACTTGTTTAAACCATCGTTTATTTTTACCCTACTCATATAGGTGAGACACTACCTCACCAGATCGTACCCGTCAAGGCGTCGTAGTGTCCAACCTTGCAACTAGTATCACAGGCAAACTTATACCCTAGTTGTTTTGCTTTTTTGAAGAAAAACAAATCCTGCGTCATGAACTCATTCTTTTCAGCCACGGTCTTAAACCACTGCCCGTATTCAAAGCCAGGGTTCCTAAACATATCCAAACGAAACAAAGTAAATCCCATGCCAAGACCATTACACTCTTGAACCGTGTCGGGAATCGGCTGTTGTGGAACGTAGCTATCAGGAACTTTTGGATCTCCCCAGATCATCGGCACGCCGCCTTCTCCTTTGATCCAATACAGTCCTCCAACAACGTCGTAGTTCTGAATTGCTTTGTAGAGTTTTAGCAATCCATCTGCGGGGGGAGTGTTATCTTCCTCCACGCAAAGTACGTAAGCGAATTTAGAAAGTTGGGGAGAGGAAAGAATAGTAGAAATCGCCTCGTTGTAAGCCTTACCAACTTCAAAACCTTCAACACACATTTTAGCAAGAGCCGCATTCGGCGCTCCCATGACATTCATCCAGCTAAAAGCAACTCTAGTTCCGCAAGTCCCGCGAGTAGGAGTAATCCAAATTGTTGCGAGGTTCTTGTAGAGCCCTAACTCTCCCCAACTTGCGTAGCGCTCGTTGGTGTTGAGCTTTCCTGCGTAGTTTTCAATGTAGATTTTTCCTGACATAGTTTGTTATTAAAAAAATTTATTAGACCAAGAACATATTTGCTAGGAATTTCCCCTAAAGAATTTAAAATGGCTTGTACCTCTTCTTTGCTTAATTCAATCACTTTACTTTCTCCGCTATGTCTACACCGACTTTAACAGCCTCGCCTAAGATTGCATCAATTTCATCAATCTTCGCTTGGTACATTGCAATTTCTGCAACATAAATAGCTCTGTCTGCTTTTAGATTCTGCACGTTAAAAACTTTTTCAACTTGCTTTGTTTCTGTGAGCTGAACTTCGTCTTCTGATAATTTTGTATACGCCATAATTATTGCACCACCCAATTAGTCCCGTTATAAAAAACTGTTGCAACTACCGCCCCGCCGCCGACCACGGTAGTTAAAAAAGCAGGGGCAAGGGAGTCGGTAACAAATGCCGTGTCGCCTTGAGTTCCTGCTGGTAAAGTAGCGACAGTGTACCCCTTTAGTCTAATAGGCTTACTAAACACCGTTGCCACTCCACTTGGAGAGACGGTCAAGACTCCTGCTGAAGAGACGCTAAGGTCAGCGTAGTTCGCCGCACTTCCGTTAGAGTCGTTGTAGGTAAGTCTTAAGCAAGCACCTGTTGCTGAATTAATCTCCAGTCTTCTATCAGCAATGGTAGTTCCTATCCCAACATTTCCCGATGCATTTATTCTTAAGTTCTCGACAAGCGTCGTTGCTAAACTGTTTTTGAAAATAAGGTCAGTACTTCCCGCTCCGCCAACTTCAGTTCTGTCTGCAACTATAGAGCCACCTACTGTTTGGTTTGTGAGAGTTCCAGATAAACAGAGAAACAACTCCACTTCTCCTAGGGAAGAAGTGTTTTGGACTTTTAGGGTAAGAGCACCACTAGTAACTGAATCAACTATGTGCAGCCTGTCGTCAGGGGTGTTTGTATTAATACCAATAAGCCCTGTCGTTTTAGTGATAAGCAATCTCGTGCTGCCAATTACCCCACTCGTAGCTGTCCCGTAATCTGTAATTCCAAAAGCATCTCCAGTAGCTCCAGCAATATTAGCAGGGCCGAACATCCAAGAAGAAACAGTACCAGCATCGTCTCTTGTCAATAACAAAGAAGCCCCGTAGGTTGGGCTATTTCTATCAACTCTTAAAAAATCATTATTAAAAACGTGAAGACCTCTTTGGGGATTGTTTGTTCCTATTCCCACATTTCCATTATTTAAAATGGTCATTGCTTCAGTAGACCCGTTGTTACCAACAAGGAAATGTATATCCGCGCCAGTTGTGCCAACGCCAGAAGTTGTTTGAAAAGTTAAGTCTGCGCCAGTCCCAGTGCCACCAGTGATTTTAAATCCAGCCGCTGGTCCTATAATATTCCCTAGATCGTCAACTATGAGAACGCTACCTTGAAGCAATTTTCCCGTCGTGCCGTCGAACCTAGCAATTGCATTGTCGGTAGCGGATGTGGGCCCTATTACATCACCACTTCTTGTAGCAATACCCGCATTACTCATCTTGCCACCGTAACCGTAACCTCTCCTACTGTGGGAGCGGTAATGTATCTAACTTGAATAATACCTTTGGCAATCCGTTTAGAATTAGTTCGGCAGTCAATCGCCATAGAAGCGCCAGCGGGAAAACGCAGAGACTTCACCGTAAGTGCTGAAGGTACTGATAACTCAATCGCCGCGTCTGTAGTGTTGTAGACAAAAAGAATATCCACGTCATCGGTCAATGACAACAGGGGAAGAAAGCTAGCGGTAATACTCGCAGCTTCCACGCTCCCACTATCATCAAAAGTTAGATGCTTGATACTCACTTAACAGGTTCTCCGTTTTTTAAGTATTTAATATCCGGTTCTTCCTGTACAGCCTTTATCTCAGGGTCTCGTAAAGCCTTCTCTTGTAACCGCTCACTATACTTGTCGTGAACTTTCTCAATCGCTTCTACAATTTCCAGCGCGTTCTGAGTCAGTACTCTAGCGTCCAAACTCTTCCGTCCCTCATGCGCTGCTAGCCCTCCAAGTATTTCCTTCACCGCTTGCGTTTTAGCAAAACCATTCAGCGCTGCGACAAGACCGCCGCCGGTGACGAACTCGGCAAGTTGGGAAATGCTGGTGGCTAGTACGTCCAGCGCCACAGCAGTTCTCTCCGCTACTGCGATTCCAGTATTATCCCCTTGGCTTTCCGCAGGCAAATGTTCAACTCGGTGACACACTTCTCGCACCCCACGCTCAACACATCCGTGTTGTGTATTAATATCATCGCTTTGTTCGGGTGTTTTTTGCATGTAAATCTTCCTTCTCCAATACTATCTGTTTTTCGTCCGTACTGCTTTCCAACTTTTACGTCTTGAGGTAACTGCAAACGGTAACTCGCCCCGCAGCACATGCACCCCATCTCAATTCGCCTGTTATCACCGTACTGCCAACATTCAAACCTAAAGCCCCCACACTTCTGGCAAACCAAATGTCCTTCAGGTAGGTTGAGGACATCGGTGCCAAGGCCGAGAACCGGAGTCGTCTGTAGCGTTGCTCCCCCTACCTTCACTTCTTCACCACACCAATACCGCCCCAGTTTTCAGGAGTGGAAATAAACTCAGTGTAGTTTTCGGGTGCTAGGCTGTCCCTCAGTTCCAACCAGAATTTTCTAACTTCACACCCAGTCTCAGGAGCGTGCTCGCAAATGTCGTGGAACGCAATCAAACCACCAGAGCGGACTAGTGGGCTATAACGCTCGTAGTCGGCTTTGACTCCTGCGTAACTATGATCGCCGTCGATGAAGAGGAAGTCGACGAGGGTATTAGGCAGTTCAACTTTCTGGCTATCCCCTGCTATGTACTCAAAACTTGTTGCGGTTAGCTCGGGACAACCACCCCAAGGCCCATTCGGCAAGTCAATAGCAATGTGACGCTCAATGCCTTCAATCTTACTAAACGCCCAGCTACTACCACCTCTACCAATGCCAATTTCCATGATGGTCTTAGGACTGCCGCTACAAATCAAGTCAATAAGAGCAGCAAATTCTGGGACTTTCTGCATGGCTCCAAAACCAAATACAGCCATGTTGGCTAGTTCGAGGGGGTCGACTGTTATTTTCGCCATTGCAAGTAACTCCTTTCTGCTGTTATCTGGTTATAGGGCACGTCTATTGTCTCGTCCTCTTTCTTCATCGCGTCACATCCGGCTAAGTATCCTGCCATATACGCCTTCTTCTCGATATCCGACACTTCAGAGGCCACGTGGTCGAGAAATCCCATGGTGTCATTAGCGCCGAAGAACTCGTCCGTCTGTAGTTCTCCGTTCTTCCAGCAGTACTTGCCGGACAGTAACGTCTCGCGCAAACTCTTAATCCATTGCATTTATTAGCCTTTTTATAAACTCTTGGGCGGTGATACCCAGGTTCGCACACAGAACCCTAATTCTAGCCATCTGATCGAGGCTTACGCGTATCTGTAAAAGCACGTATTTACTGCCGTTTTTTCGTTGGAACGCTTTAGCCATTTAGTATGTTTGTATGGCAGAAAAAAATTTTTGGCAAGAAAAAAATGGGAAAAATAGGTGGGAGGGGACGGGAGGCAGTGACCACCCCCCTCTGGCGTCCCATGCGGGGGTCGTTGCGGCTGGAAACTATCTTGGCATGAAACTTGCATATGATGAAAATTCTAGCACACCCCCCCCTCGCAAAAACTTGGCATGAAACTTGCATGAGAATCCTAGTTCACCAGAACCATAATACTGGTGAAGTAGGAAAAGGGGGTGTGTAAATAACACAACAAGCAATGTGGTGTGTAAATAGCGCAGCTATGCAAACTTTGCGTAGTAGCTAGGATGGTGTGCTTTTTGCGCAGCGACTTCTCCCCTATCGTGCATTGAGATAAGTCCATCCAAAAATAAATCAACAAATAATTTAAGTTTTAGTGTTGCGCTGGCGAAACTCTTAGTGTATAGTTAATGAATAGGAGATTAAACATTATGAAATACAATAAAGACAAGGACGGGAACGCGCTATTAACGGACCAGCAATCGCAAGAACTGTATTTGCAATACGTTAATAACTACTTAACTGTAAAGAAGTTCGCAGAGGATCATGGCTTACATTTAGAAGATGCACAAAACATTCTAGTCCGCGGTAAACTTGTAAATGAAAGAAAAGGATCTAAGTAATATGAACTACACACTAACACTCGAACTAATCACACTAATACTAGCCATCGCTTGGGTTATAGAACTCATACACGAGCTTATGATTGTCAATAGAGATCACAACTCAGAAGCTTTAGCGCAAAAGACTTTGGAGCTGATTGCCAGTGATAGGGAGAGAACTAGGGCGGGACGGTATGAGGTGAGACGGTATGAACCTAGCAACTGAAAACGCCCTACTAGTGTCTAGTAAGATTATGGAAATAGTCTGGAGATATAACAAGTCTAGTAACGGCATTAGCCAACGAGAGCAAGAGGACTTTGCTTGGCTATGGTCATTACTGTCACCACTAGGAGTTGAGCTACTCACAAAGTGGGCAAGTGAGAATAATTATAAGTTAATAAAGGAGTAAGTACCATGGAAGACATAGAACAGCGACTAGCCGACGCAATCAATCTATACAGGTTCGAAATACCAGAAACAGGTCAAACCATATCAGTAAAAGCTGACAGCCTAAAAGATTGCCACAAAAAGCTTAAGCGCTACTTTGATGACATGTTCGAGACCAAAGGAAGAGAGTTAAAGGCTATCGTGTATCGAGATAATTTAACAGTATTTGAGTTTTGTGGTCGAGATATAACTATAAAAGAGGTGAAAGAATAAGCCATGCACACGCCGATCTACGGATCGGCTATTGGATCGCTTAAACACTATAATTAGAAGGAAAAAACATCATGAAAACAAAAACACTATGCTACCCGCGCAACGATCTAGCGCACAGAGGCTATAAGGTCTCAGTAGGTAGATACTGGTTAGGTGGCAATAAACAATTGCGCAGATGCAAGTACATTTCAGGACGTTTTTGCGTGTGGTTTAAGGGTAAGTTTCGCACGGCGCAATCACACGACTTTGAATTTGTTAATAAATAAAAAGGAAAACACTATGACCACACTAAAAGACCTAATACCGGAAGCCGAACTAAAGCGACGATTTAAGCACGTAACAACTAAGTTAGAAAACGAGACTTTGGAGCAATTCTTCCTTGATGGGAAGGAGATTTACTCTTTCACGGGAAGGGATGCCTATTGGAACAATATGCGCCTATATGACACGCATTGGGATAAAATTAAAGCTAAGATAATAGAGGGGCTATGATCGAACTACTCTTAACCGCATACATCCGCCTACACCATTGTCGCGTTACCCCACGCGCACAGTATACGGCTATAACCTGTAAGCACAGGCGGTATCGTTGCCAAAGGCTAGTTGCCCTCGCGCATGGAGAGAAGCCTGTCGTGCACTACTTTTGTAAACGCTTCCGCTGACCTTATGACGTGGCATGACCAGCCAATACTAGCGAGGTAGTCTAGCCAGCTTGCCTGTTCTGGGCTGGGGGCATTGTTCCCTACCTTCAGTTCCACAGCCAAGGATAGGCCAAATATCAAAATATCCGGCATCCCCTTACTCTGCCCTTGTCTGGATGCCAATACCCCCGCAGAACGGCCTTTACGCTCGTTTGCGCTATGGTGTAGCCGATGAGGCAGCCGTAAAGTCCTGTAATAGTCCACACACCAGATATTTAGACCGGTTTCAGTGTCGTATAAAGAGGGGTTGAGGCCAACGATGTGGACGGGCTCCAAAGACCACTGCACCCTTATCGCGCTCCGATTTGCCTTTTTGAGCATTTTACGCAGTCCTTTTTTTTCTCATGAGCGGTTATTGCGCGGTCATTGAAGACCTAAGTCATTGATTCTTCTTTTCTTATTATAATAACAACACATATATATATATATACACCTTTTAGGAAAGGTGGAAAGGTGTATATGGCACTTCCTTGAGTGCTTATCACTTTTTTGCTTTTTAAATTATTTAGTTACCCGATTGATGACAGCGCAATAACAACTCAATAACCGCCCATAACCGCTCATAACCGCGCTAATCTTTGAATATCTTTACGCATTTTAAAAAGGTAGTTTCCTTTTTAGAAGTGGGAGAAACTTTCTTTTTATACTCTTCCCAGCACTCAGACTCGACTAGCATATCTATCATAGCAGATTTTTCTTCTGAGGAAAGAGCTAATCTGTAAGCCTTCTTAAAAAGCTTAGCTGACGGCATTTCCTCACCCAATGCAATCAGTCGAATAAACTTAGCCTTGTCCTTTGCCTTCTCACTGTTACCCATCATAAACTCGTTACAGCGTGCTATTTGCTGGGATACTAACTCCTGCACTAATAGCGAACACCACTGAATTGAGTTCTCTTCAGGATGCTTGTCAGTTAATATCAAACATAGTTTTGTAAATATCTCAGCAGCACGAATCCAAAAAGCGCGTTCTGTTTCAGTCTCGCAGGTCTCTGCTAGGTTATCGTAGTTTGAGAACTCAGACCTATACGTGGGAGAAGTTGACAGCTTAATGACCTTCTTGTCCTTCTTGATTGCCGAAGCTAAGTTGCCAATAGCCGGTCTCCAGATATCAATATTGCGTAGCCAGTTAATACACTCTTCAGACACCTCTATAGGACTAAGCGGTCTTGGGTCTGGTTTAATCTTGTCGGGAACAAAGCATAACCATCTCCCTAAGAACCCGTTATGTACAAAACGCTCGTTTAGGGAGTTGTAAAAAGAGTATTCATTACTAACACCAAAAACTGACAGGTAAATATTCTCGGCTTCGTTTTTGTGCCCGTCTGCGTATTGCTTACCTCTAAGAGTCCTACCCGCTGCGCTAAAAGCGTCAGTCATTGCCCTTAAGACAGTTGCTTTAGGACTGTTCTTAGAGTGGGATAAATCATCTAGAGCTTCTCCGAACTCTTCCCACAGGATTAGCTGTCTTGGCTGTAGCTTTAGTCCTGAGATGAGCCCCGTGTCTGAAGTTGGCTCTAATCCAAACAAGTCTTTAATCTGTGCTTTTTTCGCAATATCTTCCAAGACTTTCTGCGCCGTTGTCTTACCATAGCCCGTGGGAGCAAGGCTAAGAACGTATAAGGAGCACTCTATACCAGTTTCTGAGACTACCCGACCTGATTTGATTGCCGAAGCGAACGCTAAGGCCGCCGGTAGTGATATACTAGGACGAGAGTGTTTTAAATGGCTGTCAACACTGCGAGCTATCTCCCCAACAAAGCCAGGGCAAGAGAGCAGGAGCGACTCTAGGTAGTCTTTTGGGCTTGTCATGTTACTTTACTTTCTTCGCGTTATAAAGAGATTGCAGGGATATCCCGTACGTATCCATAAGATATTGCCAGTACTTTAGAGGGATTCCAGTCCTTGCCCAACGCTGAACAGTCCACTGGTGCAAGCGTAAATCTTCACAAGTTTTGTATATATTTATAATTTCAAGAA
>JACCDM010982458.1_pt1 | contig 20377 bp, 18 predicted proteins | sample 7445851 | NCBI WGS metagenome assembly JACCDM01 (sample SAMN15323438, study PRJNA562643) | freshwater metagenome | isolation source: river surface water | place: USA:Blue River Watershed | collected 2017-08-16
ATACACAACGGTAGCAGAGGATGCAACGATTCATGTGCAATTTAACCTTATCACCAATATCTTCCACTTCGAACGTACGACGTTTGAATTCATAACGCGTATTTTGCGAACCATGTTCGTAGCCTAAATCTTGTAAATGACATTCACCAGCTTGATCACAAACAGGGCAGTCTAATGGATGGTTTAAAAGTAGGAATTCAACGACCCCTTTACGTGCATCTTGCACCTGCGGAGATAACTTATTTTGAACTTCCATACCATCCATAACGGTAGTACGGCAGCTAGCTACTAATTTAGGCATAGGACGTGGGTCCTTTTCGGAGCCTTTAGTAACCTGTACTAAGCAGGTACGGCACTTACCTCCACTTCCTTCTAATTTAGAATAATAACACATTGCAGGAGGAACATTCGCTGATAATTCAGGATGTTGTTCTGCCATCATGCGTGCTGCATTCAAAATTGTAGTTCCATCAGGAACTTCCATCAAATGTCCGTCTATCGTTACTTTTGCCATTTCTCTAATTATTATGCACCAGCAGTTGTAGGTGCGACATAAATATTTTTGCGTAAACCGTAATTGCGTTCCATTGCTTCCTTCGGATGCGTCACATGCCATTCAAATTCCTCACGGAAATGTCGAATAGCAGCGGCAACTGGCCATGAGGCCGCATCACCTAAAGGACAGATGGTATTACCTTCAATTTTTCTTTGAATATCCCACAATAGGTCGATGTCTTCCATTTTACCTTGGCCATTGTCTAAGCGCCACAATAGTTTCTCCATCCAGCCTGTACCTTCACGACAAGGGCTACATTGACCACATGATTCGTGACGATAGAAACGAGTGAAGTTGTAGGTATTTTCTACAATACATTGATCTTCGTCATAAACGATAAATCCGCCAGAACCTAACATTGAGCCCGTAGCAAAACCACCATCACTTAATGACTCATAAGTCATTAAACGAGTTTCACCATTTGCTGTTTTAAACAATAAGTCGTGCGGTAAAATTGGAACTGAAGAACCGCCCGGAACACAAGCTTTTAACTTCTTACCATTCTTCATTCCTCCACAATATTCATCACTCATTAAAAATTCTTCCACGGATAAGCCTAATACAATTTCATAAACACCAGGCTTATTGATATTCCCAGAAGCAGAAATCAATTTAGTTCCTGTACTTCTTCCTAATCCAATCTTTGCATACTCATCACCTGTCATGTTAACGATAGGCACTGCAGCAGCAATAGATTCAACGTTGTTAACCACAGTAGGGCAACCATATAAACCTTTTACAGCTGGAAAAGGTGGCTTGATACGTGGATTACCACGTTTTCCTTCTAATGATTCTAGCAAGGCTGTTTCTTCCCCGCAGATATATGCGCCCGCACCACGTTGAACGTGTATTTCTAAATCAAAACCGGTTCCTAAAATATTTTTACCTAAGAATCCGTTGTTCTTAGCTTCTGCAATTGCTTTTTCTAGAATATGTACGATCCAAGCATATTCTCCACGAATGTAGATATAAGCAGTATTTGCACCCAAAGCAAAAGAAGAAACGATTAATCCTTCAACCAAAAGATGCGGAATCTTTTCCATCAAGAATCTGTCCTTGAAAGTACCAGGTTCTGATTCATCTGCATTACATACTAAGTAACGAGGCACTCCTTCTGGCTTAGCCAAAAAGCTCCATTTCATTCCAGTAGGGAAGCCTGCGCCACCACGTCCGCGTAGTCCAGACTTTTTCACTTCTTCCGTGATTTCATCTGGAGTCATTGATTTCAAAGCTTTTTCAGCTGCACGGTATCCACCTTCTTTGCGATACACTTCAAAGGTTTCAATCCCTGCTATATGTGCTTTATCTAGCAATAATTTTGTTGACATTTCTTAGATCCTTAAGTATTATAAACCTGCTTTCTTACGATGTTCATCAACGATGGCATCAATTTTTTCTGGCGTTAAGTGCTCTTTAAAGTGCTCACCTAATTGCAACATAGGGGCATAACCACAAGCGCCAAGACATTCTACGCGTTTGAAGCTGAATAAACCATCTGCGGTTACTTCACCTTCCTTAACACCTAGTTTCTTTTCAATATAGGCGATGATATCTTTTGCTCCTTGAATGTTACAGGGGCCAGTTTGGCAAACTTCAAAAAGGTATTTACCAACTGGTTTTAAATTGAACATACTATAGAATGAAGCTACTTCGTATACTTCAATATTGGTAATACTTAATAAAGAGGCTACATAGTCCATAGTTTCTGTATCTAACCAGTTGCCATTCGCAACTTGTGCTAAGTGCAGAACAGGTAGCAAGGCCGATTTTTGACGACCAGCAGGGTAGCGGCTCACCAATCTTTCAACCTCTTTTAATTCAGTTTCGTTGAATTTCATTTTCGCGTTTTTATTTTTCTTGTCGCTATAATTTTATGCATCTAATTCACCCGCAATCACATTCATACTACTCATAGTAAGAATCGCATCACTTAACAAACCATCTTTAATCATTTCAGGATAAGCTTGATAATAGATGAAGCAAGGACGTCTGAAGTGTAAGCGATAAGGAGTTCTTCCACCATCACTCACTAAATAAAATCCTAATTCACCATTGCCACCTTCCACTGAATGATAAACTTCTCCAGCAGGTACTTCACTTTCTCCCATGATAATTTTAAAATGGTAGATAAGCGCTTCCATGTTATTATATACTAACTCTTTTTCTGGAAGATAGAACAAAGGAACATCAGCATGGAAACCGCCTTCCTTAGGCATTTTATCAATCGCTTGACGAATGATGCGCAATGACTGACGAATTTCTTCTTGACGTACTAAGAAACGATCATAAGTATCTCCAGTTGTTCCTACTGGAACATCGAATTCGAAATCTTCATAACTGCTATAAGGAGCCGTTACGCGTACATCATAGTCAACACCTGCTGCACGTAGATTTGGTCCAGTAAAACCATAATTCAAAGCACGTTCAGCGGTAATTGGACCAGCACCTTTGGTACGTTCCATAAAGATACGGTTACGTGTCAATAGGCTATTGAACTCTTCAAACTTAGCAGGGAACTCCGCCATGAAACGATTCAATTTATTCCATGCCTCTGGGGTGAAATCACGCTCCATACCACCAATACGACCAATATTAGTCGTTAATCGACTACCACAGATTTCTTCAAAAATTTCATAGATATTCTCACGCTCTTGGAACATGTAGGTGAAACCTGTCAAGGCACCAGTATCTACGCCTATTACAGAATTACATACCAGGTGATCAGAAATACGCGCTAATTCCATAATGATTACACGCAAATACTCTACACGCTTAGGCAATTTAATACCTGCCAATTTCTCAACCGTCATGTGCCAGCCCATATTATTAATAGGAGAGGAACAATAATTTAAACGATCCGTAATGGGAGTGATTTGGTAGTAGTTACGACGCTCTGCCAATTTTTCAAAGGCACGATGGATATAACCTACCGTTTGCTCTGCACTCTTTACTATCTCTCCATCTATTTCTAAAATATTCTGGAAGATACCGTGGGTTGCAGGGTGGGTCGGACCAAGGTTGAGGGTAGTGGTCTCTTCACTTAATTCTTCCACTAAATTTAAATGCTTACTCATAGTTATTTAATTAAGCGCCGTGAACAGGGTTGATAAGTGCTTCGTTATTTTGCGTACGTCCGAAGAAACGATCTTCTTTGTCCGTACGGAATGGATCCTCTAATGGGAATTCCTTACGCATCGGATGAACAGTCATTTCATCCATATTTAGAATACGCTTCAAATTAGGGTGTCCTTCGAAAATGATTCCAAAGAAATCGAAGGTTTCACGCTCCATCCAATTAGCAGCACTATATAAATTGCAAGCAGTTTTAATGCTTGGATTTTCGATTGGTAAAAAAGCCTTGATACGAATTCTATGATTTAATGCCATATTATGGACATGATAAATCACACCTAACTCAGCACCTTTATTATCTGGATAATGAATACCGCAAAGATCCGTTAAGAAGTTAAATCCTAAACGTTCATCTTTATTCAAGAAGTGAAGCATAGGTAAAACTAAATCCTTGGTAACCGTAATATTCAACATGCCAAAGCTTTCTTCCGTGTGAAGAATACCTTCCGCAAAATGTTCTTTTATTGTTTCTAAAACAAATTCGTTAGTCATAAAACTAGTTTAAAGAGCGATTTGATAACGCTCCATCAATTTTTTGTATTCTTCTGAATCACGACGACGTACACTTTCGTTTTCAACCAAAGATTGAATTTTCATAAAGCCATCAAGGATTGCTTCGGGACGAGGAGGGCACCCAGGCACATATACGTCTACAGGAATGATTTCATCAATGCCTTGAAGCACGCTATAGGTGTCGAAAATTCCACCACTACTCGCACAAGCACCTACTGCTAAAACCCAACGAGGTTCTGCCATTTGAAGATATACCTGACGAAGTACCGGACCCATCTTTTTTGAAATGGTTCCCATCACCATCAACAAGTCGCATTGGCGTGGTGAGAAGCCTAAACGTTCTGATCCAAAACGAGCTAAGTCGTAGTGACTAGCCATTGTGGCCATAAACTCGATCCCACAACAAGAAGTTGCGTAAGGCAAAGGCCAAATCGAATTCTTACGAGCCATACCCACTACTTTATCTAATGAAGTGGCAAAAAAACCAGGACCTTCGAAGCCTGGAGGAGCTTTCTCTAATTTGATTTGAGACATATTCAATCAAGTATTATTCGATGACACAATTAAGATTCCCAATCAAGGGCACCTTTTTTTACAATATAGAAGTATCCACAAAGGAAAAACGTAATGAACAGCAGCACTGCAGCAAAACCTTCCCAACCTAGATATTTAAAGTTAACAGCGTAAGGGTAGAAAAAGATCACCTCTACGTCAAATAAAACAAACAAAATTGCGGTAAGGAAGTATTTGATACTTACCGGACGACGCGCATCGTCTACTACAGGCAATCCACACTCAAAGTTTTCGTTGTGCGCTTTAGAAAGGCGTTTGGTGCCTAAAAAGTGGGTAATACCCATGGTTAAAACTACAAATCCTGCCGCCATCATAAACAAAATTGCTACAGGTAAAAAATCGCTCGGAACACTCAATAAAAAATGCATAGTACAGGGATGATTTACGAATCTTTACAAAAATACAATTTCAGCATCATTTTTCCCAATCTATTCTTGCGAAAAATATCTGTTGAAATAATCTTAAAACTATTCTGCATTTTCTTAATTATTCGACCTCATTTTGTTATTTTTGCGACGTTTTATACCTATGCAACATTTAAGCGAACAAGAAATTTTAAGGCGCGAGACGCTACAGCAATTACAAGAAAAAGGCATCAACCCATATCCAGCTGAGACATGGGAGGTGACTCATAAAAGCACAGATTTAATTGCAAAATTTGAAGCAAATCCGGAAGACGAATCCCTTCAAAACGTAACCATAGCTGGTCGTTTGATGAGTAAACGTATTATGGGAAAAGCTTCATTTGCCGTAATTCAAGATAGTGAAGCGAAAATTCAATTCTACCTAAAAGGAGATGAAATATGTCCCGGAGAAGATAAATTCTTGTATGAAGAATTCTTCAAACACAAATTAGATCTTGGTGATATCATTGGTGTTAAAGGACGTGTATTCAGAACAAAAACGGGTGAAATATCCGTTCATGCCACAGAATTTAAATTATTAAGTAAGTCCTTACGTCCATTGCCTGTCGTAAAAACAGATGCAGATGGTCAAACCTTCGACGCGTTCACTAACCCTGAACAACGTTACAGAATGCGTTATGTCGATCTAATCGTAAATCCACAAGTTCGAGAAATCTTCCGCAAACGTACCAAATTGGTAAACAGTATGCGTGAATACCTCAACAAGTTCGATTATATGGAGGTGGAAACTCCAATCCTTCAACCTTTATATGGCGGAGCTGCGGCTCGTCCATTTAAAACCCACCACAATACCTTGGACATGACCTTGTACATGCGTATTGCGAATGAACTTTACTTGAAACGTTTGATCGTAGGTGGCTATGATGGTGTATATGAGTTTAGCAAAGACTTCCGTAACGAAGGAATGTCGCGTTTCCATAATCCTGAATTCACGCAAATGGAATTGTATGTATCCTATAAGGATTACTACTGGATGATGGAATTAGTAGAAGAGATGGTTGAAAAGGTTGCAATCGATGTTACCGGTTCGACAAAGGTACAAGTAGGGGAGAACCTAATCGACTTTAAACGCCCTTGGAAGCGTCTTACCATGTTCGAAGCTATTAAAGAATATACTGGAGTTGATATCACCGATATGGATGAAGCACAACTTCGTAAAACGGCTGCTGATCTTAAAGTACACGTAGATGCTAAAATGGGTAAAGGAAAAATCATTGACGAATTATTTGGCACTTTTGCAGAGCCGAAATTAATTCAACCTACCTTTATCACAGACTATCCTGTAGAGATGAGTCCGCTCGCTAAGGCACACCGTAGTAAAGAAGGTTTGGTGGAACGTTTTGAGGCAATTTGTAATGGAAAAGAATTGTGTAATAGCTTCTCTGAATTGAATGATCCTATCGATCAACGCAAACGTTTCGAAGATCAATTAGAATTAGGAAAACGTGGAGATGATGAAGCAATGGTATTGGATGAAGATTTCTTGCGTGCCTTGGAATTTGGTATGCCTCCTACCGCAGGTTTAGGTATTGGTATTGATCGTTTAGCGATGATTATGACCAACTCTAATAGCATTCAAGAGGTATTATTTTTCCCACACATGCGCCCAGAGAACACAACGAACGAAAATCAAAATCAACAATAAGTAAAAACTATAATCATGTCACAAAAAATTAAAGTAGCAAATCCAGTTGTAGAATTGGATGGCGATGAAATGACTCGAATTATTTGGAAGTTTATCAAAGAAAAATTGATCCTTCCTTATTTGGATATCGATATCCGCTATTATGATCTTGGTATCGAATACCGTGATGAAACCAATGACCAAGTTACTATCGATGCTGCGAATGCAATCCGTGAATTTGGGGTAGGTATCAAATGTGCTACAATCACTCCTGACGAAGCTCGCGTTAAAGAATTTAACTTAAAGCAAATGTGGAAGTCACCGAATGGAACAATCCGTAACATTTTAGATGGTACAGTTTTCCGTGAGCCAATCGTATGTAATAATGTTCCTCGTTTAGTTCCTAACTGGACAGCGCCAATTTGTATCGGTCGTCATGCATTTGGTGATCAATATCGTGCAACAGACTTTACTACAAAAGGTAAAGGAAAATTGACTATCAAATTTGAAGGAGAAGACGGAACAACACAAGAATTCGAAGTTTACAATTTCAAAGGTGATGGCGTTGCTTTGGCAATGTACAATACAGATGAATCTATTCGCGGATTCGCTCGTGCGTGCTTCAACCAAGCCTTAATGAAGAAATGGCCTTTGTATTTATCAACTAAAAACACCATTTTGAAAAAGTATGATGGTCGTTTCAAAGATATTTTCGAAGAAATCTATATTGGTGAATTTAAGTCTTCTTTCGAAGCTGCAGGTATTGTTTACGAACACCGTTTGATTGACGACATGGTTGCTTCTGCATTGAAGTGGAATGGTAACTTTGTTTGGGCTTGTAAGAACTATGATGGCGACGTTCAATCAGATACAGTTGCACAAGGTTTTGGTAGTCTTGGATTGATGACTTCTACCTTAGTTACACCTGATGGAAAAGTGATGGAAGCTGAAGCTGCGCACGGAACGGTTACTCGTCACTATCGTGATCACCAAAATGGAAAACCTACTTCTACAAATCCAATCGCTTCTATTTTCGCTTGGACACGTGGATTGGAATTCCGTGGTAAATTGGATAACAATCAAGAATTAATCAATTTCTGTCATGCTTTAGAGCAAGTATGCGTAGAAACAGTTGAATCAGGTGCAATGACTAAAGACTTAGCTGTTTGTATCCATGGTAACAAAGTGTCTCACGGAGATCACTTCTTGTATACAGAAGAGTTCTTAGATGTTTTGGATCAAAACTTAAAGAAAAAATTGGCTAAATAATAGGCCGATAAAAATTAAAGCCCTGCATTAGCAGGGCTTTTTTTATGGCTTCAAATAGTCAGAAATTGCATTGGCACAATTCTCTCCATCAATGGCAGCTGAAACAATTCCGCCTGCATAACCAGCTCCTTCACCACAAGGAAACAAACCAACTAGCGTTGGATGTTGTAAGCTTTTGGCATCTCTTGGAATACGTACCGGAGACGAGGTTCTCGACTCTGTGGCAACCATAACGGCTTCATTGGTATAGTACTGTTTCATTTTTTTGCCAATCTGTTTGAGCGCTCCTCTTAGTGCTTGATGAACAAACTCTGGTAAAACTTCGCTAATATTCGAAGGAGTTAAACCTGGCAAATAGGAATTGTCAGGCAAGTCTTTTGAACTCTTATTATTAACAAAATCGACTAAGCGTTGTGCTGGGGCTTTGATTGAGTTATTGGCAGCACGGAAAGCGTTTTGTTCTACCATGGCTTGAAAACGCAAACCTGTCAAGGCGTCATCTGCAGTGCCACTTTGCTTAATAAATTTATAATAATCTGCTTCTTCAATCTGCGTAACGAAGCCGCTGTTTGCAAAGGCATTATTTCTTTTCGAAGGGCTCCACCCATTGACCACCACTTCACCGGGAGCAGTCGCTGCCGGAGCGATGATTCCTCCTGGACACATACAAAATGAAAACACCCCTCGACCTTGAACTTGTTCTACTAAACTATAAGAAGCCGCGGGCAAATGCTCATCTCTAGTTTCGCAATGATATTGCTGTTGATCAATTATAGATTGAGGATGTTCTACACGAACACCTAGCGCAAAAGGTTTACGCTCTATTAGAATATTATTTTTATTTAATATTTCATAGATATCTCTTGCACTATGTCCAGTAGCTAATAAAACCGCTTCAAAACTTAACTTTTGTGAGTGATTAATAACAAGCTCAATGGCTTTATCTTTTTGATTTAGGTCTGTAATCTTTGAATCAAAAATTACTTCACCACCGCAAGCTAAAATGCGCTCACGCATTGCGGATATAATGTGCGGTAATTTATTAGTGCCAATATGAGGATGGGTGTTAATCAAAATATCTGCATCAGCTCCAAATTCAACAAAGCGATTTAAAATGCGCTCCACACTACCACGTTTGGTACTTCGCGTATAAAGTTTCCCATCACTATAGGTTCCTGCACCTCCTTCTCCGAAACAGTAATTACTTTCAGGATTTACAATGCCCGATTTATTAATAGCCGCTAAATCTCTTCTCCTTGCTCTTACATCTTTACCTCTTTCAAAAACAATTGGTTTAAATCCTAATTCGATTAATCGGAGGGCCGCAAATAATCCAGCCGGACCAGCGCCTATAATGGCAACTTCTTTTTTGGAACTTACATTCGAATAATCAAAAGAGTAGGGAATAGGCTGTTCCGCCTTCTGTTCAATAAAACAGGTGATGACTAAATTATAATAAACTTGTTTTTGACGAGCATCGATACTTCGACGGCGTATGATAAAACCATTTAACTGATCTGATTTTACGCCTAAATGCTGCAATACTTTAAAACGGATTGCGGCTTCATTTTGCCAATCAATTGGCAATACTTTGACTTGAATTTCTTTAATCATAGAATGGTCGGATTTCGATTCCGAAAGTTCAAAGTTACGCTATTTTTTGCTTCAATTTCAAAAAGGGAACTTCGATACAATACCAGGAGAATAAAGCAAAAATAACGGTGCCTAATAATGAAATGGAGAGATAAAAACTGAAGCCGAACTCCGATAATGGAAATAACTCGATACAGGCTTGTTGTATAAAAAATCCATACAAAAATACCCCATAGGATAAATCTGGTAGTGAGTATTTATTAAGAAGTTGAGATTGCTTAAAATATGCTAAGAGGAAGTACATTGAAATTGCTTCGGTAGTAAAAATCAAAATAGAAGAAAGATAAATTTTATCATAGAGATACAATAAACTAAGTCCGGCAAAAGCAAGTAGCAGTTGACCTTTATTAAATGAACTAGACAGAAAAACTCCTATAAAAAAAGGGATACCCAGATGCGCTAAAACATTTAAGTCGAAAAGTGGCAATTGTACAAGTGTTTGTTGATTCAAGTATAGCAATAACAAAATCGAAGTGATTAGCAGCAGGTTGATTGTTTTTATGTTATTCAGAAGAAATAGTAAAGGAATAATCGCATATAGTAGGATCTCATAGGGTAGCGACCAAATAGATCCGTCCACAGAAATAAACTTATGTAATGCGTTGTTGAACACTCCTGGTAAAACATAATGTTGATGAAAAAGACTGAAATTTTCTAAGAACTGAATAAAATCATTACTGCATAAGTAACTAGTTAATTTATCTGCTGAAAGAAAATAAGCCATAATTACGATCAAAAAAATAGAGATCGCATAAGGCGGATAGATTCTTAGAAATCTTCGTTGCAAATAGTCCAATAAATTAGGGCGAGCGGAATAGGCTTTCATCAATAAAAATCCACTCAACAACATAAAGCAATCAAGCGCTAACGTGCCGATTCCAAAACGACCCTTCGAAGCTAATAAAACAGGTTCATTCCAGCTAGTTCCTGTCAAGGTATATGCATGACTAAACCATACAAGCATCGCCAAAATTATTCGAAAAACCTTTAACAGATTTGGGTTGTATTGTGGGACCTGGTTCACTCAAAATTTTTATACTGCAATAATAGGCTAATAAAAGAATATGACCTAACTTGTGAACATGATTCAATACTTCAAATATATCAATAACCGCATTGTTGAAGTGCCGGGGTATCAACATGATTGTTGGATCAATATTTCTCCACCTTTCAACCCTGAAGAGTTAAAGAGTTTATCGGACAAATTAACCATTCCGATGGATTTTTTAAATGACTCAATGGATATCGAGGAACGTCCGCGTTTTGAAGTGGAGGATGGTGTTAAATTCATTGTCATTAAAACGCCGATTAGTAACGAGCACTCTTCATCTAGTACAGATACACTTCATTTTACGGTTCCAATTGGTATAATTCTAGTAGGGGATGATGTAGTCACGATTAGTCCTTATGTTAATCCAGCTACGCGTTCATTCTTCAATCAATATATTAAGAATACAACTCGAATTAGTAATACTTCTTTTGTATTGCATTTGCTTGAAAAAAACGTTTTGATTTACATTGATTTCTTAAAGGAATTGAATGCAAAACGTATGCGTTACGAAGCGGAATTGTACGATAGCAATCGTAACGAAGAGCTTCTGAATTTGATGACAATTCAAAAAAGTTTGGTTTACTTCGTTACAGCACTTCGATTGAATGAATTGCTAATGATGAAGGTTAAACGTACCAACTTCTTGGGCTTTAACGAAGACGAATTAGAGGTATTTGAAGACGCCTTGATTGATAGTAGTCAGGCTCTTGAAACAGCTAATATTTATGCCAATATCTTAAGTGGAACGATGGATGCATACGCGTCTATTATCAATAATAATATGAACTTAATCTTGAAAAGATTAACTTCCATTACAATTATTTTATCCTTGCCAGCCTTGGTTACCGGTATCTATGGAATGAACGTAAAAATTCCTGGAGCAGAATGGCCACATGCCTTTTGGGTAACTATCGCCATTTCATTATTAATTTCAGGTGTCATTTCCTGGTATTTTTACCGAAAGAGATGGTTCTAATAATTTGATTAATCCCATAAAAAAAAGCCACGTTTTCGTGGCTTTTTTTGTGCAAGGTATGTCTTCTAAATTATTTCACAATCAATTTTCCTGTCTTCAAGACCTGACCATTCATATTCTTTAGAACATAGAAATACATTCCTTCATTAATGGAGTATTCATTTAAGTTCGCTTTGCTATTATGTTTAAGATCTATAGACACGCATTTCTGTCCCATAAGATTTACCAATTCAAAACTTACAGCTTCGTTAGGAACTTGTGCTAATTTAATCGTCCCTGTATGGGCTACAGGATTTGGATAAACTGCAAATTCTTTGATACTAGTTGCTGTAATGCCCAAACCTTCATTATCCTTTAATAAAATAGTCATCACAGAATCAAATCCAATGGTCCCAGTAGATGGGTTATCTAAATGTAATTCTATTATTTCATCACCTTCTATAGATGCATCGTCAGTTATGTTAATCATGAAATTGTAATTACTTAAACCTGAAGGAATATTGACAGGGTTGGAAGTTACAAATCCATAGTCCGTATTATAAGTTGCTGTTCCTTTCGCTGTAATGTGTACGCTTTCAGTAGTTGAAGGAGGATTTACTACATGAATGCTAGCGTATATATTACCAGCATTCTCTAAAATTGTATCGCTTGTAACGTTAAAGAAATAAACAACATTGCTAGGGGCAACGTCATTATCAGTTATGTTTTGACTAAACATCCCAATAGAACCAATAATTGCTCCGTTATTTGCATTATTCAAAGTGAACTGGATATTTTCCGCACCCTCCACTAAAGCATCATCAATTACAGGAACACTTATCGTTTGATTCGCAGTAGAATTAGCAGGGAAAGTAACTGTAGTAGGGGAGTTGAATGTAAAATCAGAACCTGCTGTTGCTGCACCTCCTGTTACGTTTATATCTACTGTAGTAGCTGTACTTGTAGGGTTTGTTATAGAAACAATTAAATTGAAGGTTCCAGCATTTTCAAGACAGGTTGCAGAAGTGGTCGTAAAGCTAATAACCGGAATTACAGGAGCATCATTATCAATAATCGAACCTGTGTAGATAGAATCAGTACCAACAAATGCGCCTCCGCTAACAGTGTCAACAACAAGTTGGAACGTTTCAGTTGATTCAATTGTTGTATCATCAACAATACTTAATGTTACATTTTGAGTTTGAAAGGCTGCAGTACTAATTGGGAAAGTAACCTGTGTTATTGAATATGTAAAGTCAGTACCATTTGTAGCATTTCCTCCTTTAAGCGCTATAACAGCAACCACAGGTTGAGGATTTGGATTAATCAACGTAACATCAATTGATACCGTTCCTGCAGCTTCATTGTGATTACCAGCTTTCGGACTAAACGTAAGCATAGGCTGTGAACCTGCGCCACATGGTACCATACTATGTGAACCTAAGTTTGTTAGAGTATTAGGAGCAAAGCTTGTCCATTCAAATTTGGCATTCGCCCAATTCTTCGACCCATTATGAATGGTGGCATTACGAACTAAAGTAATATTTTCTGTAGAATCGGTACCAAAATGCCAGCTTCCAGTTGGATTAGCACAGGGTACGCCAAAAATATCCAAGGTGTCATTGGTAGGGGAGATAAGCATTAATGCGTCGTTACCATTAAAGGTTAGCGAGCCCCAGGTGGTATCCCTAACAGAATTCATGTAAGCAGAATCCGAAGAACTCATCGCTCCAGTTTTGATAGAAATCACATAAACATCATTTGCATTCAAAACTTTATTTGGGAAGGTAAAGGTAGATGCATTACCCGCACAAGCATTTGTAAAAACCTTTAGTAAATAACCATTGAGGTTTATACCGGTAGTACTCGGATTGAAAATTTCTATCGACTTAATACCTGTATGTCCACTTGCAGGTTCAATATATTCACTAAAGAACAAATCAGCGCAAGGAATACCAGACGTTTGTGCATTCAACTGCAAAAAACCTAAACATAAAAGAGTTGTAATGAGGAGTATTATTCTTTTCATTTATTGATTCTATTTTTTCTTGTTAGTTTTTTTAGTGTCCTTATCTTCCTTGTTGTCTTTCCCAAAAACTGAGACCTTAATATAACGTCCAGGATTCTCTTTTAAGTCGATTACCAATTTATCTAAGTCAACTGAAGTTTGCTGTAGGTTTTTATAAAGTGTCTCGTCATTAACCAGCAATCCAAGTGAGCCTTGACCATTTTTTATTTTCGCAACAACAACATTCAAATCTGTAATAGTAGCGTTGGTATTCTCAATTGTTTGCTTCAAATCAGATTTAGCAATATCATCTGTTATCTTATCGATATTGGAAATGGCATGCGTAATTTCATCATTATTCTTTTTAAGATTATCAGAAATACTTGCAACGTTCTTCAAAATCTGACTTAAGCGTTCAGATTCACTACCGACCAATTTATTTACCTTTTCAGAGGTTTCTTTGAAATTACGAATGGTTATTTCTAGATCAGTAACAGAGGCAATTAAGTTATTACGACCACCTTTATTAAACCATGTATGTAATTCTGTCAGTAAAGAATCCATTCCATTGATTACATGTTCAGCTTTACGCTTAACGGGATCAATTTGACGAGAGAAGTCTTCCATAAGTGAAATTTCACTTAAACCAACCAATGTATCTCCAGCAGTCAAATAAGTTTTTTCTTGAGAATATTCTACACGAATAATTTTGGTGCCTAATAAATCTGAGCTAGCAATTTTAAAAATAGAGTTCTTCGGAATAAGTACATCACGACGAAAAGATAGGGTTGCCAGTATAGAATGATTGGCATCATTAAGCAAGGTTAAGGATTCAACTTTGCCAATATTTAAGCCGTTAATTAGAACTGGATTGGCAACTTTTAGTCCATCAATTTTATCAAATCGAACATATACTAAATCAGTACGTTGAAAGATATTCGATCCTTTCAAAAAGTTGTATCCAAACAGAAGTAGTATGAATGATAACGCGGCGAATAAACCTACTTTAAATTCCTTAGAAAGCACGTGTAAAAATTTGAGTGTAAAGTTACATAAGCAAGGCGAAACTTGCGTAAAATTAAGGTAAAGAACTTTATAATGGATTTGTATTGCTAAATGCTATATTATCCTATAATTTATATTATGTTAAGTAACAAATAGAATAATACAGGGCCTCGTATTGTTGTTCCTCCATTAAACTAATGTAACGTATTTAAGGCCTACCGGAATCTCCTCATCTAACCAATTTTTAATTTGTGCAAAATGATTTTCATTCTGAACGAAGTCTGCCCTACTTGTATCTATGATTAAAATTCGCTGATCCTTCTTCTGACGAAAATATTGAAAATATTGCTGTTGAATATCCTCCAAATATGTGTCCGCAATTTGCTGCTCGTACGAACGTCCACGCAGCTTAATATTTTTCTGTAACCGAGCTATATCAGAATGCAGATAAACGATTACTTCTGGCGCCGGTAAGGATTTATAAATAATGTCAAATATGCGCATGTACAAATTGTATTCATCAGCACTTAAATTGACTTTCGAAAACAATGTTGATTTTACAAACAAATAATCCGTGATAACACCGTTATAAAAAAAATCAGTTTGTGTGGTCATCTCACTGAGCTGCTTGAAACGCTCCGCAACGAAAAATAATTCAAACGGAAATGCATACTTTTCAGGCTGCTCATAAAAGTTGGCAATGAATGGATTATCTGCGAATTGTTCAAGTACAAGTTTAGCTCCATATTCTGCAGCTAATAACTTTGCTAGCGACGTTTTTCCCGCTCCAATATTTCCTTCTATGGATATGTATTTATAACGCACAAATAATAGGGTAGTCTAAAAATCAAAAATTTCAACCGCTAAAGTATCAGGGCATTCACTGCTCAATTCAACAATAGTTTTACCCATTTTTGGATGTACCCACTGCTCCCCTACCTCTTTTAATGGCTGTAATGTAAAGTTACGCAAATGTAAATAAGGATGCGGAACTTGTAAACGACTTTCACTAATAATTCTATTCCCATGAAATAAAATATCGATATCGATTAATCGTTCTCCCCATTTTTCATTTCTAATCCGTCCCAATTCCGCTTCGATACTTAAAATTCGGTCTAATGCTTTTAAGGTATACCCCGAATAATTTATTACCACGACTTGATTTAAGAAGGCATTTTGATCCGTTTTACCCCAAGCAGAAGTTTGATAAATTTTCGAAGAGATCTCAATTGAACCTAAAAATTCTTCCAACTTAGACTTAGCAATGGTAAGATTAGAAATCCTGTCACCCAAGTTGGTTCCCAACAATAAAACTAAAGAGGATTCTTTCAAAATTGAGATTCTATGCGTTTTGCATTTCAGCGATAGATGCTTGATGCACCAAATATAAAACAGCCATACGTACGGCCACGCCATTTTCTACCTGATCCAAGATAATTGAATTTTTTCCATCGGCAACCTCTGAACTAATTTCAACTCCGCGATTTATTGGACCTGGATGCATGATTACAATGTCTTTTCCTATTTCGTTCAACAATTCTTGATTGATTCCGTAGTAAAGCGAATATTCTCTAAGAGAGGGAAAATATTGAATATCCTGACGTTCTAATTGAATTCTTAAAACATTCGCCACATCACACCATTGCAAGGCTTTTTTGATGTCATATTCGACTTCAACTCCTAAGCTCTCAATATTTTGAGGCATTAAAGTAGGAGGGCCACACAATTTAACTTTTGCACCCAATTTTTGCAAACAATAGATATTACTTAAGGCGACACGCGAGTGAAGAATATCACCTACAATCAAAATTTTCTTACCCTCCAACTCTCCTACTTTCTCACGAATAGAATAGGCATCTAGTAAAGCTTGGGTCGGATGTTCATGCGTGCCATCTCCCGCATTAATTATACTAGCATTTATGTGTTTCTGAAGAAACATTGCTGCCCCTGGACTAGGATGTCGCATAACAACCATATCCACTTTCATGGCCAAAATATTATTGACCGTATCAATTAATGTTTCCCCTTTACTTACAGAGGAAGAGGAAGAGGTGAAATTTAAAACGTCAGCGTTTAATCTTTTTTCAGCTAATTCGAATGAGATTCTTGTTCTAGTTGAATTTTCAAAAAACAAATTCACAATGGTTACATCACGCATGGATGGGACCTTTTTAATAGGACGATTAATGACTTCTTTAAAATGATCGGCTTGGGTAAAAATTAGTTCGATATCAGCTTTTGTAAGCTGCTTTATTCCTAATAAATGTTTAGTCGACAACATATTAAACGTCTTTAATTCAATTATAACTTTAAATATTGTCGTAAAATAATTTTACTTATTCAACGGCAATAACAGCATCAACACCATCCTTTTCTTTCCATTTCACTTTTACTTTCTGTTGATTGAAAGTATCCACCGCTTGACCAACAAAATCGGCATGAATAGGTAAATCTCTAGAAAACTTTCTATCAATTAATACCATTAATTCAACTTTTGCAGGACGACCAAAAGCTAACAACGCATCTAACGCAGCGCGAATCGTTCTACCGGTATATAATACATCATCAATCAGAATCACCTTTTTATCAGCGATTGGAAATTGCATTTCTGTAGTGTATGATTTGATAGTCGCGTCTTGACGAACGTCATCGCGATAAAAGGAAATATCTAATTTTCCGAGGGCTGGTTTACAGGCGGGATTCTCTTCTTGCAATAATTGCAAAATTCTATTCGCCATCCACACTCCTCTAGGCTGAATTCCAACTAATACTAATTGACTGAAATCGCGATGTTGCTCAACAATTTGTTGGGCTAGTCGCTTTAAGGTTAGAGCTAACCTTTTTTCATCCAAAATCAACTTTTCAACCATTGCTGCAAAAATAGATAATAAAGTCCGAAGTACAAAAAAATCTAAAAAGACTCATTTTAAAGTATTTTACTCAAAAAAAGAAGGTATAATTCAAAATTAAAGGGTATTATTCTGTCATTGAGTCAAAATTTTAGCCTAATTATTTAAAAAATGACCTAAATTTTATTTGTGATTCTAAAAAATCACTTAATTTTGCAACAAATAATACAAATTATGTCTTCATTACGTTTTAATGCGATCAAATCAATCAATCAGGTTGCTCCAGTAGTACCTGATTTAGGCTCACGCGTTTCAGCTTACTACGCGGAGAATGTATTCACCGAAGAAATGATGCGTCAGTATTTATCTGGCGACACCTTTAAAGCGGTTAAAAATTCGATTACTAATGGAACTAAATTAGATCGTAAAATTGCGGATGAAGTTGCAAATGCGATGAAAGCATGGGCTATTTCTAAAGGTGTTTCGCACTATACGCATTGGTTTCAACCTTTGACAGGTGCTACGGCAGAAAAACATGATGCTTTCTTCAAACCTATTGCTACAGGTAAAGGTGTAGAAGCATTCGATGGAGATGCTTTAATTCAACAAGAGCCAGATGCGAGTTCTTTCCCAAATGGTGGTATTCGTTCAACTTTCGAAGCTCGTGGTTATACTGCATGGGATCCTACCTCTCCTGCCTTCATTATGGAAGTGAATAATGTGAAGACGCTTTGCGTTCCAACCATTTTCGTTGCTTATAGTGGTGAAGCATTAGATTATAAAGCGCCATTATTAAAATCATTACATTTTCTAGAAACAGCAGCATTGCCTGTTATCAATTATTTTGATAAGAGCGCAACACGTGTGTTCGCAACCTTAGGATGGGAACAAGAATACTTTGTAATTGATGAAGACATGTATCATGCACGTCCGGATATTATGCTTACCGGCCGTACTTTGTTTGGTCACTCCCCTGCTAAAGGACAACAATTAGAAGATCACTATTTTGGCGCAATACCTGAACGCGTATTGAGCTATATGGCTGACTTCGAAAAAGAATGTTTCAGAGTTGGTATTCCATTAAAGACTCGTCACAACGAAGTTGCTCCTGGTCAATTTGAAGCAGCTCCTGTTTTTGAAGAAGTAAATATTGCGGTTGATCACAATCAATTATTGATGGATGTTATGGAGCGTGTAGCTCGTAAACACCGTTTAAAAGTATTATTCCATGAAAAGCCATTTGCAGGTGTAAATGGTAGTGGTAAGCACAATAACTGGTCTTTAGGTACTGATACAGGATCCAACCTATTAAGCCCGGGTAAAACCCCTAAAACCAATTTACAATTCTTAACATTCTTTGTAAATACGATCAAAGCTGTACATGATAATGCCGATTTATTACGAGCATCTATCGCTTCAGCGAACAATGATCATCGTTTAGGTGCAAATGAAGCTCCTCCGGCAATCATTTCTGTTTTTGCAGGCACTTACTTGAGTGAGGTTTTGCGTGAAATCGAAGCACGTGTAGATGAGAACAAAAAGGTCGCAGATAGTGATAAGGTTATGTTGAAAATGGATATCCATAACAAGATTCCAGATTTATTGATGGATAATACCGATCGTAACCGTACTTCCCCATTTGCATTTACTGGTAACAAATTCGAATTCCGTGCGGTAGGTTCTTCTGCTAACTGCGCGAATGCTATGACTGTGTTGAACACAATCGTTGCACAACAATTGGTAGAATTCCACAAGGATGTTGAAGCTATTGCTGAAAAAGGAGAACGTAAAGACGGTGCTATTTTAACCGTATTACGTCGTTACATTGCTGCTTCTAAAAATATATTATTTGAAGGAGATAACTATTCTGAAGAATGGGCTAAAGAAGCTGAAAAGCGTGGTTTGAAAAATATCAAAACTACTCCTAAAGCTTTGGATGCTTACGTTTCTGAAAAATCAGAGAAGTTGTTTGTAGAGAACGGAATCTTCAGCAAAATTGAATTACATGCTCGTCATGAAATCATGTTAGAAGATTATGTAAAGAAAGTACAAATCGAAGCGCGTGTGATTGAAGATATCGCTTTGAATCAAATTCTTCCTGCAGCAATTGCTTATCAATCTAATTTAATTAATAACGTGGTTGGATTGAATTCAATTGGAATGGAAAATCATAGCGGCGCACAAAGAGAGTTAATTCAAACTTTGTCTGAGCGTATGGCTAAGATCAAATCTAATTGTGAAGAAATGAATGAAGCGCGTAAGAAAGCAAATAAATTGGATGATATGCACAAGAAAGCAATTATGTATTGTGATACTATTAAGCCATATTTCGACGTCATTCGTTACGAAGTAGATAAGTTAGAAGCAATCGTTGACGATAGCTTATGGCCACTACCTAAATATCGTGAGATGTTATTTGTACGCTAATCAATTTGCATAAATTAGATAAAAAGCCTCAACAATGTTGAGGCTTTTTTATTTGTATGTGAAGTTTTAGTTAAGGAGGTTTCGTTTTTGCTAACAACAGAAAATTTCATTAAAGGTTTGTTCATATTTAGAAAAAATTAAAGAAAATATTCAAAGGTAGTTTTGAAAAAAACTATTTTGTGTCTCGCCCTAAACTACTTCGCATTACTACTGTTCCAATTTCTTTGGAAATTCTGCTAACTGGTCAACTCGACTATATGCAGGAGAACGGTTTTGAAGTGGTGGCCGTTAGTTCTGATGGACCTGAAGTAAAAAGATTTACTAAGAACCGAGGCAT
>JACCDM011559495.1_pt1 | contig 20338 bp, 24 predicted proteins | sample 7445851 | NCBI WGS metagenome assembly JACCDM01 (sample SAMN15323438, study PRJNA562643) | freshwater metagenome | isolation source: river surface water | place: USA:Blue River Watershed | collected 2017-08-16
CGGACACCAGCACCAGCAGGCCGTGCACCGTGTCGCCCTGCCGGTCGGGCACGTAGTGCGTCCAGCTGTGCACCGGCTCGCTGCCCTCCTCCCCCGGCCCAGCCACCCAACAGGGTACGCTCAGGGTGGTTGGGCCGGGGGAGTGGGCTGGCGTTGCCCGAGACGTCTGTCGAGCAAATCATACGGCGAAACTGGAACCGCAACCGCAACCTGCGGCCGCAAGCGGATTTTCGACCTTGAACGCCGAGCCGCCCAGTGAATCGACAAAATCGACCACACTGCCAGCGACGAGATCGAGGCTGACCGGATCGACCACCAGCTTTACGCCATCGGTTTCGACCACCAGGTCATCGCCCTCGATGCACTCCGCCAGACCGAACCGGTATTGGAACCCCGAACAGCCCCCGCCTTCGACCGAAAGGCGGAGCGCAGCCGGCTTGCCTTGCTTTTCGGCAATCAGCGCCACGCGCTTGGCCGCCGCCGGGCTGAGAGTCATCGTCGGAGCATCCATGATGCTGATGTAGGCCGCGGCAGACCCACTCGCAAGGCCGGCGCAGCCAGTCAGGCGCTTTGGATATAGCTACGCATGGCCTGGGCTTCGGATTCGATCCGCTCGATCCGGTGTTTGACGAGATCGCCGATCGAGATGAACCCGACCATTGCTCCGCCCTGCACCACCGGCAGGTGCCGGATCCGCCGCCGGGTCATCAGCGCCAGAGCCGAAAGCACCTCGGTTTCCGGATCAACAGTGATCACCGGTGCAGTCATCGCCGCGCCGACCGGACCGTCCAGCATCGCGCCGCCCTGCCCAGCCAGGCCGTAAACCACATCGCGTTCCGAAAAGATGCCGACGATTGCGCCGGCCTGCATGACCGGCAAGGCGCCGATGCGTTTTTCGGCCAGCAGCGCAACCGCTTCGCGCACCGTGGCCGTGCTTTCGATGGAGATAATGGGGCTGCTGCGCCCCGCAATCAGGCGGGCAATAGTCATAACGATACTCCCCTCTAGGACCGCGAGGATGACACGAAGCAGCCGGATTGGCGAGTCCGGGACCAACGTCCACTTGCGCAGTCCGGTCGGGAGGCGCAAAGGCGCGGCGATGACCCAATCTCCGCTCGACAACCCGGAAATCGCCGCCATCGCCTGGGCCCGCTATAAGCGCCTGCTCAAACGTTGGGGCCTGGTGACCCTCGCGGTCTGCGTGGTGCTGATTGCCTACCTCGCCTGGCAGTTCGGGCTGCCTTCGATTCACCTGTATATTGCGACGGTGCTGGGCATTGCCGGGGTGATCATGCTGACCGTGGCCCTGATGGCGCTGCTGTTCCTGTCCAGCGGTACCGGCCACGACGAGTCGATCGACGATCGCGACTAGGGCCTAGGCGGGGGGATTGAGCCGGTACTCCGCAACCGGCACGCCGCCGATCAGGTGTTCCTGAATGATCCGTTCGAGCACCGCCGGGGTGCAGGAATGATACCAGGTCGGACCCGGCCAGACGACGGCCACCGGCCCCAAGGCGCAGACGCGCAGACAACCCACTTTATTGCGCAGCACGCCGGTGTGGCCGCCCAGGCCCAGTTCGCCCAGCCGCTTCTTCAGGAACAGCCAGGCTTCATGGCCGGTGGCGCGGTCACAGCACTTGGGTTCATCCGGGTCGGCGCAGAGGAATATCTGCCAGCGCGTTTCAAACCCGCCCAGCCGCGCCAGCGTGCGCTCGGCAAGCTCAAGCTCAGCCGGATCGACCGATGCGGACAGGGCTCAGCCCCTCTTGCCCACGATCCGGGCGATCTCGGCGGCGACCATCCGCTCAACCAGGGTCGGCAGGTTCTTGTCGAGCCATTCAGCCAGCGCCGGACGGAGCAGTTCGCGGGCCAGCCCTTCGAGCGAGGTTTCGCCCGAGCGGACGATCTGCGGCGGCACGCCCGGTTCGGCCAGCATGGCCAAGGCCGCTAGCGATTCGCGCATCGAGCTGGCGGTGTTCTCTGGCAGCAGCGGGTCTGCCGCGCCATCCTCGACCAGTTCGGCCGAGGCATCGAGTTCAAAGACATCGTCTTCGTCAAACGATGCGGCGGGATCGGTCTTGAGGCCGCGCTCTTCGCGCTCCTTGCGTTCCACGGCGGCGCCGGCGCGATTATCCCGCGCGATCACCTTTTTGATCGAATCGAGAATTTCCTCGACCGACGGTTCACCTGACTGGCGCATGGCAGAAGCCCCCGTTTGTCCCGCCCGGGACAGAATCACTTAGAGGCTACTGTCCCGTCCTGCGGCTTTGAGTCAACGGTGCGTGTCGCTTGCGGTTTCGGCGCGGGATCGGTTGCCCAGTCAAAGATATTGCCGGCGACGCGATCGTAATTCGTTTCCGGATCGTACAGCGCCCCGCCATCAAGCCCCAGATCGCGGGCTTCCGCCTTGCCCATTGCGGCCAGCAGGTTGAACCCGGCAACGTAGCCGTTGCGTTCGGCGGTCGCGAGCTGGACCTGCGCGCTGAGCAGTTCCTGCTCGGCGTTCAGGATGTCGAGAATCGTGCGATTGCCAACCGTGTTTTCGGCGCGAACGCCTTCAAGGCTGAGCTGCGCGGCCGCCACTGCGGCGCGGTTGGCGGCGATGATCTCATTCGCCGCGAGGTGTTGGGCATAGGCCGCCCGGACATTGGCAACGACCGCTCGCTCGATCGCGATTTCCTGCTCAAGCTGGGCACCCTCGCGGGCCTGGGCCTGGCGCTTCTGCGCGGCGGGCAGGCCACCCTGGAAAATCGGCACGGTTGCGCGCACGCCCACCTGGGCGGTGGTGTCGGTCTGCGGCAGGGTGGCGGAGATCGGTCCGCCCAATGTCCCATAGTAATTGGTATAGGTGCCGTTCGCGAAGAGGCTGACCGTCGGGAGCCGGTTGGCCCCGGCCGCTTTCGAATCGAATCCTGCGGCCTTCGAACGCTGGCGGGCCGCACCCAGATCGGGGTTGTGATCCAGCGCATAGCTGACCGCTTCATCCGGCCCCTTTGGCAAACCGACCAAGGGCGGCGGGCTGGCCAACTGTTCGGGCTGCTTGCCGATCACCTGGATATAGCGTTCGCGCGCGGCGAGCAGGTTCGCCTCGGCGGCGCGGGTCTGGCCACGCGCCACGGCCAGACGCGATTCGGACTGGGCGACGTCGGTGCGAGTCAGGTCACCGATCTCGAACCGGTCCTTGGTGGCCTGCAGATTGACCTCTAGCCGCTGGACATTCTGGCGGTTCAGCCCGACCACGGCTTCGTTCAGGATCACGTCCATGTAATTGGCCACGACCTGGCTGAAGACGCCGCTTTCGGCGGCCCGCAGATCCTGCTGCCCGGCTTCAACGCGGGTCTTGGCGGCGTTGATCGAATTCCTGATCGCCCCGCCCGCATAGATCGGTGCCCCAAAGTTGGCCTGGGTCTGCAGGGCCCGTTCGGGTGCAGTGAAGCTCGATTTGCTCTGCTTCACGAACTCAACGTAATTGGCTGTCCCGCTCAGCGATGGCAGGCCCGGTGCGCGGGCGATTGCCACCCCGGCATCGACCGCGCGTTGCTGGGCGCGTGCCGCCTGGAGCGTGGGGTTGGTGGTGTAAGCCATGACCAGCGCCTCGCGCAGGTCGTCGGCCAGGGCCGGGGTTGCTGCCAGTCCGATTCCCGCCAGCAGGATTGCCCGCCCAAGCCGCTTGGCCATGCTCAGAAGCTCCACCGTTTGGGTGCGGCGAATTCAGCCAGCACCGGAATTCCCATTTCAGCCAGCGGCAATAGCGCCACGGCCCCGGCTGCCTTGCGGCCAGTGGCCAGGCGCGTCACCCCGCGTTCGACAAGGCCCGTTACCAGTCGACCAGCGTCTTCAATCCGGGCCGCCACGGCATCGGGGAGTTGCTCAATCGCCCCGTCGATCAGCACCAGGCTGTAGCTGCCCTTGGCCTTGCCGGCCGCGGCATCGGCGGCGCTGACGGTCGTCACCTTGGCCACCAGGCCTTCGAGCAGCGCGGCGAGATAACCGCTGCCGCAGGACACCACCAAGACCGTGTCGTCGCTGCGCAGTCCGGCCTCAACCAGCATGCGGCCATGAAACAGCGGCGCGGCCAGGGCATGGCCATCGCCCAGCGGGAGTGCGCGGTCGATATAGGCGTGGGCCCGGGCGGAAGCCGGCACGTGATCCTCGCGCGCGACGCGGGCAAAGGCTTCAAGCACGGCGGGATCGTTGACCCCGCTGGTGCGGAGCTGGCTGTCGATCATCGCGCGGCGGGCAGCGGCAAGGTCGGTGCCCGGGCGCTCGGCAATGATAGTCATGATTTAACCCTTCTGAGCAGGCTGTATTGCAAAAACAACACAGCGCCGCAATCGCCTTGCTTCTAGGCGAAGCGCCGCCGCGCGCCAAGCGCTTTGACGGGAGGGCGGTTCCGGGCCTAAAGCGCCTGCAAACAACCCCGTCCGAGGAATCGATTTCATGACCGAGATGGTGACCATTCGCGAGGAAGACCTGATCGATAGCGTGGCCGATGCGCTGCAGTTCATCAGCTATTTCCACCCGATGGACTATATCCGCGCGCTGGGCGATGCCTATCAGGCCGAACAGGGCCCGGCGGCCAAGGATGCGATCGCCCAGATCCTGACCAACAGCCGGATGTGTGCCGAAGGGCACCGTCCGATCTGCCAGGACACCGGCATCGTCAATGTCTTCGTGGAATGGGGCCAGAACTGCCGGCTGGAATCCGGCCGATCATTGCAGGAAGTGGTCGATGAAGGCGTGCGCCGCGCCTACAACCATCCGGAAAACAAGCTGCGCGCCTCGGTCCTCGCCGATCCGGCCTTCACCCGCCGCAACACGCGCGACAATACCCCCTCGGTGCTCCACGTTACCATGGTGCCGGGCAGCAAGGTCAGCATCGATGTCGCCGCCAAGGGCGGCGGCAGTGAGAACAAGTCCAAGTTCAAGATGATGAACCCCAGCGACAATATCGTTGATTGGGTCATCGAAATGCTGCCGCAGATGGGCGCCGGCTGGTGCCCGCCGGGCATGCTGGGCATCGGCATCGGCGGCACGGCCGAACACTGCATGCTGCTGGCCAAGCAGGCGCTGATGGAGCCGATCGACATGGCCCAGCTGAAGCAGCGCGGGCCGCAGAACGATATCGAAGCGATGCGGATCGAGATCTTCGACAAGGTCAACGCGCTGGGCATCGGTGCCCAGGGACTTGGCGGGCTATCGACCATCCTCGACGTCAAGATCCTGGATGCGCCGTGCCACGCCGCGTCAAAGCCGGTGGCGATGATCCCGAACTGCGCCGCCACCCGCCACGCCCATTTCACGCTCGATGGCTCTGGCCCAAGCTTCCTCGAAAAGCCGAACCTCAAGGAATGGCCCGAAGTCCACTGGACCCCGGACAAGGCCGCCAAGCGCGTCAATCTTGATACGCTGACCGCCGAGGAAGTTCGCAGCTGGAAACAGGGTGACCGGCTGTTGCTCAACGGCAAGATGCTGACCGGCCGCGATGCCGCGCACAAGCGGATCAAGGACATGCTGGCCAAGGGCGAGGCCCTGCCCGTCGAGTTCAAGGGCCGCTCGATCTATTATGTCGGCCCGGTCGATCCGGTGATGGGCGAAGTGGTTGGTCCGGCCGGCCCGACCACCGCCACCCGGATGGACAGCTTCACCGACATGATGTGCGAGCTGGGCCTGCTGACCATGATCGGCAAGGCCGAACGCGGCCAGGGTGCGACCGAGGTGATCGCCAAGCACAAGGTGGCCTACCTGATGGCGGTTGGCGGTGCGGCCTATCTGGTCGCGCGGGCGATCCGCGAGGCGAAGGTCATCGCCTTTGAAGACCTGGGCATGGAAGCGATCTATGAATTCACGGTCGAAGACATGCCGGTGACGGTCGCCGTCGATAGCGAAGGCAACAATGTCCACCAGCTCGCCCCGCTGGCCTGGAAGGAAAAGATTGCCCGCGAAGGCCTGTTGCCCGTCAAATAGGCCCTTGCTCGCCTTCGACCAATGACACCTGCGGTTCGACCAAGCCGCTGGCGCGATTGCCCGAAACCGGGCTAGGCAGGGCCATGGATTCCGCCGTGCCCTCAACCCCGCGCGTGCCATTCAAGCTGGTGCTGGCCTCGATCGCCGGGGTCTGGCTGGCCTATTTTGCCTTGACGACCCTGCGCGGCTGGTTGGTCGGGCTCGAGCTGTTCGATGCCTTGCTGTGGCGGCGGTGCCTGGTGACGGCGGCGTCGATGGCGGTGACCCTGGCGCTCTATCCGCTGGTCCGGCTGCTCGATCCGCGCCCGTTCTGGATCAAGGTTGGGGTCGTGCTGCTGATCGCCCTGCCGGCCTCGGCCCTGTTGGCCGCCATCAACCAGGCGGTCTTTGCCGACATCGAGAACAAGGTTGTCGCCACCATTGGTGAGCGTGAGGGTCTGCGCATCCGCAGCGATGAAAGCGGCAACCTGCTGGTTGATCCGCTTGACCGCGAGGCGGAGGCAGCGGCCACCCCTGCCCCGCCGTCACCCGAACAAGCGCGAGGGGCAACGGGCGAGGCCAAGCCCGCGATCACGATCAACGCCGAAATGCGCGCCGACAACCGCCTGCGCCAGCTGGTCGATGTGGCGCTGGGCCGGTACTATCTGCTGCTGGCCTGGGCGGCGCTCTATTTCTCGCTGGCCAATGCCGAACAGGCGCGTGCCGCGGAACGCCGCGAAGGCGAATACCGCCGCGCCGCCAAGGCATCGGAACTGCGCTCGCTGCGTTATCAGGTGAACCCGCATTTCCTGTTCAACACGCTCAATTCGCTTTCGGCGCTGGTGATGACGGGCAAGACCCAGGCCGCCGAGCAGATGATCCAGACGCTATCGACTTTCTATCGCCGCAGCCTGGCCGGGGACACCACTGCCGATGTCGCGCTCGATCAGGAAATCGCCCTGCAGCGGCTTTACCTGGAGATCGAGGCGGTGCGCTTCCCCGAACGGCTCCGCACCCGCTTTGATATTCCTGCTGCCCTGGCCGACGCGCGGATGCCGGGGATGATCCTGCAGCCCCTGATCGAGAATTCGGTCAAATATGCCGTCGCGGCGACCACCCGGCCTGTGACGCTGACGGTTGTCGCGCGCGAGCTGAACGGTGTCCTTGAGATTGAAATCGTTGATGACGGACCCGCCAGCCAGGCCGGCAAGGCCGGGTTTGGCATCGGGCTGGCCAATGTCCGCGATCGCCTGGCCGCGCGGTATGGCGATGCCGCCCATTTTGCCTCTGACCCCCTTCCGGGAGGCGGCTGGCGAAGTGTGATCAGCCTCCCCCTCGAACGCCATGACTGACCCGACCTCGACCAAGCCGCTGCGCACCCTGATCGTCGATGACGAGCCCTTGGCGATTGAGCGGATGCAGGTCATCTGCGGTGATCTGGCCGGGATCGAGGTGGTCGGCACCGCCCAGGATGGCACCGCCGCGCTGCGCCAGATCGATGCACTTTCACCCGATCTGGTATTGCTCGACATGACCATGCCCGAACTCGATGGCCTGGCCGTCGCGCGGGCCCTGACCGGCCGCCAGCCCGGGCCGGCCGTGGTCTTTGTCACCGCGCATGAGAATTTTGCGGTCGAGGCATTCGATCTCGATGCCGTTGACTATGTCTTGAAGCCGGTCACCCCCGAGCGGCTTGAACGTGCGGTTGGCCGGGCGCTGACGCGGCGGGGGGAGCGCGCCGGGCAAGGCGGTGACTGGCTGAGCGAATTCTGGGTGCCCTATCGCTCCGAACTGTTGCGGATCGCGGCGGCCGATGTGGATCGCATCGATGCCGAGCGCGACTATGTCCGGCTTCATGTCGGCGATCGCAGCTATCTGCTGCTGCAGACCGTCACCGGGCTGGAGGCGCGGCTCGATCCGCAGCGGTTCATTCGGCTCCACCGCTCGACCATCCTGCGGCGCGACCGGATCACCGGGCTGCGCCACGATGGGCTGGGGGTCTGGTCGGCGGAGCGGGCCGATGGTTCGGCAGTCCGGATTGGCCGGACCTATCTGGCCAAGGCCAAGGCGATGGCCGGACGCTGACTCGCGTGTTAGGAGGGGGGCGATGTTCGTCGCGCTGACCTTCCTGCTCGGGATCGGCAATTTCGCCGTCCACCGCGCTGTCCTGAACAGCCAGCACCCGTTGCTCGCGCAGGTGCCGTGGCTGTTTCAGCTGCTGGGCGGCCGGTTCAGCCTGCTGATCGAGTTCGCGATGTTGCTGGGGGCCATGCTGATGGTGGCCGACGGGTCAGCCAACTGGGCTTGGTTCTACGCGGGCTACAGCGCAGTCAATGCCGGCTCGGCCTGGTTGATCCTGAGCGGGCGGATCTAGGCTGGATCATGTCGGGCAAGACCGTTCTTTACCACGTCAGCGATCTGCATTTCGGTTACGAGGATCGCCAGGCGCTGGATTGGTTCGCTGCCGAAGTAGAGCGAGAGCGGCCGGCCGGAGTGATCTGCACCGGCGATCTGACCATGCGCGGCACCGCCAAGGAGTTTGCCTTGGCGGCCGAATGGCTCACGCACTTGCCGGTGCCGGTCTCGATCGAGCCGGGTAACCACGATGTGCCCTATTACCACCTGATGCTGCGGCGGCTGGCGCGGCCCTATGCCCATTTCCATGCTTTGAAGCACCGGTTGGGCAGCGAGATTGCCCTGCCCGATGTGGCCGTGGTGTCGCTCAAGACGATTGCGCGCGCGCAGTTCCGGCTCAACTGGTCCAAGGGGCGGGTCAGTCAGCCTGATCTGGCCGCCGCGTTGCACGGGCTTTCGCATCACCAGGCCGTGCCGCTTAAGCTGGTGGCCTGTCATCACCCGCTGGTTGAGGCCGATACCCATGCCACGGCCTCAACCCGCGGGGGCAAGCGGGCGCTGGCGGCGCTGGCGCAGGCCGGTGCTGGTGCGGTGCTATCGGGCCATGTCCATGACCCCTTTGACAGGGAGGTTGAGGTCGATGGGCACCGCATCAGGATTGTCGGGGCGGGGACCCTGTCGCAGCGGCTGCGCGCGTCGCGCCCCTCGTTCAATCGACTGGTGCTGGATGGGGCCGGGGGTTTTGCGGTTGAGGTGAAGTCGCTGTAAGCGCGCGCCGGGCGCGGACCTTGCCCTCAACGGCATGGACCACGGCCAGCAGGTCCTCACGGCTTACGTCCAGCACCTCGTCCCATTCTGCCAGGACCGCATCGAGATCGCCATCCTCGATATGGCCGATCCAGTCCGGCTGGACTGGCTGCGGCGCGGCGCGGTGCGGATAGGAATGGCCGGTCAGGCGGTTCCAGACAATACCCGCCGCCAACAGCACCAGCACGTTGAGCGCGAGTGGTTCGATCAGGAAGCCGGCGCCAGCCGCAGCCACCGCCGGGCTGGGTAGGGCGGTGATCAGCACGGTCCCACCCGCCGCCGGATGAAGGCAGCGCAGCAGGCTCATCGCGGCAATCGTCAGGCCGACCGCCAGGCCGGCACCCAGCCAGGTCGCCCCGAACAGCGCGTGGATGGCAAGGCCGATGGTCGCCGATAGCAAGTGGCTGCCGGCGACTGGCCAGGGCTGGGCCAGCGGGCTGGCGGGCAGCACGAAGATCAGCACGGCCGATGCGCCCATCGAGGCGATCAGCCACGGCAGTGCGGCATCATTGCCCATTGCGGTGTGGCTGATCAGCGCGGTCAGGGCGATGGCCAGACCTGCGCCAAGGGCGCCGCGCAGCCAGCCGATCCGGCCGGCAAACATCATGCGCGCGGGCGTGGCGGCTAGCGGGGCGTGGTGTTGCATGGGGCAGATGTCCAGGTGGTTGCCTGATAGAAAAAGGGGCCGACCTTGCGGCCGACCCCATTTTTCCAAACCGTTGCGATCCGGATCAGCGCTTGCTGAACTGGAAGCTGCGGCGGGCCTTGGCGCGGCCGTACTTCTTACGCTCAACCACGCGGCTATCGCGGGTGAGGAAGCCGGCGGCCTTGACGGCGCCGCGCAGGGCGGGCTCGAACTTGGCCAGGGCCTGGGCGATACCGTGCTTGACGGCACCGGCCTGACCCGAAAGACCGCCGCCCTTGACGGTGGCGATCACGTCGTACTGGCCGGCGCGGTCGGCAACCTGGAAGGGCTGGTCGATCACGAGGCGCAGGGTCGGACGGGCGAAGTAGACTTCCTGGTCACGGCCGTTGACGACGACCTTGCCCGAACCGGGCTTGATCCAGACGCGGGCCACGGCGTCCTTGCGGCGACCGGTGGCATAGGCACGGCCCTGGGCGTCGACTTCCTTTTCGCGGAGCGGCGCGGCCGGAGCGGCGGGGGTGGCGACATCGGCGGCAGCGCCGAGATCGGCCAGATCGTTGAGCGTGGTGTCAGACATCAGGCACCCACCTTGTTCTTGCGGTTCATGGCAGCGACGTCGAGTGCGACGGGCTGGGTGCCAGCATGCGGATGCTCGGCACCGGCGTAGAGGTGAAGGGCGCGCATCTGGGCGCGGCCCAGCGGACCACGGGGGATCATGCGCTCAACAGCCTTTTCAAGCACGCGCTCGGGGAAGCGGCCGTCCAGCACCTTGGCGGCGGTCACTTCCTTGATGCCACCAGCATAGCCGGTGTGCTTGTAATAGGTCTTGTTCTTCAGCTTGTTGCCAGTCAGCTTGACCTTGCCGGCGTTGATCACGACGACATGATCGCCGCAATCGACGTGCGGGGTGAAGCTCGGCTTGTGCTTGCCGCGCAGATGGTTGGCGATGATCACGGCGAGACGCCCGACCACCAGTCCTTCGGCATCGATCAGATGCCACTTCTTTTCCACCTCGGCCGGTTTGATCGACCGGGTGACCTTGGAAAGCGCCTTCATGGCCACTCCCTTTCTGAAAAAAGGTCAAATCCCTGATTTACACGCTGCGCAGAATCGCTTCCGGCAGCGCGGGAAGGCGGCCAATTCGTCGATGGTGGGGTGAAAGTCAAGTAATTCAGGCGGTCTGCTGAGAGGTAAAATAATACCGCAAGCCTCTTACGGGGCTACCCGCTCGAAGGTCCAGACCTCGCGCGATGTACGGGTGGAACCGCTGAGTTCGGTTTCGACTGTCCGTTGAACCCGCGCGGGGAGGCCGCCACCGATCGTGCCTTCGGCCTGGATGGCAACTCGGATCGACCCTCGGCTGCCATCAGGCAGGGCGATTTCGCGGGTTTCGAGGGTATCAGGCCGGACCGGATTGAACACGTCAACCGGCCAGGCGGTGCCACCATTACCAGCCATAGCCACCTGGGTCAGCATCGCCGTGGCCTGGTTACGGGCATTGACCGACGTCAAGGCTCCGGCGATCATCATTTCACCCAGTGCCACCGCCCGGGCGCGCGAGGCATCGCCAATCGGCGGACCAAGGCGGGTCTTCATGCGGCCTGCCGAATCCAACCGGATCGGGAAGAACCCCGGCTCAATCCGGTTGCGCTCCAGCTCGGCAAAGGGTTCGAGCACGGGCGGAACCTCGACGGTCACGTCGCGCAACTCGCCATCGATTCGCCAGCCGTCACCTTCACGCTCGAACCAGACCAGATAGCGACGGGTTGCGCGGACTTCCTTGCCGTCGATTAGGCTGCGCACCACGGTCCGGCTGATCATCACCGGCCCTTCCGGTGGCTGAAAATGCGCCGCACTGGCTACCGGCGGTGCAGTTGCTGCCGCCAAGCTTGGCGCGACAGCCGCGATCCCGGCCAGCCAGTATGCCCGCCCGCTCATGCCTGAAAACTGCCCGACCGTTTCATAGTCTGCCCTAACCTACTGAAAAGCAAGGCTTATTCAGGCAGGTGCAGTCGGTTTCGTCAAGCCTTCTTGCGCTCGAGGCCCAGGGTGTGGGCGCCCCAGACTGAGACAGCGACCAGCAAGGCGCCGACCAACTGGTGCGCCACGGAGATCCACAGCGCGACCCCGCTCATCACCGTTGCGATCCCCAGCAGGACCTGGGTTCCGAATGCCGAATGGATCGCGATGGAGGCGCGACGGTCAAGCGGGCGAACCTTGCGGGCCATGATGACCAGAATGACGACGACCGCCCAGGCCCACCATCGGTGCACGAAGTGGGTCAGGAACGGATCGTTGAGCAGCGCGTGGAGCCGGCCGGCGGCCCAGTCGATCCCTTCGGGCACAAGGCTACCCTGCATCAGCGGCCAGGCGTCCCAGTTGAACCAGCCGGCCCCAGCAACATATCCGGCCCGCATTCCGGCGACGAGCGCCCCCATGAACAGTTGCAAGGCCAGTGCGGCCAGCGCGAACAGGGCGAACGGCGTCAATCGGGCGCGGTCCTCGCCGCGCGCCAGTGCGCGCAGGTCGAGGGCCGTCCAGACCAGTCCGCCCAGTGTGAACAAGGCAACCAGGAGGTGGGTCGCCAGGCGGAAATGGCTGACCCGCACATCGGCGCTGAGCCCCGACGAGACCATCCACCAGCCCACGGCGCCTTGCAGGCCGCCCAGCGCCAGCAGCGCGACCAGGCGGGCGTGATAGCCCTTGGGGATCGCGCCCTTGATCCAGAACCAGGCGAGCGGCAGGGCAAAGGCCAGGCCAATGATCCGCGCGATCAAGCGGTGGACCCATTCCCAGAAAAAGATGAACTTGAAATCGGCCAGGGTCATGCCCGCCGGTCCGGTCACCTCAATATACTGAGGGATCTGCTTGTAGTCATCGAAGGCCTTTTGCCACTGCGCCTCATTCAGCGGGGGCAGCACCCCGGAAACCGGCTTCCATTCGGTGATCGACAGGCCGGATTCGGTCAGCCGGGTGATCCCGCCGACGGCGACAATGAACACGACCAGGGCGGCGACGGTGAAGAGCCACCGGGCTAGCGCCAGGGGCCGGGGAGAGGCAGCAGTCATGAAAGTGGCCACTGCTCCGCCGCGCGCAAAAGCGCAAGCGGGCTTTTCGGGCCGTCTTGCCCGATGTAATGTTATTACATATATGGAGACGCTCATGCGTGATGCCCTGCTCTCGATTCGCGGTCGGCTTGACCGGTTCGGCGTGCTCCTTTCGGGGCTCTGCGCCTTGCACTGCGTTGCGGGCTTGCTGCTGGTTGCCGGGCTGGGCCTCGGCGGGCAGTTCTTGTTTGCCCCGGTGATCCATCGCGTCGGGCTGGCCCTGGCGATTGCCGTGGGTGCCCTTACGCTGGGGATCGGAGTGGTGCGCCATCGCGATCCTCGACCGCTGCAGGTTGGCGGCGCGGGCCTTGCCCTGATGGCGATTGCCCTGCTGGTGGGCCATGGCGCTGCCGAAGCGGTGCTGACCATTGGCGGCGTGTCACTGCTGGCCTGGGCGCACTGGCGCAACCTCAGGCTGTCCTGATCCTCCTGGACGGTCAGCGGCCTGCCCCGGCCTTTCGCCGCATTGCCAAATCGCCGTCGCGCGCTATCTGCGCTGGGTGATGACTGAACAGCTTTCCCTGACCGTCAATGGTGAACCCCGCCGTGCTGCCCCCGGCAGTGTAGCCGACCTGGTCCGCAGCCTTGAACTCGATCCGGCCAAGGTTGCGGTTGAACGCAATGGCGAGATCGTTCCCCGCTCGACCCTGGCCCAGGTTGCGCTGGCGGAGGGTGACCAGCTTGAAATCGTCCATTTCGTCGGTGGTGGTGACCATACCCCTGAAGATACCTGGACTGTTGCCGGGCGGACTTTCCGTTCGCGGCTGATCGTTGGCACCGGCAAGTACAAGGACTTTGCCGAGAACGCCGCCGCAGTGGAAGCATCGGGCGCCGAGATCGTCACCGTTGCCGTGCGCCGGGTCAATGTGTCGGACCCCAAGGCGCCGATGCTGACCGATTTCATCGACCCTAAGAAGATCACCTACCTGCCCAATACGGCCGGCTGCTTCACTGCCGAGGACGCGATCCGCACCTTGCGGCTGGCGCGCGAGGCCGGCGGCTGGGACCTGGTCAAGCTGGAGGTGCTGGGCGAAGCGCGGACGCTTTACCCCAATATGGTAGAAACCATCCGCGCCTGTGAGGTACTGGCGAAGGAAGGCTTCCTGCCGATGGTCTATTGCACCGACGATCCGATCGCGGCCAAGCAGCTGGAAGATGCTGGCGCGGTTGCGGTCATGCCGCTGGGTGCGCCGATTGGTTCGGGCCTGGGCATCCAGAACCGCGTAACAATCCGCCTGATCGTTGAAGGGGCCTCGGTCCCGGTACTGGTCGATGCCGGGGTCGGCACGGCTTCGGACGCGGCCGTGGCGATGGAGCTGGGCTGTGAAGGCGTGTTGATGAACACCGCGATTGCCGAGGCCAAGGACCCGATCCGCATGGCCCGGGCGATGAAGCTGGCGGTCGAGGCCGGTCGCCACGCCTATCTTTCCGGACGAATGGCTACCCGCAAGTACGCAGATCCCTCCAGCCCGTTGGCAGGATTGATCTAACCATTAGAGTTAACGGGATCATAACCTAATCGTGATGACTTAGCCCCTCTCGAAAGGGGCTTGTCATGGCCAAGACCGGTACTGCATCGCTGACCATCGCCGAACTGCGCGAATTTGCCAGCTTCTCTGCGGGCGAACAGCGCTACATCAAGCGCAGCCTCGATGTCGGGCTGGGGCGGCAGGATGCTTTCAAGGTGTGGGCGCGGGATGCGGCGGAAACGGCCGCCATCCGCAGCCAGTACGCAGTCTACCAGGAGCTCAAGGCGCTGCGCGAGCAGATCCCGGCCGAGAACGATTTCGTCGGCCTGGAAACCTTCATGGGCAAGCTGTTGCGGGTAACCGCTTTCGACATTGCCCAGGATCGACTCGAAGGCTTTTCAGCCTATCGCTTCCTCTATGAGCGCCTGCTTGGGGCAGAGGCGCGCCCGTTCCTGCCATCGGCATTTTGCGCGGCAGCGGCCCTGCCGCAGATCCGCCCCGATCGCCGCAAACATCTGCTTCAGTCGATCAGTGAGGCCGCGGCCACTGCCCCGGCCTGGTCCGATCGCGCGCCCAGCTTCTATCCCGAATGGGTTGAACAGGAAGCAGCCTAATCCCGCCGCACCGCGACATCAGCCCTTGTACAGCGCGTCCAGCCGCTCGCCGTAGCGTTCCTTCAGCTTGTGGCGGCGGATCTTGAGGCTTGGCGTCATTTCCTCGTTCTCGATCGCAAAGGCCTCGTCCGCGAAGGCGAACTGGCGGACCTTTTCAATCACGCTGAGGTCCTGATTGACCCGATCGATCGCGGTGCGGATTGCCGAACGGAAGGCCGGCAGGTCCTGCAAGGCCTTTATATCGAACTTCTCATCTTGCGCCCGGGCCCATTCGAGCGCCCACTCAGCGTCCGGCACGATCAGGCCAACCACATAGGGCCGCTTGTCGCCCACCACCATCGCCTGGGCGATCTCGGGCTGCAGGGTCAGCATGCCTTCAACCTTCTGGGGCGAGATATTGTCGCCCTTGTCGTTGACGATCATGTCCTTCTTGCGGTCAGTAATGACGATCCGGCCCTTGTCATCGATATGGCCGATGTCCCCGGTGTGCAGCCAGTTGCCGCTGCCGGGTTCGCCCTCAGGCTCCTTCAACACGCGAGCAGTCTCGGCCTCGTTGCGCCAGTAGCCGTGCATGACAAGTTCGCCGCGGACCAGGATTTCGCCATCCTGGGCGATCTTGATCTCGACCCCATCCATCGCCGGGCCGACCGTATCCATCTTCAGGCCAACCTTGGGCCGGTTGCAGCTGATCACCGGCGCAGCTTCGGTCTGGCCATAGCCCTGGAGCATATTGAGCCCCATTGCCTCAAAGAAGGTGCCGACTTCGGGGTTGAGCGGCGCGCCGCCCGAAACCATCGCCTTGATTCGGCCGCCGAACTTCGCCCGAATCTTGGGGCGGAGCGCCTTTTCCAGCAGCAGGTCCATCGGCTTGTCGCGCAGGCGGCCCTTGCCTTCGTTCTGGCCCTTGATGCTGCCAATCGCCAGCGCGCGGCCCATCAGGAAGTTGGCCAGCCTGCCCTGCTTTTCGATCTGCTTCATAATCCGTGTGCGCAGCACTTCGAACAGGCGCGGGACGACGACCATGATCGTCGGGCGCACTTCCTCGATATTGCTGGCCAGCTTTTCGAGGCCCTCGGAATAGAAGATCTGCCCGCCCATCCCGATCGGCAGCATCTGCCCGCCGGTGTGTTCATAGGCATGGCTCAGCGGCAGGAAGCTGAGGAACACCTCGTCATCCCAGCCAAAGTCCTCAGCCAGGATGCGGGCTGCGCCATCGACGTTGCACAGGATCGCGCCGTGGTGCTGCATCACGCCGCGCGGGGATCCGCCGGTGCCGCTGGTATAGATGATGCAGGCGGTATCTTCGCGCTTGATCTTGGCCACGCGCTTGTCGATCGCGGCGCGGGCCTTGGCGGCATCGCCGGTCAGCAGGCTGGCCCAGTCGCGATATTCGAACTGGCCGGTCTGGGCGATCCGCAGCGGCTCGATCCCGATCACGAAGCCGGCTTGCCCCGCAGCCAGCACGCCCGGCAGCAGCGGCTTGGCCAGCTTGTCATCCGAGACGATCACCGCCCGGGCGCCGGAGTTTTCCAGCACGTGCAGGTGGTCGCGCTCGGTGTTGGTGATATAGGCCGGCACGGTCACGCAGCCCGCGGCCATGATCGCGAAATCGGCGATGCACCATTCGGGCCGGTTTTCGGAAACCAGCATCACCCGGTCACCATCCTTGAGGCCCATCGCGCGGAGGCCTTCGGCCATCAGGCAGACCTGGCGCGCCGCCTCTGCCCAGGAAATCGCCTGCCACGATCCGTTGCGCTTGGCCGAAAGGAAGGGCGCCTCGCCCTTCTCGTCCGCGCGGTTCAGAAACAGTTCGACCAGGTTCCGGGCGGCCCGGAAATCACCAATATCCATATTGCACTGCCCCTCTTTGCAGCACCCTTCCCGTTATGACTGCAAGCCCTAGGCAAGCTTTGCCCGGCCAGCAAGCCTAGCGGTTTTGCGGACCTATTGCTGTGCCGCTTCGCCTTCGCTGCGCGGATCGGCAGCGCCCACCAGCTTGCCGCCGCGCACTTCAACCGCATTGGCCTTGAAGCTGCGTTCGCGCAGGCGGACATCCGGGTGGCCCAGCCCGGTCAGCACCGGGATCAGCTTTTCGTGCTCGGTCCCGCCTTCGACAAACACGGTGTTGCCGCCCGGCGCAAAGATCACCGGCAGGGCAAGCGCCTGGTCGACCGGCAGGTTCCAGTCGAGCACGGCGATGATCGCTTTCAGCACCTGGGCCGGGATTGTCACGCCACCCGCCGCACCGACGGCCAGCTTCACCTTGCCGTCGGGCCCGTAAACCAGGGTTGGTGCCATCGAGCTGCGCGGGCGCTTGCCGCCCTCGACCCGGTTGGCGACCGGCTTGCCGTTAACCTCGGGCACGATCGACAGGTCGGTCAGCTCGTTGTTGAGGAAATAGCCGTTGACCATCAGCCCCGAACCAAAGGCGCTCTCGATGGTTGAGGTCAGGGTCGCGGCCATGCCGTTGCGGTCAATCACCGCAAAGTGCGACGTGCCATTTTCCACCTGCTTGGGCCCGTCGGCCAGCGTCACCTTCACCCCGGCGGGGTTACCGGGCGCGACCGTGGGCATGGTCCGCTCGGTCGAAACCAGCTGGGCGCGCGCGGCCAGGTAATCGGGGGCCAGCAGCCCGGCCACCGGCACATCGACAAAGTCGGGATCGGCCAGATAGCGCTCGCGGTCGGCATAGGCGAGGCGCTGGGCCTCAACGATCAGGTGCCAGGCCGTGGGCGAATCCTTGCCCAGCCCGGGCAGGTCGAACTTTTCGAGCACGCCCAGCGCCCCGAACACGGTGGTCGCGCCCGAACTGGGCGGGCCCATGCCGCACAGGCGATATATGCGGTAATTGGTGCAGACCGGCGGGCGCGCCTTGACCTTGTAGGAGGCGATGTCCTCCAGCGTCATCGCGCTGCGGTTGCGCGGCGCAGTGTTGACCGCCTTGACGATCGCGGCGGCGTTCTGGCCCGAATAGAAGGCCTTGGCCCCCTCGCGCGACAACCGTTCAAGGAAGGCGGCGAGGCGGGGGTTCTTCAGCACCGTGCCGGCGGCAACCGGCTTGCCTCCGGGATAGTAGAGCGCCCGGCCTTCGTCGCTGAGGGCGCCGGTCGTGGCAAAGCGATCCAGGAAGGCGGTCAGCCGCTCGGACACGACAAAGCCATCACGCGCCAGCCGGATCGCCGGCTGAAAGATTTCGCGCCACTTGAGCTTGCCATGCAGGCGATGGGCCTCGGCCATCATCGAAACGTTGCCGGGCACGCCCACGCTCTTGCCGCCGGGAATGGCCTCGGCCGTGGTCAGGTACCGGTCCCCCACCTTGAACCAGTCCGGGGTCGCGGCCTTGGGCGCCTTTTCGCGCCCGTCGAGGGTCATCAGGTGGCCCTTGCCGTCATCCAGCACCAGGAATCCGCCGCCCCCGATGCCCGAACTTTGCGGCTCAACCACGGTCAGCGCCAGCAATACGGCCAGGGCCGCGTCGGTGGCATTGCCGCCCTTGCGCAGGATTTCCGCCCCGGCTTCGGCTGCACGGGGATCGGCGGCGGAGACCACACCCTTGTCAAACGGTGCTGGATCGGGCGCCTTGGCGGCAAGCGGGACGGCGCTGGTCAGGGCCAGCGCAGCGAGTGTGGCAGAGCGAAACAGGATCATGCCAGTCTTGCTATTCGGTTCCGACCGCCTCGGCAATGCTGGTGAACCCATCCTGCCGCATCAGGCGTTCCAGTCCGCGGGTGATCCGGCGGGCCAGGCCCGGCCCTTCATAGACCAGGGCGCTATAGAGTTGGACCAGGCTGGCCCCGGCGCGGATGCGGGCCCAGGCATCTTCGGCGCTGGCTATCCCTCCCACGCCGACCAGCGGAATCGCCCCCTTGGCCACGGCATGGAAATCGTGCAGCCGTTGTTGCGCCAGGTCACGCAGCGGTCCGCCGGAAAGGCCCCCGGCCTCACCCGCATGGACAGATTGCAGCGGCGGGCGGGTGATCGTGGTGTTCGAGACAATGATCGCCGCAATGCCATGCTTGATCGCCGCCTCGACAATCCGACCCGGCGCGGCCGCGTCCAGATCCGGGGCGACCTTCAGGAAGACCGGCGGATCGCCGGCCTGCCGTTCGGCGGCAATGGCGGAAAGCAGGTCGTTCAGTTCCTTGTCCCCCTGCAGGTCGCGCAGGCCCGGGGTGTTGGGGGAAGAAATATTGACCGTGATATAGCTGGCCAGATCACGAAAGGCGGCGATCCCGGTCAGGTAATCGGCGATCCGGTCGGTCGAATCCTTGTTGGCGCCGACATTGGCGGCCACCACGCCCACCTGCTTGCGTTTGGCAAGGCGCGCGACGGCTGCTTTCAGCCCGCCGTTGTTGAAGCCCATCCGGTTGATCACCGCCCTGTCCTCCTTCAGCCGGAACAGCCGCGGCTGGGGGTTTCCGGGCTGCGGGCGCGGGGTAACGGTCCCAATCTCGGTAAAGCCAAAGCCCAGCCCCAGTACGGCATCGGGCACCTCGGCATCCTTGTCGAAGCCCGGCGCCATGCCCAGCGGGTTGGGAAAGGCCATGCCAGCCACTTCGGTTGCCAGCGGACCAAAGTCGGCGGGCCGGCCCTGCGGCATCAGCTTGAGCGCGTCGATCGTCAGGCGATGGGCCTTCTCGGCATCGAGGAGGAACAGCGCGGGGCGGAGCAGCGGATAGATCATGGTCACAAGCGACAGCCTATTACAGCAGGATTGGCCCAAGTCGATTCCCGCCATTGCAAAGCTTGCAAGTGGGGCCTAGGGGCAAACCGGAAAGAATCAGTCCGATTTAGCCGGAGCCGCCAATGCGCCTCTCATCCATGGCCGATTATGCCGTCGTCACGATGAGCGCCGCCGCGCGCCATTGCGGCGGCATGCGCGTTTCGGCCGCCGAACTTGCCGCCGAAACCGGGCTACCGGTACCTACGGTGCAAAAGCTCGTCAGCCGCCTGACCTCTGCCGGGCTGCTGCGCTCCACGCGCGGCGTGGGCGGTGGCCTCAAGCTGGCGCGCCCGGCGGCGGCGATCTCGCTCGCCGATATAATCGAGGCGGTCGAAGGCCCGATCGCGCTGACCCAGTGCGTCGACGATGCGCGCGCCGATTGCGGGCTCGATTCCTGCTGCTCGGTCAAGCCGCACTGGCCGATCGTCAACGAGGCGCTGCGCGGCGCGCTGTCGCAGGTCTCGCTGATCCGCTTGGCAGAGGTGTCGGCATGAGCGAAGACGCCACCCTGCGCGATCAGGCCGCACGCGATGCGGCCGCCAAGGTTGCCGATTACGAGCACGGCTGGTCGGCCGACATCGAGACCGAGTTCGCCGAAAAGGGGCTGAACGAGGATACGGTCCGCTTCATCAGCGCCAAGAAGAACGAGCCCGAATGGATGCTCGACTGGC
>JACCDM010054520.1_pt1 | contig 20320 bp, 19 predicted proteins | sample 7445851 | NCBI WGS metagenome assembly JACCDM01 (sample SAMN15323438, study PRJNA562643) | freshwater metagenome | isolation source: river surface water | place: USA:Blue River Watershed | collected 2017-08-16
GTATTTTTCATGTTTTCATGTTTCTCAAACAATGGAGCAAGAGTGTATTAATGTCGCTGACACTGATACTCATGCTTTTGACATCGGTGGTGTTTTCCTACTACGCATTTAATTTTTTACCGGATGCTCCCGCTTGGTCTTTGGTATGGATGGGGTGGTATTATGTATTTCAACTCACCCAAAAATGGAATTTCAAAAGGTTGATCTTATCCTTGTTTTTATTTTCATTGGGTGCTTTGCTTAAACCTACTTTTTTTATTCATGCAGTGGCTGCAATGGGGATGTTGGTTTGGGGTAGAAAAACGTTGAATTGGGAATCTAAAACTTGGATTCAGATTGTTGGTGTTTTTGCTGGAGCATCAGTGCTAGTAGTCGGTTGGAGCTTGCACATCATTCAATATAATGCAACCAACCATGATGATTATTTTCTGGTTTCAACAAGGCCCATTTGGAAGATGGATTCGGAAGACATTCGGATCGTTTGGGACCACATGACGGGCTATTGGTTCAGAGATTATTTGGCAAGAGACTCATGGAGAATACTCTTGGGGATGCTTGTGCTTATCGCCTTGAGATGGAAAAGTTTGAATCAGCATTTGCGCAATGCTTTGTGGATATTAACATTAGGTGAGTTGGCCTACGTTGTGCTGTTTTTTGGACAGTTCAAAGATCATGATTACTACGTTTGGAATATTTATCCCTGGCTCATACTGGTTATGGCTTCATTTGTAAATGCATTTTGGGAAGCGCTTTCACACCGCGGATTGCGAGTTTTTGTTGGTTGTGTCGCGTTGGTTCTTGGAATTTCTTCTTGGATGAATAATGAAAAGGTTATTCGCTGGCGATTTGCACATGAGGAACCTAATCTAGCTTGGGTAGGGAAGCGATTACAAAACGGACCTATATGGATGAAGGAGTCAGGTATATTACCCTTTACGGAAAAAGTAGTTGTTGTCCCCGACTTCACCAGAAACGGCTCTCTTTTATTTATTCAGCAAAAAGGTTGGACACTTGCGGACTCTACTCAATTGGGAAGATTGAATTCCGAAGAATTGTCTTCCGCGACAAAATTGATGGTTTTGGATTCGGCTTATTTGAAGTTCCCCGAGGTGAACCAGCACTGGGTTCTTCAACGAGCTGATACAGCGCAAGAGATTTACTTGCTTAAACGACGTTAATGCTGTGATCTGAATCGCACGTAGTGTATTTTTTTACCTTCTTCCAGCCAACGGCTTTCATAGAATGTTCGAATAGATAAAATTCTTTGCCAGGCTTCAGGTTGGTTTTGAATGTAATCACCATAAACATCATCGGAATGGGTTTCTAGAATATGGCTAGTGGCTTCAAGTTCTTCCAAAGCATTTTGATAAATCATCGGATTATCGTGCTTGATATGAATTGTTCCATTGGATTTTAGAAACTGTTGGTATTTCTTCCAATAGAAGGAAGATGTAATTCTTTTAATACCTTCTTCGTCTTTGGGCTGCGGGTCCGAAAATGTGAGCCAGATTTCGTCAACCTCATTAGGATTGAAAAAGGCGGTAATGAATTCTATTCTTGTCCTCAAAAAGGCTACGTTCTTGAGTCCTTTTGCAATGGCAATTCTAGCACCGTGATTAAAACGATGACCTTTTACATCAACGCCTAAATAATTGATGTTGGGGTTAGCCTCGGCTAATTGGACGGTGTACTCTCCTTTTCCGCATCCCAGTTCCACAACTAATGGATTGTTGTTTTTGAAAAATTTGGATCTCCACTCGCCGTTCATAAACGTCTTTCCCTCCTTGATGATGGGTAAAAGATTAGGTTCAAAAACATGTGGAAATGTTTTGTTCTCAGCCCAACGTTTCAATTTATCCTTAGCCATTGTGCAAATTTATATTGCCATTGCTAGATTTTATCGAACTTTCGGAACGAATGAAGAAAATTTTAGTTGTTCCGATGAATTGGGGATTGGGTCATGCTACTCGATGTGTGCCAATAATTAGGCAATTAATGAGAGAAGGAAATCAAGTTTTTATAGCTGGCAGTGGTGAAAGTGGTGCATGGCTAAAGCAGTATTTTCCCAGTTTGAAATTTCTCCATGGTTGCCCGGATTATGGGGTGTTTTATCCCAAAAAGATTAATTTTTTTACATGGTTAAAACAATGGCCTGGGTTTGAAAGAGCTATATCACGGGAGAGTAAATGGGTTAATGAGCTACAGGAAATTTATCAATTTGATATTATTATTAGTGACAATCGCTTTGGTATTTGTGTCCAGGGTTGTGAGAATGTTTTCATTACACATCAATTAAATCCAATAATGCCTGCGTTTTTCAGAGTGTTGTATCAGGCAATATTTTGGCATCGTATGAAAAAATTTCAGAAGATTTGGATTCCGGACTATCCAGGACAACAATCATTATCTGGCCAGCTGTCTGCATCTTCAAGAAAAAATGATAAGGTGGAGTGGAAAGGCTGGCTTTCTCGATTTTCAGAGGTGCAAGAACAAAACTATGAGTACTATGATTGGGTGGGAATTGTAAGTGGTCCAGAAATACATCGAACGCTATTTGAATTGGATTTGTTTCGGAAAATGAATGCATCAAAATTGAAGTGCTTGCTGATAACAGGCGAGCCTATGAAAATACGAAATGAAAAAAAAGGACATGTACATCTTCTTAATCACTTAGAAGATGCAAACCTTGCATATGTATTGAAAAGGGCAAAAAAAATCACTTCACGAGCAGGGTACTCTAGTTTAATGGATTATAAAGTTTTAGGAGTTCAAGCTGAGGTAATTGCAACTCCGGGCCAGCCTGAGCAGGAATATCTGGCTCAGCGTTGGCAAAATCTTTAGTTACTTTTCGTCCAAGCAATGATTCTATTCAATGCTTCTTCAAGAACAGGTAAGGAGGTTGCGCAACTCATACGGACGTGGCCTTTTGCTCCTGGACCAAACCATAATGGTAGACCGGGTACAAGTTTTACCTTGGCTTCTAACTCAAGCTTTTGTGTGAGTTCCAAAGTGTCCCATGAGTCAGGGTGCTTCATCCAAAAAACAAACGTTGACGTTGGCTTTGAAACTTCAAAGAAAGATTGTTCATTCGATAATCTTTGAAAAACGTATTCAGCATTTACCCTCATTTGTTGAATAAAATCAATTCGGGCATAGGCAGAATTCATGGCAGCAGTTGCTGCTATTTGAGACAATGTAGATACCCCTTGCGTTGTTCGATTGTATCCTTGGCTGTCCATTATAGATTGAATATCGGATTCATTTGGACCTATAATAGCACCAATTCTTAAACCAGCTAATCCAAATCCTTTCGAAAGTCCATAAATTACCCAGCTTTGGGATCCTATGGCAGCCATACTTACAAACTCATCACTCAAAACGACATCACTCCAAACTTCATCTGAAAGTAATAGTAGATTTTGTTTTAAAGCAAAGTTGTATATTTTTTGAAGTGATTTTCTGTCGTAAGAGAAACCCAGCGGATTGTGCGGGTGACAGATGAAAATAGCCTTAGTGTTGGCAGAAACATGATTGGACCATTCATCTTCATTCCAATCTTTATGAGCTGCAACTCTTATTACTGTTGCCCCAGCTTTCTCCGCACAATATCCTAAAAGAAAATCTACTGGATCGGGAATTAAAACTTCATCACCTGGTCTAAGAAAATGATTGCACCAATCTTGAAGAGCGGTCGCTGCACTATTGGTAGCAAGTATTTGCTTAGCATTAATTTTACATGTCTTGGTGTTATTGAAATGGAGGGCTATCGCCTCTCTATATGTGACCAATCCTTGCGCTGGACCATATGGGAAAAGTTGATGAAGACTTTCTGTAATGATTGCGTCGCTGATGTCTTTAGAAATAGGAAGGTCTGTGTCGGCTGCAGTTAGCGGAATAACTTCCGGATCAACTTCGGCCCATCTCATATTAAATGCATGATCCCTTAAATAGGTATATGGTATAGAATTTTTGTAGCTCATGGTTGATCAAAAACTAATGGCATGTGTGTAATCATAAAACGGCTGTCGTTGTTGCTAAAGAGATGGGCATATTCCATTCCTTCAAATGCGATTCTTTCACAGATTTCTCTGCGGTTATTGAAATGTTTTATTGCTATATCTTCTTGAGATTCCAAGTGATCCAATGTGTGCATTAGCGAAGAGATATCGTCAATAGCTAAGTTGGTGCCTTGGCTTGTAAACGGCAGAACTACATGAGCTGCATCGCCAAGAAGTATATACTTGTCCTTGATATATTGATCGACGCCTAATAATATTTTCCCTCGCCACAAATAAAGCCCTTTAAGATGATTTTTAACAATCCAGTCTATCCATGGATGTTTATATTTTGAAACTGTACTTTGAACAAATTCAGGAAGAGAAACTCCATCAGAAATGGGATAGTGTTTTCTTGAAAGCTGCAAATACCAGATCACTTGCCCCGTATGCAATGGCAATATGCCAAAAGCAATTCCCATTTCATCGAAGATTATTTTGTACAAATTTCCAGCATGCTGGGAAGTGAAATTTTCATCTTGAAAGCTGCCGTTGATTTCATAGGTAGGCGCATCCAACATCTCAGCATCCTCGAACAGCATTTTTCTGATTTGTGAATGTAATCCATCACAACCTAAAACCCATTGATATTGTGAATGGTCCCATTTCTCTCCGGAAGACAATCGCAAGGATTCCGAGGAATATGTGATTTTTTCCGCAAATCGTGTGACATCTTCATTCAAATGCGAAGCAAGCGATTTTAGAAAATTCAATCGACTAATTCCGTACACATTCTCAACTTTCTGCTCATTGAGAATTTCTTGATTGTCATTTATCGTAAAGATTTTTTGAATGGAGGTTGTATTTTCTTTGATTGAATTCCAATAACCTAATTTTTGAAGTCCACTGACTCCATTGGGCATCAACAGGAAACCAAATCCTGTATTCCCAGTCAAAAGTTCAGGATCAAATACGTCAATGTTCCACCCTCGTTTTTGAAATTCGAGCGAAGATAGTAGCCCTGAAACACCACCTCCAACGATGGCAACTTTCTTTTTCATATTCATCAAAACATCTTACGGAAAAAAATCAGAAAGGTTTCAAAGTTGAAAAAAATAATTTGAAACAATCAGTTATCTCTTATTTTCGCAGCAAATTAATCAAGAATGGGCGTTTTAGTTGGTAAAGATTCTAAAGTGATTGTACAAGGTTTCACAGGAAGTGAGGGTACATTTCACGCGCAACAAATGATCGAGTATGGAACCAACGTAGTTGGTGGGGTTACTCCGGGTAAAGGCGGTTCAACGCATTTGGATCGTCCGGTTTTTAATACCGTGGCAGAAGCTGTTGAAAAGGCAGGAGCCAATGTTACCATCATTTTTGTTCCACCAGCATTTGCTGCGGATGCAATTATGGAGGCTGCTGAAGCTGGTATTCAAGTCATCGTTACAATTACAGAAGGTATTCCTGTTGCGGATATGGTAAAAGCAAAAACTTTTGCTGTTGCGCGAGGTGCACGCTTAATTGGCCCTAACTGCCCAGGTGTTATTACAGCTGGTGAAGCAAAAGTTGGTATCATGCCAGGTTTTGTATTCAAGCCAGGAACAGTTGGTATCGTTTCAAAATCGGGAACTTTAACTTACGAGGCGGCAGATCAAGTAGCCAAAGCCGGATTAGGCGTAACAACAGCCATCGGTATTGGTGGGGATCCCATCATCGGAACAACAACATTGGAAGCAGTTCAACTGTTGATGAACGATCCTGCAACCAAAGGAATTATCATGATCGGTGAGATTGGTGGTGAGCTAGAGCCAAAGGCGGCAATGTGGATCAAAGAAAATGGAACCAAACCAGTTGTAGGTTTCATCGCAGGTGAAACTGCGCCTAAGGGTCGTACCATGGGTCATGCGGGAGCTATAGTTTCTGGAGAACATGAGTCGGCCTCAGCCAAAAAGAAAATTATGCGCGAGTGTGGAATTACAGTTGTTGATTCCCCAGCTGAAATTGGTGCTGCAATGGCTAACCTTTTGAAGTAAAATCGCTAACAAGAAATAAAAAAAGGGGATTCAATTGAATCCCCTTTTTATTGAGTGAAAATTTTAGTTTTGGATGACGACTATTTGTCCAATTGTCGTCTGACCAACATTCTTCAAACTTGCAGAATATTTCAAGATGTTCTCAATTGTTTTTTCTGAAGGTTGGATGTTCTTCTTTTTAGAAGATTTTAAAAGAGTAGAATCTACCATAAGCAGTTGTTATTTTTTCAAATAACGACAAGCTTTTTATCTTATTGCCTAAAACACGAAATTTAATGATGTATTGAATCCAATTCCTCGCATGTTGCGGTTATAACTGAATGGAATGAAGTAATTGACTTTGGAGTCCCATAAAAAATATTTGTTTTTAAAAAGCTCTATTCCAATAGATGGAGAAAGGTAAAAGATGTCTTCTTTTTTAACATCGTTTGAAGCGGCCATGTAGCCTATGGTATAACCGGAATACAAGTTTCCAAATTTGTTTTCTCCTCTCCCCAAATGTCTCGAATAAAAATCTTGACCAAAATTCATGACAAATAATTCAGAGAAAAAAGTAGAATCGCCGGGTAACGTATTAATAGACTTGTACGCCCCAACCCCTGCATAGCTTTTGCCTCTTGTGAATAGATATTTGATGAAATATCCTTGATAAGCGCTCGCTGTAATTGTGTCAACTGGGTTTTCAATTTTCAAATAGGAATATTCAACACCAGGCATGTTGACAAAAGACACCTTGCTATTTTCAGGCATGGTCATTTCTTCTTCAATTGTGATATCAACTGTGAAAGGGAGTTGATTCAACTGCAATGCAGATTTTCTTTTTTCAAGATTGAAAATACGGTCTTCTATATTCTGTTTTTCACGCCACAAGGATTCAAATTGAGCCGATTTCATTTCATGTTGTGACATCACTTCTTCGTAATTTGATTTTTTCTTTTTCAAGAACTCAATTTCAAGAGCAACTTCTTCCAATTCCTCTTGATGGTCGATGGTATTGATAATGTCACTGCTAACAAACCCCCAAGCAGGTAAGGATGTACGTAGTTTTTGATATTGCTCGTTATTGAGGTTAAGTGAAAGATTGATGCTGTTTTTAGTCTCATTTTGCGTTTTTATTTCCGCATTGTTTTCTACTATAAAAGTCTTCAGCGATGATTTGGCGGAGTTGAGATCGATAGCAGTTATATCGACGTTAATGTGCGTAGTAGTTGAAATTTCTTTTTGAGCGATCAAAGCGTTTGTGAGTATCACAGCTGCAAAAACTAAAATATGTTTCATGTAAATTTATTTGTGCAAACTTACGGATACTTGTTGTTATTGCGTAGTTTTGTACCGTTGAGGTTCTTGTTGAAGAACAAGATGAAAAGGGAATGGAGTGAAAGGCTCCAACTGTACCCGCAGCTGTAAACCCTCCGAAAGGAAGTTTTCTCCATCCAAGGCCACTGAAGAAATTTGGGAAGGCTGAGAAAATGATAGGGTGAAGTCAGAAGACCTGCCTAAACATTAATGCCCATGGAATCCGGGAAGAGATTTCACGCAATATGTATAGATACCGCTGGCTGATATTTGCCCCATTGTTATTTTTTGCATCACTTGCAGATAGCCAGACTCTTGCCGATACTTCTATAATTCAATCAGCAGAAGAGCAAGGCATTTTAACCAATAATCTCGAAGATGTCATTGAGATTCATGTTTGGCATTCAAGATATGGATTTATAGGAGGTGATTCTTTGTGGATGTCGCGTAATCTTGCATCGGATTTGGGCAGAGCCCTAGCCAAAGATGGGAGAATGGCTGTTTTTCAATACGGACCTCCAGGAACCGCATGTATGCTCAGGACTGCCGGCTTGTCACCCGACCACTCTGAACTCAATTTCAACGGATTTTCGCTGAACTCTTTGACCTTGGGTATGGCCGATTTGTCTCTGCTTCCTAGTTTCTTCTTTGATGGTTTTTCAACATTTCAAAATCCTCCAGTGGGGTATCAAAACCAAGCTGCTTTGGGTGGAGCTGTGGCATTATATGTCAATAGTAATATTCGTCCAAATCAAATAAGCTATTGGACAGAGTATTCCAGTTTACAGAATTTTTCGCAAGGCTTGCAATGGAGACATTCATTCCATAGAAAAAAGAAATCTGGAAATAAAAGTCTTCGTCATTGGTTGGATTGGAAATGTTCACGTCAAATTTTTAGAAATCAATTTGAATATGCAGTGCCAACTTATCTTGGTGAAAACTGGATTGTACAGAGTAACAATGATGTGGAGCAGACGGCGCAAATGTTAACGTGGAAAACAGAATTGGTACATGGTCAATTTAATCTACAATATTGGAATGTACTTCGCAATGCCCAATTGCCGGTTTTAATCGGTCAAGAATTTTCAAATCAATTGCAAACTCAAGATGATTTTCAACATCGATTGATGTTGAACTACAAGAGAAAAAACGAATCTTGGCTAGGAGGCATGCTGAGCACTGAGATAGGTGGATTTGGACTAGCTGATGATCAGCAGTACGCAATGTATTACTCGGAAAGCTTAATTGAAAAATCTATAACAGACACAAGACAGTGGATCAATTATGCAAATATTTATTGGACCAATACTCAATTGGATTGTCATTATCGGGTTCAGAACAGAAGTGTAAGTGTACAGTTTAATGAAGGAGCTTCAATTGACCAACAAATTCCATCTCTTTATACAACTCATCAATGGCGCATGGGGCGTACCCATTGGATGCAAACTTTGAAAATCAATACCCAATGGGATTATTGGGCAGAACAAGGATTGAATGAGCGATATACGCTGGATTTCAGGAGTCACTATAGCAAGTATAGATATGAATTGGAAATGGGGGTTTCTCCCTTTTATGTGGAAAGAGTGCCTGATTTTAATGAACGATTCTGGCCAGGAAGTGGCAATCCAGATTTGCTTCCCGAGGTAGGACATGGGGCAAAAATCTATTGGAACCAAAGTTGGAATTTTGGAAATTCAGATTTACCAAATTGGGCATGGTTATTTGATCAAGATCTAACATATCGAAGAGTAAACAATTGGATTCAATGGGTTCCTCAAACATCTGGATTATGGCAACCTCAGAACTGGAAATATGTTGAGGCTATGGAATTTAATACACACTTAAAAGTCTCTCGGTCATTTCAGCACATAATTTGGAAAAATCAAATGAGTATCCAATACTTGAATAACCGCTCTTGGAAAATTTCCAAGAAATTTGGAGAGGGTGATATATTGCCGTACTCCCCAAAGTATAGGGCAAGTTTTGAAAGTGAATTTTCTCATGTTAAAGGAGCATTTGCACAGATTAATTGGCGATTAATTGGCGAAAGGAGCATGAATGAGAGTCAAGATGCGAGATCAATTTTGCCAGCGGTGCAATTGATGAATCTCAGGGTGGGTGGGGCAATTCCAACCATGCCCAAAGGAAGCGTATGGCAAATAGGATGTGATAACCTATTTAATATTCAATATCAAGAAGTGAAAGGTTATGCATTACCCGGGAGGGTTTGGAACGTTATGTTCAAAATAGAAATACAAACAATTAAATCAAATAAAGTATGAAAAATAAACAATTAAGAAGGGCATTAGCAATTGGCGTAATGGCTATCTCATTTACATCTTGTGACCCTTTTGAACCAGAACCAGAACCAGAAAACAATGTGTCATTCAGTCAAGGTGTATGGATGATTAATGAGGGTAGCTTTGGACAAAACAATGGCTCTGCAACAATTTATGTTGGAGGCAAAAGATATGCTGATCCTTTTTTCGATACCAATGGAGCACCTTTGGGGGATATATTACAAAGGGTAATCAAAGAAGGAAATTTATTTGTGGCTGTGAACAATGGAGGTAATAAAGTAGTGGTGGGCAATAGTGCAGATTTAAAAGTGCAATATGAAATTACATCGTTGGATTATCCCCGGGATGTGGCGATAAATGGTGATTTTTTGTATATCGCACAAGGTGCAATGGGAGGCAAAGTAGGGAAGTATAATCTAAGCAATGGTGCATGGATAGCAGATATTTCTGTGGGAAATGGTCCGGAGCGATTGTTGGTTCTTAATGATAAACTATGGGTGGCCAATAGCGGTGGTTGGTTGACAGATAATACTATTTCGGTTATAGATCTTAATTCTTTTCAGTTGGAAGCCACGCTTTATACGGGAGACCGCCCAACAGATTTGGTTTTTGAGCCGCAATCGGGTAGAGTTTTTGCGCTAGCCATGGGCGAGACTTTGTATGATGCCAATTGGAATGTTTCAGGACACACTATTGCTACGTTGACAGGATTCGAAAGTGATTTGTCGACATTTGGCCAGATTCAAGTAGGTGTTGAAGGGGATCATCCTAAATATATGGATGCCATTAATGGTGAAATATTAATTGTGAATGGTGGTGTAGATGCCTATTCGAACAACAGTGATTTGATTTGCGATGATTGTATATCAGGTACTTATTATTCTATTGATGCGGATGCGGACGGTAATGTTTGGTTGACTTCTGTGCCTGATTTTGTTTCAAACTCAACCGTATTTAAGTATAATTGGAGCAACAGAATATTGAGTGGTACATACCAAGCTGGAATTGGTGCGCATTCTGTACTTGTTCCGTAATGATTCTATAAGATTTGGAAGCCTGCTTTTTCTTTGGAGAAAGCAGGCTTTTGTGATTATATTTGCACGAATTTATTCATAACGTAAATTCAACGGCATGTCCAATTTCACTAATAAAATCGTCGGTGAAGGTTTAACCTATGACGATGTACTTTTAATCCCGGCATTTTCTCAAATCCTTCCTCGTGAAGTCTCCACCAATTCAAAGTTTTCTAAGAATATTTCGTTGTATGCACCTGTTGTAAGTGCAGCCATGGATACGGTAACAGAGTCGGAGATGGCAATCGCAATGGCCCGTCAGGGTGGTATCGGGGTCATTCATAAGAATATGACCATAGCCGCTCAGGCCGCTCAAGTTCGAAAAGTTAAACGTTCTGAAAGTGGAATGATTCAAGACCCAATCACATTGCAACAAGATGCAACCGTGGGTGATGCATGGGCCATGATGTCTGAATATAAAATTGGCGGTATTCCTGTGGTTGATGCTGATGGGAAATTGGTCGGAATTGTTACCAATAGGGATTTGCGTTTTGAAAAAAACAATACGCGTCCTATCGCTGAAGTAATGACAAAAACAGGAATTGTCACTACAGACAAACCCAAGGACTTAATTGCTGCAGAATCAATTTTACAGGAAAAGAAAATTGAAAAGTTACCTGTTGTGGACGACTCTGGAAAACTTCTTGGGTTGATCACATATAAGGATATTTTAAAATTGAAGCAATTCCCAAACGCATGTAAAGATAGCTTGGGACGTTTGCGTTGTGCCGCTGCGGTTGGCGTTACGCATGATACAATGGATCGTGTTGATGCATTGGTTAAAGCTGGTGTTGACGCGGTTGTTATTGATACTGCTCATGGTCATTCTTTTGGGGTGATCGAAACTTTGAAGAAGGTGAAAGCAGCATATGGTGAAAAAATTGATATTGTAGTTGGAAATATTGCAACGGGAGCTGCCGCCAAGGCTTTGGTAGAAGCCGGTGCAGATGCTGTGAAAGTAGGGATAGGTCCAGGTTCTATTTGTACAACCCGCGTAATTGCAGGTGTTGGAGTGCCACAATTAACGGCCGTTATGAATGTAGCAGAAGCATTAGAGGGAACAGATGTCCCAATCATTGCAGACGGTGGAATCCGTTTTACAGGGGATATACCCAAAGCATTAGCTGCAGGAGCATGGACCATCATGGTGGGATCTATGTTAGCCGGAACGGAGGAATCTCCCGGTGAGACTATCATCTACGAAGGAAGAAGATTTAAGAGTTATAGAGGAATGGGATCTTTGGAAGCCATGCAACATGGTTCAAAGGATCGTTATTTCCAAGATGCAGAGGATGACATCAAGAAGTTGGTTCCTGAAGGAATCTCGGGTCGTGTTCCTTTTAAAGGAAGCGTGCAAGAGGTAATGTATCAGGTTATCGGTGGATTGCGCGCCGGAATGGGGTATTGCGGAGCCAAAGATTTGGAGTCGTTAAAGTCTGCTCAATTTGTTAGAATTACCCATTCTGGAATCAAGGAGAGCCATCCCCACGATATTTACATCACAAGAGAAGCACCCAATTACAGCATCAAATAATATGGAATTGCTAGACGGAATTTTGATTTCAAAGACAATCAAAGCTGAATTGTCCGAGAAGGTTTTGATTCGAAAGAGTCAAGGAAAAAAGGTTCCGCACCTTGCAGCCATTATTGTGGGTTCAGACGGGGCGAGCATGACTTATGTTTCAAGTAAGGTTAAGTCATGTCAAGAAATTGGATATGAATCTACTTTGATTCAATTGCCGGAAGAGACTACAGAGAGTGAAGTATTGGCGCACATTGCCAAGTTGAATAGCAATCCAGAAATTGATGGTTACATCATTCAATTGCCTTTGCCCAAACACATCGACGAGCATGTTGTATTACAAGCAGTCGATTACAAAAAGGATGTCGACGGTTTTCATCCTGAAAATGTAGGTCGCATGGCTTTGGGGTTGCCTTGCTTTTTACCGGCGACACCGGCAGGAATTATGGAATTGTTGAAACGATACAAGATCCAAACTTCAGGAAAGAACTGTGTCGTAGTGGGTCGTTCTCACATTGTTGGAATGCCAATGGGGTTGTTGATGCAACGCAACTGCGATCCCGGAAATGCAACCGTAACCGTTGTGCATTCAAAGACACAAAATATTCAAGAGATATGTGCCCAAGCGGATATTTTGATTGTCGCCATTGGTAAACCATACTTTATAACAGCAGATATGGTCAAGCCAGGAGCGGTGGTCATTGATGTTGGGATAACACGAGTGTTAGATGCTTCAAAAAAATCAGGATTTAAATTGGCAGGAGATGTGGACTTTGAACATGTTTCCTCCAAAGCTAGTTTTATTACTCCTGTTCCCGGAGGTGTGGGGCCAATGACCATCGCTTCATTGTTGATGAATACATTTATTGCAGCCGAAAGAAAAGACGCATGAAAACAAAATTGATATTATTCTGGGCACTCATGATGGTGCCTTTTATTTTTATAGGACAGACGTCTAATCAAGGCAAGCCAATACCTGTTCCTCAGATGGAGGCGATAGCAAGGCCTCTTTCTCCAATACGATTGGTCAATGGAGAAAATGAGATTGAGCTAGCTGATTATTATGCCAAACCCAGTTTAATTAAAATCGTGACGCTGGATGGAAAGCCCGTTACCAAAAAAGGAGATAAGCTTTTCATAAATGCGCCTATCCAAAACACCATTGCCGTATTGGAGTTGAATTTGGGAAATGAGATTATCGCTATTCCTGTTTTTAATTCAGAAACGAAGAAATCTGTTTTGACTTATAAAGCTACCTCAAACAAGGTCAGTAAAGTTGAGGTGGCTAGTTCATTGAATGGATGGAATAGAAAGGCTTCTCCCATGGTGAAAGGCAAAAATGGGGAGTGGTCCATTGAGTTTGTTGTGGCTGATGGAGAATTTCCCTATCGCATTTGGGAAGATGATGTTGAGGGAATGGATGCCAATAACAAATTGACACGAGATAATGGATTAGGTGGAAAGAATAATATCTGGGTAGTTGGACAACCCAATGTGCAATCAGGAAAGATAAGAACGGGTTTTGTTGAAGGGAACAGCGTTCATGTTCAAGTAGAAGGAAATGTAGAGGAGTTAGTTGCTTTTTATAACAATGAGTTGATTTATCGGGCTCAGGTTAAGGATCAGAAGGCGGTGATTCCTATTCTAAAAGGTCAAGATGGGTGGTTGCGGGTTTATGGTCATGGCAAGGGAAAGCGTACCAACGACCTTTTGGTGCCTGTATTGAAGGGAAGCCCATTGTTGTCTACACGCTCATTGCCCCGTCAAGACGCTCATGCACAAATCATGTATTTCATGATGGTTGATAGATTTGTAGATGGTAAAAAGGAAAATAATTTCCCTACCAACGATCCCGATATTCAACCCAAGGCCAATACTTTGGGAGGCGACTTAGTAGGAATTACCCAAACGGTGGACAAAAATTACTTTAGACAATTGGGGGTGAATACCCTCTGGATTTCACCGATTTGCCAGAATGTTGAAGGTGCATGGGGATTGTGGGACAAAGGAACAAGAAGTAAATTTTCTGCATACCACGGTTATTGGCCATTGGCTTTGACCAAGGTAGACAAACGTTTTGGGACTGAAGCCGAATTGGATACTTTGATTGACCATGTACATGACAGAGATATGAATATCATTGTCGATTATGTTGCTCATCATGTTCACCAAGATCACCCGTTGATCAAAAGCAAAAAAGGCTGGACAACTCCATTGTATTTGCCAGATGGTACAATGAATACGGAGAAGTGGGACGAGCATCGATTGACTACCTGGTTTGATACATTCTTACCAACATTTGATTTTTCCAATCCTCTTGTTGTTCATGCAATGACAGACACCGCTATGTTTTGGTTGAAGAATTATGACATTGATGGATTTAGACATGATGCCACCAAACACATTAATAATGAGTTTTGGCGCACGTTGACGTACAAGACAAAAACGCAGTTTCCCAACCGGTCATTGTATCAAATTGGCGAGACCTACGGAAGCCCCGAGTTGATTCAAAGCTATATCGGCAGCGGCATGTTAGATGCACAATTTGATTTCAATTTGTATGATGCCATGGTAGATGCATTTGCCAAGGAAACCACGACATTTGAGAATTTGGAAAAAGTAACCAAGGAGTCGCTGAGATATTATGGATCACACCATTTGATGGGCAATATTACCGGCAATCAAGACCGAGCGCGTTTTATCTCTTATGCGGATGGTAGTATTGCATTTGATGAGGATGCCAAGTTAGCGGGTTGGACCAGAGATATTCAAAATAAAGGAGCTACGGGCTATAGAAAAATGGAGCAGTTGATGGCGTTTATCATGACTACTCCGGGAGTGCCTTGTATCTATTACGGCGATGAAATTGGAATGCCCGGGGGCAATGATCCCGACAATCGCCGCATGATGACCTTTGATCAGTTGAATGTGGATCAACGTAAATTGAAAGCTAATGTTAGCAAGCTCGCTCAATTGCGCAATAAGAATATGGCCTTGATCTACGGAGATTTAGAATTCATCAAAAATGACGGGCAAGTCATGGCCTACACACGTCAGTATTTTGGTGAAGTGGTTTTGGTTGTATTTGATAAAAAAGATAGGAGTCACCGAGATTCAACATGGATGGAAATATCAGCTCCGGTTCAATGGCAGAATAAATTCTTCAAAGGTGAAATGGGGTCACTTTGGAAACAGGAGAATGGAAAATGGTACGTTTTATTAAGTGGGAAGGGATACGATGTATTCACCAATGTCAACTCAAAAGAGTATGAGCGCTTGAAGAAAAAAGTTGAATCTAAAAACAATCGGCCTGCCAAAGATTCAGATAGCAAAGGAGATAAGAAAGATATTCCTGCAAAACCAGAGAAAAGAAAACGACCATGAACGGTCAATTGGCTGGAAATAGATTAAGGGACATTTACCAATGGGCGGAAAGTAAGTTGAGCCCATGGGAGGACCGCGAGCGAAAGAGTACTATCAAATGGATTTTCAGTTCTTTGCTTGCCATCGATTCTACGGAATTGATGATCAATCCCAGTCGTACATTTTCTGAGTCGGAAATATTGAAGATTCATTTCGCAATCAAGCGCTTATTGAATAACGAGCCTGTGCAGTATGTTTTGAATGAATCCTATTTCATGGGAAGGTTGTTTAAGTTGGAAAGTTCCGTTCTGATACCAAGACCTGAAACGGAAGAAATTGTTCAATCTATTTTACCATTTATTCAACCTCAGGATATTGTTTTGGATTTAGGTACGGGTTCTGGGTGCATTGCGATTACAATTGCTCTGGAGTCCAAAGCGCGAGTGATTGGAGTGGATATATCTGAGCAGGCAATTGTTGTAGCTAAGGACAACGCAAACCGACTTGGAGCAAAGGTGGATTGGATTTGCAGAGACATGCTTGATGCTGCGGATTTAATCCATTTGGCAACTGTGGTCATCAGCAATCCGCCATATGTTTTGGAAAGCGACAAACAAAATATGAAATCCAATGTCTTGGAACATGAACCACATTTGGCCCTTTTTGTTCCTGACTCTGACCCCTTACTTTTTTATCGTGCCATTGTGGATCAGGTAAATGCGGCAACTTCGCCATGTCGCGTAGTTGTCTTTGAAACCCATGAACAATATGCACACGAAGTAGCTCAATTATTTGATGACCAAGTATGGACTACTCAAGTACACAATGATCTCCAGAAAAAAGAAAGAATGGTTATCGCTCAAAAAAAATAATCCGATAAATTTATACCCATGATAGTTTCCCCCTCAGTACTTTCCGCTGACTTTGCAAATCTTCAGCGTGATGTAGAAATGTTGAATGACTCGCAGGCTCAATGGATACACATTGACGTAATGGATGGTGTTTTTGTTCCCAATATCTCTTTTGGTATTCCCGTTACTGCAGCCATCGCCAAGCATGCAAAAAAAGTAATGGACGTTCATTTGATGATTGTCAATCCTGATGCATACATCGAGGAGTTTAAAAATGCTGGTGCGGAGTATCTGACTGTTCATTACGAGGCTTGCACACACTTGCATCGAACCGTACAAAATATACATAGCCACGGAATGAAAGCTGGAGTAGCTTTGAATCCTCATACACCGGTTCATTTGTTGAAGGACATATTGGGGGAGTTGGATTTGGTTTTGATTATGTCGGTGAATCCTGGATTTGGTGGTCAAAAGTTCATCGAAAGAACTTACGATAAGATCAAGGAATTAAAATCCATGATTGTGGCTGGCGGATATTCAACCCTCATAGAAGTGGATGGTGGAGTAAATGCGGATAATGCCATACTTTTGAAAGAAGCGGGTGCCGATGCATTGGTAGCCGGAAATTTTGTATTTAAACACAGTAATCCGATGGAGGCCATCGAGATGATAAAGAATTGTTGATTATGGCAAAGAATAAATTAGAAGAGACATTGGGTACGTTTAAGTTTCGGGTTATCGTAGATACCGAAGAAGATGTTTTTCGTGATATCGAAATGTCAACCTCATCTACCTTTTCAGAATTACACAAGTCTATTTTGGAACACTTCAATTTTGAAGATGGGGAGATGGCTAGTTTCTACTTGAGCAATGAAGAGTGGGAAAAGGGGTTGGAGATTCCTTTGATGGATATGGGAGATGGTATTGTCAGCATGGACAATGCGGTACTTCATGAGATGGTGCATCAAGTAGGAGACAAAATTTTGTATGTGTACGATTTCTTGCGCATGTGGATTTTTTATGTGGAATTGGTTGAAGTAGGTGAGTCTATTGCAGATAGAAACTACCCATTTTTGGCGTTGTCATTTGGTGAAGCCCCTGATCAAGACTCCAAAGAGATGGATGCGATGTTTGAAGGGGATGGCCTAGACGAAGAATTTGATTCTTCTGATGAGGGAGAAAACGAGGATGAAGACGAATTTGGATTTGGAGACGATGAGAATTTTGATTCCAATGAATTTGATGGGTACTATGACGAACGTTAAAATTGTTTTGGCATTATTCATTTCTTTTTTGCTGGCTGCATGCACAGAGCAGGGAGAAGGCAAAGTGAGTGCCGACATGATTCATTTTGCTGCAACGGCTTCAGAAAATCCCGAGGAGTATAAAGGCCCTCAAATACAATTTGATTCAAGCACATTTGATTTTGGAATCTTGGCTGTTGGACAAACGGTGAAGCATACATTTCAGTTTTTGAATGCTGGTAAATCAGATTTAATCATAACTGAAGTTCATCCCTCATGCGGATGTACTGCCCTGAAAGATTGGCCAAAGGAACCCATCGCGCCAGGCGCATCTGGATCTATTTCCATTGAGTACAAGGCTTCAGCAGAAACAGGAGATGTCACTAAGTCAATAGCGATTGCCACCAATGCTGAGCCCAAAGATTATAAATTATTCGTCAAAGGAAAAGTAGTTGGTGTAGGAGTCAAGCCCGATGAGGCCAAAGGAAAAATGCACATGGAACGTACGAGATAATGCATTAGATTTGCTCCGATAATTAAATTTAAAACAGATGGTATTTTTACAACAACAAGGTGGCGGATTAGGAACATTAATCATGTTTGGTGGCATGTTTGTGATCATGTATTTTTTCATGATTCGTCCACAAATGAAGAAGCAAAAGGAAGCAAAGAAATTCCAAGAAGCGCTAGAGGTTGGAGATAAGGTGATGACACTTGGGGGCATTCATGGCAAGATCGTTGAAGTGGGAGAGACAGACGTCGTGATGGCTATCGATCAAGGCAGAATGCGTGTTGAAAAAGCGGGTATCAGCCCCAACAAGCAAGTAGAAACAGAAACCAAATAACACAAGGGCTTAGGCCCTTTTTTTTATGCAAGAATTATTACATCAATGGCTACATGAATTTTGGGTGTATTTGCCCAAACTCATCGGAGCAATAGCTTTTTTAATTATCGGTTGGTACATCATCGGTAGAACATTACGCATTTTGGAGGCCACGATGTTGCGCCGTGCCTTGGATCCCAATTTGAGTTCTTTCTTCAAAAGCTTTGCTAACATTGGACTGAAAGTTTTTGTGTTGATTACCGCTGCAGGGCTTGCAGGGTTTGAAATTACAAGCTTGGTTACGTTACTAGGAGCCGCCGGATTGGCGATTGGTCTTTCCTTACAAGGAGAGTTACAAAACTTTGCCGGTGGAGTGATGATTCTGCTCTTCAAACCATTTAAAGTGGATGATTATATTATGGTGGGAAATTCCAAAGGAAAGGTTACCGGAATTCAGATTCTCAATACTCAATTGGTTACTGAAAAAGGGGAGGCCATCATTATTCCTAATAGAAATTTGACCAATGAAGTCATTGTAAATTACTCTAATTTATCTATCATTAGATTGGAGTTACAGATGGTGGTGCCGCACGAATCATTCATACAGATCGATATGGAAAGTCGATGTTTGGAATTGATGCATAAATTGCTCGGTGATGCTGTAGATGCCAATCCTGAGTTTTTGATTATACAAAGTGATGATATAGAAAAGACAGTAGCATTTGAATTTTCCTTTGATGTGGACAGAAGGCAAAGAGATGTGCTCCGTTCAGAATGGTGGAAACACTGGTTAAAATACAAAGTGTAGTTTTTACACAAACGGTGAACAACGCTTGATGCGATTGTCGCTTCTCTCTAATTTTGTCAAAACCTAATTACATGTCTAAATCAATAGCCGAACTGCAACAAATTTCTTCGCAAGTTCGCCGTGACATCGTTCGCATGGTACATGCGGTGAATAGCGGTCATCCAGGAGGAAGTTTGGGTTGTGCAGATCTTTTTGTTTCCCTTTATTTTAATCACATGCAGCATGATCCCAAGAATTGGGACATGAATGGAAAAGACCAAGATCTATTCTTTTTATCCAATGGTCACATCTCACCAGTATGGTACAGTGCTTTGGCTCGCTCAGGATATTTCCCTGTTGCGGAACTAGCGACGTTCAGAAAGCTGAATACCCGTTTGCAAGGGCATCCAACTACACATGAACATTTGGAAGGTATTCGTATCGCCAGTGGTTCATTGGGTCAGGGCTTGTCTGCAGCAATTGGTGCGGCTTCTGCCAAGAAGTTGAACAATGACAACAAATTGGTTTATGTTCTTCAAGGTGATGGTGAGTTGCAAGAAGGCCAAGTTTGGGAAGCTGCAATGTATGCTGCTCACAACAAGGTGGACAATGTCATCGCTTTTGTGGACTACAATGGTCAGCAGATAGATGGTTCAACTGATCAGGTTTTGTCTTTGGGAAATCTCCGCGCCAAATGGGAAGCATTTGGATGGTTGGTTTTGTCGACTGATGGAAATGACATGACGGCTTTAAATGCAACCATAGATGAAGCTAAGAGCAAGTCTCGAAATGGTCAACCCATCATGGTATTGATGACAACATCCATGGGTAAAGGTGTCGACTTCATGGAAGGAACACACAAGTGGCATGGCGTAGCACCCAACGATGAAGAGTTGGCTCGCGCATTGTCACAATTGGAAGAAACTTTAGGGGATTATTAATCGGAGAAATCATGTTAGAATTTGAATTGTCACCGGCCAATGATACACGTTCTGGTTTTGGAGCGGGTTTGTTGGAAGCAGGTAAAAA
>JACCDM010350433.1_pt1 | contig 20316 bp, 22 predicted proteins | sample 7445851 | NCBI WGS metagenome assembly JACCDM01 (sample SAMN15323438, study PRJNA562643) | freshwater metagenome | isolation source: river surface water | place: USA:Blue River Watershed | collected 2017-08-16
CCGCTATGAGATTGGGCAAGAGGTCTTGCCCATGGACCCCTTGAAGTTCAAGGACAGCCGCAAATACCCCGAGCGCTTGAAAGAAGCCTTAGAGAACACTGGTGAGACCGATGCCTTGGTGGTCATGGGCGGCTCGGTGCACAGCATCAACTTGGTGGCTGCATGCTTCGAGTTTGACTTCATGGGCGGCTCTATGGGCTCAGTGGTTGGCGAGCGTTTTGTGCGCGGCGTGCACACCGCGATTGAACAAAAAGTGCCGTTCGTTTGTTTCACCGCCACCGGCGGCGCGCGCATGCAAGAGGGTTTGTTGTCGCTGATGCAAATGGCCAGAACCAATGCCTCGCTCACCCGCTTGGCGCAAAAAGGTTTGCCCTACATCAGCGTTTTGACCGACCCGACCATGGGCGGCGTGTCAGCCGGTTTTGCGTTCATGGGCGATGTGGTGATTGCCGAGCCCAAAGCCTTGATTGGTTTTGCCGGTCCGCGCGTGATTGAAAGCACCGTGCGCGTGACCTTGCCAGAGGGTTTTCAGCGCTCAGAGTTTTTGATGGAAAAAGGCGCACTCGACATGATTTGCGACCGCCGCGATTTACGCAAAACCATTGCCAACACATTGGCGATGCTGACACGCCAATCGGCGGATTCAGTCAGTTGATTCAACGGTAAAACACCTCAATCCGACCTTTGAGCTTTAACAACAAGGGCTTGCCTTTGCGGTCCAGCGTTTTGCCCGCAGGCACTTTGATCCAACCCTCGCTGATGCAATATTCCTCCACATCGGTGCGCTCTTTGTCGTTAAAGCGAATGCCAATGTCAAACTGAAACAGTTCAGCGTGGTAATGCGGGCTTGAGGGTTCGATGGACAAATGGTCGGGCAGTTCGGGGCGTGTTGGCTTGTCGCTCATGTTGGACTCAGTGAAATCGTTTGAAAAGACCATTGTCTGCGAACTCTTAGAATCGTCTGATGACCGATACCACCGCTTCCCCCGCACCCCAAGACGAAAACCAACTCATCGCCGAGCGCCGCACCAAGCTGCAAGCCTTGCGACAGCGCCAGGCCGCAGGCGGCGCAGTAGCTTTTCCCAACGATTTCAAACCTGCGCATCACGCTGACGCCTTGCATACCGCGCATGGTGCCAAAAGCGCCGAGGCTTTGGCCGAGGAAAAATATTTGGTGCGCATCGCCGGTCGCATGGTCTTAAAGCGCGTCATGGGTAAAGCCAGTTTCGCCACTTTGCAAGACGGCACAGGCCGCATGCAGGTGTATGTCAAAGGCGAAGAAATCGGTGTCGAGCATTACGAAGAATTCAAGCACTGGGACTTGGGCGACTTTGTTGGCGCGGTCGGTCATGTGTTCAAAACCAAAACCGGCGAGTTGTCGGTGCATGTCACTGAACTGCGTTTGCTGACCAAAAGTCTGCGCCCTCTGCCCGACAAATTCCACGGTGTGCATGACCAGGAAATCAAGTACCGCCAGCGCTACATCGACCTGATCACCGATGAAACAGCGCGCGAACGTTTCAAGGCGCGCAGCAAAGCCATCAGCAGCATCCGCGAATTCATGGTGCAACACGATTTCCTCGAAGTCGAAACGCCCATGCTGCACCCGATTCCAGGCGGCGCGAACGCGCGTCCTTTCGAGACGCACCACAACGCCTTGGACCAGCAAATGTTTTTGCGTATCGCACCCGAGTTGTATTTGAAGCGCTTGTTGGTCGGCGGTTTTGAGCGGGTGTTCGAGATCAACCGCAATTTCCGCAACGAAGGCATTTCAGTTCGACACAACCCTGAATTCACCATGATGGAGTTTTACGCGGCCTACTGGAATTACCAGGATTTGATGGGTTTCACCGAATCGCTGATACGCGATGCGGCGCAAAAAGCAGTGGGCAGCCAGTTGCTGACCTATGACGGCAAACCCGTAGATTTATCGCAACCATTTGCGCGCCTGACGATTCGCGAAGCCATTTTGAAACACACCGATGCAGGCGACAACGTGGACAACACCGCTTGGTTGGTGAATGCTTTGAAAAAAGCCGGTCTGTCCGAAGACAAACACCAACTCTCCAAGCGCAGTCTGGCCGGTTTGCAAGTCATGTATTTCGAAGAAACCGTCGAAGACAAACTCTGGCAACCCACTTTTATTTGCGAACACCCGGTCGAGATTTCCCCGCTGGCGCGCGCCAACGATGCCCGCCCGGATGTGACCGAACGGTTTGAGCTCTACATCACTGGACGCGAATTCGGCAACGGTTTTTCAGAGCTGAATGATGCCGAAGACCAGGCGGCGCGTTTTCAGTCGCAAGTCGATGCCAAAGAAGGCGGCGATGTAGAAGCCATGTATTTCGACCACGACTTTGTGCGCGCGCTGGAATACGGCATGCCCCCGGCAGGTGGTTGCGGCATTGGCATAGACCGCTTGATGATGCTGCTGACCGACAGCCCCAGCATCCGCGATGTGATTTTGTTCCCAGCGCTGCGTCGCGAGTCGTCACACGCTTAATTTCTCGCTTAACCTTAGCACCCATAAACACAAACACCTGCCGATCGCCTAAGCGGTGCAGCAGGTGCTGTGGGATGAAGCTGAGAGGGTTTACGCGGCTTTGGTGTCGGCTGCCGGTGCAGCAGGCGCAGCCGGTTTCGGCGGTTTGCAGTCATGACAGAAAAATGCCAGACTGCCTGCGAAACGCTGTTGGCTGCCTTGGCGACGGGGTTTGTGCATGCCGCACTTGATGCACGACATGGTTTCACCCATTTTGCCCATTCCCGCGAAGGGGGAGCCATTTTCACGACTGGTAAAACGAAGACCACTCTCGTCAACAGAGGTTTTGCCAGATTTGGTTGCCATGGGATTCCTTATGCTAGACGACAGCCCTGTTGGTCAGGGCAAGTCGACTATTTTAACCGCTTATGGGCAGCGAGCCCGGGCGGTTTTGGCAAAAGTTCAGGGCAGCAAGGCCAAAGCCTGTAAATACGGGGCTTGGCACATCAATTGATCCCAATCCGGGGCCGGCATTGTCGGCAGCAAAGCGCGTCTACGGGCTTCGCTGGCAACGGATAAACGCCATTCGCCCGTTTTCTCCGCGTGCTGCAAACCGTCGATCAACTGGTCCACCGCCTGGCCGCCGCCCTCGCTGTCAGCCGTGCTTTGGTTGCAAAGCAGCACCAAATCACAGCCTGCGTTCAACGCGGTCACCGCCGCCTTCGTGTAGCTCACTTCTTCGCCGTCGATCAGCCGAGCGCCTGCCATGGACAAGTCGTCGCTGAACACCGCGCCCTGAAAACCGAGTTGCTGACGCAAGATGTCTTGCAGCCAGCGTTTGGAAAACCCGGCGGGTCGGCTGTCAACTTTGGGGTAGATGACGTGGGCAGGCATGACGCTGTTCAAACTGCTGTTGAGCCAACCGTAGGGCAGCGCGTCATCGCTGAGTATGTTTTTCAGACCGCGTTTGTCCACCGGTATTTCAGTGTGTGAATCGGCTTTAACGAAACCATGCCCCGGAAAATGTTTACCGCAGTTGGCCATGCCGGCTTGCAGCAAACCTTGCATCAGGCTTTTGGCCAACAAACTGACGATGCGCGGGTCGCGTGCGAATGCGCGGTCACCGATGACGCCGCTGCTGCCGAAATCCAGGTCCAGCACCGGCGTGAAACTCATGTCCACGCCGCAAGCGCGCAACTCGGCGGCAAGCACATAACCGCAAGCGGTGCCCGCATTGGTCGCGTGCATGGCGCCGCTGCCCGGCAGTCCGGCGTCGTCTTGCATCCACAGTTCGCCGAATGCACGCATGAGCGGCAAGTGGGTGAATCCATCGGTGCGAAAACGCTGCACCCGACCGCCTTCGTGGTCAACCAAAATCAACAAGTCCTGTCGCACCGATTTGATGTCAGCGCACAGCGCCGTCAATTGCGCGCGGTCCACCCAGTTGCGGGCAAACAAAATCATGCCGCCGGTGAGTGGATGCGCAAGTCGGCGCCGATCGGTGTCGCTGAGCGAGGTTCCCGCAATATCCAAAATCAGTGGCGCGTGTGTATGTGTTTGGCTCATGGTTCTGCTTGTTCAACAATGACATAACTGGTGGCGTAATCGCTTTCATCGCTGAGCGACACATGGGCGCTCAACTGTTTGCTGACACACCATTCTTTGAGAACACCGTGCAAGACGATGGTCGGCTGGCCGCCGGGCTTGCGCCCCACTTCGCAATTTCGCCAAGTCATGGGCATGCGCATGCCCAAACCAATGGCTTTGCTGAAAGCTTCTTTCACCGAAAACCGCGTGGCTAAAAAACGCACACCGCGATCCGGCCAACGCGCGCTGCGGGCGCGAAAGGTTTGCATCTCTGCTTCGCTTAGTATCTTTAAAGCAAAGCGTTCACCGTGGCGTTCCCATGCGGCACGTATGCGGCGTATATCGCAAATATCGGTGCCAATGCCATAAATCCGGCTCATGGTTTCAAGCATTCCAAATACGCTTGCACAGTAGCGCTGTAACCCATCTCTAAAGCGTCGCCCATGAGTGCGTGTCCGATAGACACTTCTTTCACATCAGCCACCGCTTGTACAAAATCCCGCAAGTTGAGCAAATTCAAATCGTGTCCGGCATTCACTTCCAGCCCGGCGTGTTGCGCTGCATGAGCAGCCGCGCTGAACATAGACACCACACTGGCATGCATGGTTGTGCCGTGTGCTTGCGCATAAGGCTCGGTGTACAACTCCACCCGGTCAGCGCCCGCTTCTGCGGCTGCACCCATGGCGCGCGCGTCGGCATCCATGAACAAACTCACGCGTGCGCCCAGGTCTTTGGCCTCGGCAATCACATCTTTCAACTTGGCCGCGTCTTCGGGAAAGCGCCAGCCATGGTCTGAGGTGAACTGGTTTTCGCCATCAGGCACGAATGTGACTTGTTGCGGACGCACTTGGCGCACCAAGTCCATCAGGTTGTGAAACGGGTTGCCTTCAATATTGAATTCGCGGTCAGGCCAATCTTTGAGCAGCGCGGCCAAGTCATGCACATCACCCGGGCGTATGTGCCGCTGGTCCGGGCGCGGATGCACGGTGATGCCATGCGCACCGGCTTGCAAACACAGCGTGGCCGCGCGTGTGACGCTGGGAATACCCAGCAAGCGTGTGTTGCGCAGCAGCGCGACTTTGTTGAGATTGACTGAAAGATGTGTACTCATAAGGCTTGCAATTCCATCATCACTTGGCGGGTGCGCAAGCTGTTGACACCGCAATGGTAGTGCAACAAATTGCGCAACTGGGTTTGCAGTGAGGCACGGTCTTCGCCCGGCCATTCGGCACAGGTACGCAACAAACCGGTTAGCGGGTTGTCGCTGCCTAAGGCAGCGTGCAGTTGCAACCATTGCGCGCCCAGCAAATAAGGCGCTTGTTGGCTTGAGCGCAAACCAGCTTCGGCCAGCAGCACATAGTGTTTGTCGGCTTGCAAAGCTTGCAGCGTCAGCGTTTGTTGCGACAAGTCCGGCAGGAAACCGATATCGCGCAACAGCATCAATTCAAATGCGCGAAGCAAGGGCGCGGTGGTGTTGTCCAAACCGCTGGCAAGCACTTTGACGGTTTGGCGGTAAATATCAAACAGGTCTGCATGCGGATCATCGCGTGCAATCAAGCGCAGCATGAGTTCGTTCAAGTAATAGCCAGACAACAGCGCGTCACCGGTGGGCATGACATGACCGCCCGCCCATTCGGCAGATTTCAAAGTGCGGATCTCTCCTTCGCCGCCAAAGCAAACCAGGATCGGTTGCAAGGGCAACAACACGGCACGCAATTGAGAGGTTGGTCTTTTCGCGCCTTTGGCCACCAAGGCCACGCGGCCTAAATGCCGGGTGAAGACTTCAAGAATCAAACTGGATTCGCTCCAGTCGTAATGGTGAAGCACGAACGCCGGTTCGTCCAACACCCGTTGCATGGTGCTTCTACTCGTAGCCAAAGCTGCGCACCCGCGCTTCGTCATCGGCCCAGCCGGAGCGCACTTTCACCCACAACTCTAAAAACACTTTGGCGTCCATCAGTTTTTCCAACTCCTGACGTGCGAGTGTGCCGATTTGTTTCAAACGCTCGCCGCCTTCACCGATGACCATGGCTTTGTGACCATCGCGCTCGACAATGATGGTGGCCGCTACGCGCACCATGCGGGAAACCGTTTTGCCCGGTTCTTCGGTGAATTTGTCGATGACCACCGTAGAGGTGTAAGGCAGTTCGTCACCGGTCAAGCGAAACAATTTCTCGCGAATCATTTCACTGACCAAAAACTTTTCACTGCGATCGGTCAATTCGTCGTCGGTGTACCACCAGGCTTGCTCAGGCAAATACTTTTCGCATTGCACCAACAAGCGTTGAATGTCTTTGGTGTTTTTCGCCGACATAGGCATCAACTCAGCGAACGAATGTTTCTCTTGCATCTCCTGCAACCAATGTGCGAGTTCATGGCGCTGATTGATTTTGTCCAATTTGTTGGCAATCAAAATGCAGGGAATATTTTTGCTGAGTAAGTTCAGCACTTTGGCATCTGCGTCGGCAAAACTGCCTGCATTCACTACGAACAACACCAAGTCCACATCGCCGACCGCGCCAAGCACGGTTTTGTTCAGAGAGCGGTTCAAAGCGTTGGCGTGTGCGGTTTGGAAACCGGGCGTGTCTACAAAAATAAATTGGGTTTGTTCCGCGTTGTGTATGCCGGTGATGCGGTGGCGCGTGGTCTGCGCTTTGCGCGAGGTGATGCTGATTTTTTGGCCGACCAACGCGTTTAACAGCGTGGATTTACCGACGTTCGGTTTGCCGACGATGGCAACCGTGCCGCAGCGTTGCGGTTTGGCGTTTGTGTCAGTGGTGTCTGTCATTGCGGGTGCTCCTTGAGCCATTGGAGCATGGCGAGTGCAGCGGCTTGTTCACCGCTGCGGCGTGAACTGCCGATGCCGCGTTGCGACTGCTTGAGTTCGGTGACTTCGCATTCCACATCGAAAGTTTGTTGGTGCGCTGCACCCGTGGTGCCGACCACGCGGTAGACAGGCAGTTGCCAGCGTCTGGCTTGCAGCCATTCTTGCAATTCTGTTTTCGGGTCTTTGGCCGCGGCTGTCATGGTGGGAGAGAGGTCGATGTTTTCAAACAATCGCATCACCAAGGTCTGTGCTTTGTCGTAGCCCGCATCCAGATACACAGCGCCAATCACTGCTTCGAGTGCATCTGCCAATATAGACGGACGGTGTTGACCGCCGGAGCGCATCTCGCCTTCACCGAGTCTGACCATGCCGGCCAGCCCCAAATCCATGGCCAATTTGTGCAAGGTATCTTGCTTGACCAGGTTGGCTCGCACCCGGGACAAATCGCCTTCAGGTTGGTGTTGCAGCGCTTGGTAAAGCATGCCTGAGACAGCCAGATTCAAAACAGAGTCACCTAAAAATTCCAGGCGTTCGTTGTGCGGGCTGCCGAAACTGCGGTGGGTCAGCGCCAGCGACAACAGAGCAGCATCTGCAAAGCGATGTTGCAAGCGGACTTGCAGTGCCTCATGGTTTTTGGCGTCTGGCACCTGCTGATTCATGCTCAGTCGAAACTGCCTACGCGAGACGGATTGGAGAAATTCATCCAGACAAAAAAGGCTTTGCCCACAATGTTTTGATCAGGCACAAAACCCCAGTAACGCGAGTCCAGCGAGTTGTCGCGGTTGTCACCCATCATGAAGTAATGACCGGCAGGGACGGTGCATTCCAAACCTTCAACGCTGTATGTGCAGTTTTCTTTGAACGGAAAATCTTCAATACCGCTGACGAAATTAGGTGTGTTGTCGTCGTTGAGTAAGCGGTGTTTGCGCAATGTGCTCATCTCTGCAGGCGATGAACCAATCGGCATGTCTTCTTCGAACTGTTTGCTGTAACGCATATTGTTGGCGTCAAAAAACTCAGGGATATTGACTTTGCTCACAGGCTGACCATTGATGGTCAACACTTTATTGAGGTAAGCGATTTTGTCTCCCGGCACACCGACCACACGCTTGATGTAATCCAAGCTGGGCTTAGGCGGGAAGCGAAACACCATGACATCGCCACGGTTAACCGGCGTGCCTTGTGTCACTTTGTAATTGATGACAGGCAGGCGAAAGCCGTAGTGAAATTTGTTCACCAAAATCAAGTCACCTACATGCAGCGTGGGAATCATGGAGCCCGAAGGTATTTTGAAAGGCTCAAACAAAAACGAACGCAAAACGAATACCGCCGCGATGACCGGGAACAACCCAGCGGTCCAGTCCATCCACCAAGGCTGTCTGTAAATTTCTTCACGTGCTTTGATGTAGGAAGCGTCATCGTCTTGCACGGTGATGCCTTGCTGCTTCAAATTTTGCAAGCGTTTGGCGTGTTGCTCATCGAGTTGAAGAGCTGCCGCACGTCGGCGCGGCAAATAAAAGAATTGTTCAGCGATCCAGTAGGTGCCGCTGACCACCGTGGCCATGAGCAGCAGCAAAGCAAATGAGCCTTCAATCTTGCCGCTGTACCAACCCGTGGCGTAAGCGACAAAGCAAGTCAACACAATGGCGGTGAATGTAGGCATCAATCTTCCACCTGCAATATCGCCAAAAAGGCTTCTTGGGGCACTTCCACCGATCCGATTTGTTTCATGCGTTTCTTACCTGCTTTTTGTTTCTCAAGAAGTTTGCGTTTGCGACTGATGTCACCGCCATAGCATTTTGCCAGCACGTTTTTACGCAAAGCTTTGATGGTTTCACGCGCGATGATGTTGGCACCGATGGCCGCTTGAATCGCGACATCAAACATCTGGCGACTGATGATTTCACGCATCTTGGCCACCACCGCGCGACCTCGGTATTGCGACTGGCTGCGGTGCACGATGATGGACAAGGCATCCACCCGTTCGCCGTTGAGCAAAATATCGACTTTCACCACATCGGCGGCTCGGTATTCTTTGAACTCATAGTCCATGGACGCATAACCGCGACTCACACTTTTGAGTTTGTCAAAGAAGTCGAGCACGATTTCGCCCAAAGGCATTTCATAGGTCAGCATGACCTGTCGCCCGTGGTAAGCCATATTGAGTTGCACGCCGCGTTTTTGATTGGCCAGTGTCATGACCGCGCCCACATAGTCTTGCGGCATGTACAAATGCACCGTCACAATCGGCTCGCGTATTTCTTCCATCTTGCTGGCTTCGGGCATCTTCGACGGGTTTTCCACCATGGCCAATTCGCCGTCGGCACGCAGCACCTGGTAGACCACACTCGGTGCGGTGGTGATCAAGTCCTGGTCAAACTCGCGCTCCAAACGCTCCTGCACGATTTCCATGTGCAGCAAACCTAGAAAACCGCAGCGGAACCCGAAACCCAGCGCTTGCGACACTTCAGGTTCATAGCGCAGTGAAGAATCATTGAGTTTGAGTTTTTCCAGCGCGTCGCGCAAAGCGTCGTACTGGTTGGCCTCGGTCGGGTACAAACCGGCAAACACCTGCGGCTGGATTTCCTTGAAACCAGGCAAGGCTTGTTCGGCAGGACCGAGGTTGTTGGGTAGTTTCTTTTCCAGAGTGATGGTGTCGCCCACCTTGGCGGCTTGCAATTCTTTGATGCCCGCAATGATGTAACCCACCTCGCCCGCTTGCAGCGATTCGCGTGACTCGTTGGCCGGGGTGAACACACCGAGGTTGTCGGCGTTGTAGACCGCGTTGGTGGCCATCATCTTGAAACGCTCGCCTCTGTTGATATGGCCGTCAACCACACGCACCAACATGACCACGCCTACATAGGTATCAAACCAGCTGTCGACGATCATGGCGCGCAAGGGCGCATCCGGATTGCCTCTGGGCGGCGGGATCTTGGCCACCACGGCTTCCAGTATTTCTTCCACGCCCATGCCGGTCTTGGCAGAACACGGAATGGCTTCGCTGGCGTCAATGCCGATCACATCTTCAATTTCAGATTTGGCGTTGTCCGGATCGGCAGATGCCAAATCCATTTTGTTGAGCACCGGCACCACCTCCACACCCAAGTCGAGCGCGGTGTAACAGTTGGCAACGGTTTGCGCTTCTACACCTTGGCTGGCATCAACCACCAGCAATGCACCCTCGCAAGCAGACAAAGAGCGACTGACTTCATAAGAGAAGTCCACATGCCCGGGCGTGTCGATCAAATTGAGGTTGTAAATCTGTCCGTCTTTGGCTTTGTAACGCAGCGCGGCGGTCTGCGCCTTGATGGTTATCCCACGCTCTTTCTCGATGTCCATCGAGTCCAGCACCTGCGCTTCCATCTCTCTGTCACTCAAGCCGCCGCAACGCTGAATGATGCGGTCAGCCAGCGTTGATTTGCCGTGATCAATGTGCGCGATGATGGAAAAATTTCTGATGTGGTTCATCAATGCAAGCGGTTAAGTAATTGAATTTACAGAGGAGAAAGACATAAAAAAGGGCGCGTCAGGTGATGACGCGCCCGGAACCAACAATCTATGGCAACTGCGATAGTTGGGAATTCATTGTAGACAGAAAGCCGGGGGTCAAACAGGTTTGAGGGGCTTTCAAACACCCGTTGCAGGTCAACGACAGTCAAGTTATACACAATTTATTCACAATTCAATAGCAGGCTTAGCAGGATAACTTGTGGGTGATCTGTGGATCGATATGTACAACTTCAAAATCTTCCCGTATCACGGGTTTTTCTGGGTGACATATGCCATCTTTCACTGTTTCTTGCCCTTGCTTAGATTTAAAAATACTGATTTTACAACGAGAAGTTAGTTTGCACTTACCTCAAAAATATTTTTCAGCCCGTTGGAAGAATCCATCATTTTGGCAAAACAAGGGTAAACCCGCAAATTCACCAAGGTTTTATTTAGGACGCACCACGGTGTACTGTGACCAGTCACCGCGACGAAGCAACACACTCACCGCTTTGGTTTTGTCGATCTTGGCCATCAGCTGGCCAAAGCTCTTGGTGTCTAAGACTTCGATGTTGGCGATCTGGGTGATGATGTCACCTTCACGGATACCGGCTTTGAGGGCCGGATCGGCCACCGCATCTACCCTCACACCGGCGCGAAGTTTGGACTCTTTCTTTTGCGCTTCGCTCAAATCGCTGACGGTCAGCCCCAGCAACTGCACCACAGCAGCGGACTCAGGCGGCTTGTTGGCTGGCGCTGGTTTGGCTGCAGCGACTTTTTCTGGCTCAAATTCACCCACAGTGATGGAGATGTCGCGGGTGGCGCCACGGCGCAGCAAAGTCAGTTTGCTTTGAGTACCTGGCTTGGTGTTGCCAACGGTGCGCGGCAGGTCAGAGGATTTTTCAATCGTCTTGCCGTCAAACTTCAAAATAATGTCACCGGCTTCGATGCCGGCTTTCTCGGCAGGCGACCCGACTTCGACGCTGCTGACAAACGCGCCTTGCGGCTTGCTCATGCCCAGCGACTCCGCCACGTCCTTGCTGACTTCGCCGATGCCTACGCCCAAGCGGCCGCGCTGCACACGTCCATTGGCGCGCAATTGGTTGCTGACATTGGCAGCCTCATCAATCGGAATGGCGAAAGAAATGCCCATGAAACCGCCGGAGCGGGAGTAAATCTGGCTGTTGATGCCTATGACTTCGCCGCGCATATTGATCAAGGGACCGCCGGAATTGCCCGGGTTGATAGCGACATCGGTTTGAATAAAGGGCAGGTAATCGCCTGTGTCACGCCCTTTGGCGCTGACGATGCCTGCTGTCACGGTGTTTTCCAAGCCGAAGGGTGAGCCAATCGCCATCACCCATTCACCGACTTTGAGCCGGTTAGGGTCGCCCAATTTGACAGTAGGCAAGCCTGTGGCTTCGATTTTCACCACAGCCACATCGGTACGTTTGTCAATGCCGATGATGCGCGCCACAAACTCACGCTTGTCAGTCAATGTCACGATGACTTGCTGCGCGCCGTCCACCACGTGCGCATTGGTCATGATGAAACCATCTGCAGTCAATATGAAACCTGAGCCGACACCCCGCGGTTGATCTTCAGGCTGGGGTTGCTGCGGACGGTTAGGGCGCTGCTGGCGCGGTCCGTTGCCGTTGGGCGGCGGCATGCCGAAGAAACGGCGGAACAACTCCTGCATTTCTTCGTCTTGCGGATCGATAGGTTGGTTTTGTGCGGCGGGTTGCGCAGACGGTTTATCAATCGTGCGGATATTCACCACGGAAGGACCGACTAGCTCGACCAAATCGGTGAAGTCCGGCAAAGTGCGGTTTTGGGCAATCGCTGTTGCGGGCAAGCCGACCCAACCGGTCAAAGTCAAACTGAGCGCTACCGGGCCCAGAAAAGATAAAACGTGTTTACGTACATTCAATAAATGAAACATCTGTTCATCTCCTAATAGGTGCAAAGGCAGTTTTAACCTTATTCAAGCGATCAAGGCAGGAGCCATCCAATTTCCCTTGATTTGTGCGCCTTTAGCAGCCGCGCTTAAATGCGCTTGAATACAAGTGTTCCATTCGTGCCGCCGAATCCGAAATTGTTTTTCACGGCCACATCGATGCGCATGTCTCGCGCTTCGTTGGGGCAGTAATCCAGATCGCACTCGGGATCGGGGTTGTGCAAATTGATGGTCGGCGGCGCTTTTTGATCATGAACCGCCAGCACGGTAAACACACTTTCAATGCCGCCTGCACCGCCGAGCAAATGCCCGGTCATGGATTTGGTGGAACTGATCACCATCTTGTGGGCGTGGTCGCCGAAAGCAGCCTTGATGGCGTGCGTTTCGTTGATGTCACCTAGTGGCGTTGATGTACCGTGCGCGTTCAGATACTGGATTTGATCTGGGGACATGCCGGCATTTTTCAAGGCAGCCTGCATAGAGCGACGCGGGCCGTCCATATTGGGTGCGGTCATGTGACCAGCGTCTGCACTGCGGCCATAACCGGCGAGTTCGGCGTAAATGCGTGCGCCGCGTGCTTTGGCGAATTCATACTCTTCCAACACCACGACGCCCGCGCCTTCGCCCAATACAAAACCGTCACGGTCTTTATCCCAAGGGCGGGAAGCGGTTTTCGGATCGTCGTTGCGGGTGGACAAAGCGCGCATGGCGGCAAATCCGCCCAAGCCCAGCGGTGAAATGGTAGCTTCGGAGCCGCCTGCCACCATGACATCGGCGTCACCGTATTCGATGATGCGTCCGGCTTCGCCAATGCTGTGCAAGCCGGTACTGCAAGCGGTGGCAATGGCAAGGTTCGGGCCTTTGAAACCGCAACGCATGGAGACATGTCCGGAGATCATGTTGATGATGCTGGCAGGCACAAAGAAAGGAGAAATACGGCGCGGGCCGCGCGCCATGAGTTCGTCGCGCATGTTCTCAATCAGCGGCAAACCGCCGATGCCGGAACCGATCAAACAACCGATGCGATAAGAGGTTTCCTCGTCGAGAGATTCACCGGTGGGCAAACCTGCATCGGCGACCGCTTGCAAACCGGCAGCCACTCCCAGGTGGATAAACCTGTCCATGGTGCGGGCATCCTTGGAAGAGATGTACTCATCCAAGTTGAAGTCCTTCACCTCACCGGCGAAATGGCAGGCAAAAGCCGACGCATCAAAATGGGTGATGGCAGCTATGCCTGACTGTCCAGCCAGGATTTGTTTCCAGGAAGCCTGAGCCGTGTTCCCCACAGGAGACACGCAGCCCAAGCCGGTCACGACAACGCGACGTCGACTCATGCGAAACCTCTGTTTTAAGCCTTTTTGTGGCTCAGGGCGTAATCGATGGCGTTTTGCACAGTGGTGATTTTTTCTGCGTCTTCATCGGGGATTTCGATGCCGAATTCATCCTCCAGCGCCATCACCAGTTCTACGGTGTCTAACGAGTCGGCACCCAAATCAGCCACAAAAGCTTTTTCAGATGTGACTTGGGACTCTTCCACGCCAAGTTGTTCGGCAATGATTTTTTTGACTCGTGCTTCAATATCGCTCATGTTTCCCTCAAAGGGTTGTGGTTGGTAGTCCGCGATTTTAGCCGCGCGGACGATACGGCTTGCTACTGGCTTATACCAAGGCCTTTAGGCCATGTACATGCCTCCATTGACGTGCAATTCCTGACCGGTCACATAACCGGCGTGGGAACTGGCCAAATAGGCCACGGCATGGGCCACATCTTCGGGTTGCCCCAGATGTCCCAGCGGAATTTGACCTAACAAGGCTTGTTGCTGTTCTTGCGGCAAAGTGGCCGTCATGTCGGTGTTGATGAATCCGGGCGCGACGCAATTGACTGTGATGCCACGGCTGCCCAATTCACGGGCAAGTGCACGGGTCATGCCCGCCACGCCTGCCTTGGCGGCGGCGTAATTGGCTTGACCGGGGTTGCCAGAGGCACCCACCACGCTGGTGATGTTGATGATGCGGCCGAACCGCTGCTTCATCATGGGGCGGATGGCCGCGCGGCTGAGCCTGAACACGGCTTTCAAATTGGTGTCGATGACTTCATCCCAATCGCTGTCTTTCATGCGCATGGCCAATGTGTCGCGCGTGATGCCGGCGTTGTTGACCAACACATGCAGACCGCCGGTTTGTTGCACCAGATTGTCGACCACGGCTTGCAATTGATCGACATCGTTGACTTGCAACACCAGGCCGTGACAACCGGGAAATGAAGCCAAAGCTTCGCTGATGCGCTTGGCGCCGTCGTCAGTGGTGGCTGTGCCGTGGACAGCAAAACCTTGCTTGGCCAACTCGAGGGCAATGGCCGCACCAATGCCGCGGGAGGCGCCTGTCACCAAAGCGGTACGGGGGGAGTGTTCTGGGTTGCTCATTTTTAAGACGCCAAAAAAGTACGTGTGTCAGCCAGCGTATCAGGGTCATACAAGGCTTGTGAATGCAGATCAGGACAAATGCGTTTGACCATGCCGCTCAACACCTTGCCGGGCCCGCATTCCACCACATGACTGACGCCGAGTTGCTGCATGCGCTGCACGGTTTCCACCCAACGCACCGGACCGAACGACTGGCGGTAAAGCGCATCGCGAATTCGGGCGGCATCCGTTTCTTGGGCCACATCGATGTTGTTGATGATGGGGATTTGCGGTGTGTGCAAAGCCAAGGCTTGCAGATGTTCGCGCAAGCGCTCGGCAGCCGGTTGCATCAAAGAGCAATGAAACGGGGCAGACACCGGCAACAACACAGTGCGCTTGGCGCCAGCTGCTTTGAGTAATTCGCAAGCCTTGTCCACTGCGGCTTTGCTGCCGGAGATCACGGTTTGACCGGGGTCGTTGAAATTGGCGGCTTGCACCACTTCCCCGCTGTCCGAAGAAAAACTGTTTTGCGCTTGTTGACACACTTCGACCACCTTGGCCGGGTCCAAGGCCAGCACAGCCGCCATCGCGCCTGCGCCCACCGCGACAGCGTCTTGCATGGCTTGGGCGCGCAAACGAACCAAAGGCACAGCCTGCGACAAAGTCAATACACCGCTGGCCACCAAAGCTGAATATTCGCCCAATGAATGACCTGCGACAAAAGCCGGTGTTGCGCCGCCCTCGGCTTGCCACACACGGTAAGCGGCGATGGCTGCGACCAGCATCACCGGTTGGGTGTTGGTGGTCAGCGCCAAATCTTCTTTCGGGCCTTCGTGTATCAATTTGGCCAGGTCTTGTCCCAAAGCCTCGCTGGCCTCTTCCGAGGTGGCTTCCACCACAGGGTGGTCGCCCCAAGCGTCGAGCATGCCCACAGATTGCGAGCCTTGTCCGGGAAATACAAATGAAAATGTCGTCATATCAATAGCGGAAAAGTACCGAACCCCAGGCAAAGCCGCCGCCTACGCCTTCGAGCATCACCAATTGACCGGGCTGTAATTTGCCCGCGCGAACGCCGCTGTCCAAGGCCAGCGGGATGGAAGCAGCCGATGTGTTGCCGTGGTCAGCCACGGTCAACAACACCTTTTCCATGGAGAGTTTCAATTTTTTAGCCGTGCTTTGGATGATGCGGATATTTGCTTGATGCGGCACCAGCCAATCCAAATCCGAGTCCTGCAAGCCGGCTTTGTGCAACACGGCACGCGCCGTGTCTTCCAGCACACCCACCGCGAGTTTGAAAACGCCTTGGCCAGCCATCTTCAAAACAGGATCACCCAAAATTTGGCCGCCTTGCACATGACCGGGCACGCACAACAAACCGACGTGCTTGCCGTCGGCATGGATGTCGGTGGCCAGAATGCCGGGCTTGTCAGACGCTTCGAGCACCACAGCGCCTGCGCCGTCGCCGAACAACACGCAGGTGGTGCGGTCGTTGAAATCGAGCAAGCGTGAGAACACTTCAGCGCCTACCACCAAGGCACGCTTGGCATTGCCGGCACGGATCATGGCGTCGGCCACACTCAATGCATATATGAAACCGGCGCAAACGGCTTGCACATCGAAAGCCGGTGAACCGGCGATACCGGCCGCCTCGGGACTGAGTTGCGCCAGTTTGTGCTGCAAGATGCAGGCGGTGGAAGGAAACACCATGTCTGGCGTGGAAGTGGCCACAATGACTAAATCTATGTCTTGCGGGCCCAGACCGGCTGCATCCAATGCCTGTTTGCAAGCCTCGAATGCCAAATCGCTGCTGAAAACACCAGTCTCTGCAAAGTGTCTGGCCCGGATGCCGGTGCGCTCAACAATCCACTCGTCGGATGACTCCACGCCTTTGGCAGCCAACTCAGCCACCAAATCGGCATTGCTCAGGCGGCGCGGCGGCAGGTAACTTCCGGTGCCTACGATGCGGGAAAACACGTTCATGCGGGGTCTGAAGATGGGGATAGGTGCTGCGATGCGGTCAGAAGCGGCGCGGCGTGTGCCAATTGAGATCTCACCCGCGCCAGCAAATCATGGTCTGCTGCATCATACGCGCGCTGTAATGCGGTCAAAAAAGCCAATTCGTCGGCAGAACCGTGGCTTTTGAACACCAGGCCGCGCAAACCCAGCAATGCAGCGCCGTTGTGTCGCCTGTGGTCTACCAATCTTTTAAAGCTAGATAGCGCCGGATAAGCAACAAAGCCAGCAATTACTCTAAAGATATTGCGAGAAAAGCTCTTTTTAAGAAAGTCGGTGACCATGGCGGCCAGCCCTTCAATGGCTTTTAAGGCCACATTACCGACAAAACCGTCACACACCACGATGTCTGTGGTTCCTTTGAAAATATCATTGCCTTCGACGTTGCCGTAAAAGTTTAAATCGCCGGATTTAGCAGCAGATCGCAGCAGTTCGCCGGTTTTTTTAATGGTTTCATTGCCTTTAATGGCTTCTTCGCCAATATTGAGCAAGCCTACCGAGGGTTTTTCTATGCCGGTCAACACCGAAACCAGAGCCGAACCCATCAAAGCAAACTGCAGCAAATGCTCGGGTGACGAATCTACATTGGCGCCCAAGTCCAACATGGTTGTGCCACCGCCTTTGGCGTTGGGCATTTGACCGGCAATCGCAGGCCTGTCAATGCCATCCAATGTTTTAAGAACATAGCGTGCGATAGCCATCAAAGCGCCAGTGTTACCGGCAGATACCGCAACTTGCGCATTTCCATCGCGTACCTGCTCGATGGCAACGCGCATGGAAGAATCTTTTTTACGCCGCAGCGCCACCTCAACAGGGTCGTCCATTTCAACCACTTCTGTGGCGTGAACCAAGGTAACGCGCGGGTGAGAAAAATGGGCCAGCGCCTCGGGCAAGCCCACCAACAGTAATTTGGCTTGCGGGTGACTGTCTAAAAAAGTACGACAAGCCGGTAAGGTGACCTTGGGACCATGGTCACCACCCATACAGTCGATGGCCAGTGTCACCATAAAAATAATCGCTGAGGATGTGTCACAAAGAACATGCCATCAAGCAAAAGGCCCGCGCCAGACAAACTGCGACGGGCCTTGATGCCGAATCAAAGTCAGGCTTCAGATTTGGTTTTCAGCACCTTGCGACCACGGTAGAAACCGGTCGGGCTGATGTGGTGGCGCAAATGCACTTCGCCGGTGGTGGGCTCAACGGCCAAACCAGGAACGTTCAACGCATTGTGTGAACGGTGCATGCCCCGCTTAGAGGGGGATTTTTTATTTTGTTGGACAGCCATGACAGGCTCCTGAGTATCTTGGGTTCAAATGGATAGCCTATACAACTGCTTGCAGCTGTAGGCGAAGAATCAAACATTATAGCGCCAAGCCGAGGGCTCAGGTCTTGGGCAGTTTCAAGCCTGCCAGCGCCGCAAAAGGATGCGGCAAATCGTCAACCAGCGCAGCACTGTCGGGCGGTTGGCAGCTGCCGTGGCTAACGATCAGCGGCATGGCCAGCAGTAATTCGTCTTCAAGTAGTTCAATGGTATTCAATTCGGTGGAGGTGACGAGCAAATCCTCTTCGCATTCATCGTCTTCAGCCAAAGCCGTGGCCTCGTCTTCGACAAACCGGAACCACCGGTTAACGCTGATATCCACCCTCATGGGCTCTAAGCATCGCTGGCAACGCTGGGGCAAAGTCAGCGCCGCCTCCAGCAGCATCCAGCTTTGTTGCCGGGGACCGGAGCCGCGTGTTTCACCGCTGAGCGACCATTCGCAAACCGTCTCAGGCGCAGACAGTTCTTGCTCTTCGCAAACCTCTTTCACGCGCGTCAAGCTTTGCAAGCCATGGTGAAACTTGGCGTGTCCTGAAGACTCGGTGAAACGCTGGGTATCCAGCAAGCGGGCATTCCATTCATTTGTCATGTGAGCCAGTGTAAGAGAATGCAACTTATGTCTCAGACTCCCATGATTCGCCCTTTGATACTGGGCTCGACCTCGGTTTACCGGCGCGAGTTGCTGCAACGCCTGCGACTGCCGTTCGAGGTTGTCAGCCCGCAGGTGGATGAAACCCCTTTGCCCGGCGAATCCCCGCACACCTTGGCCGTGCGTCTGGCCTTGGCCAAAGCGCATGCCGTGGCTGACAAGTATCCCCAAGCCTTGGTCATTGGTTCAGACCAAGTCGCCGATTTGAACGGCGAACCGCTGGGCAAACCGGGCAGCCACGCCAACGCCGTGCTTCAATTGAAACGCATGCGCGGACACATGGTGGTGTTTCAAACCGCCGTGGCTGTGGTCTGCCATGAGACGGGTTTTGCAGACCATGCCTTGGCGCAAGTCAAAGTGCAATTTCGTGAACTGAGCGACCAAGCGATCGAAGACTATTTGCAAGCTGAAAAACCTTATGACTGCGCGGGCAGCGCCAAAAGCGAAGGGCTGGGCATCGCTTTGCTGGAAAGCATAGACAACCAAGACCCGACCGCTTTGGTAGGTCTGCCCTTGATACATACGTGCCGACTGTTGCGCGCCGCTGGTCTGGCTTTGCTGAACTGAACCCCAAGCATGACACCGCTCACTTCCTCCAAAGGCAAGTTGTATTTGGTGCCCGCGCCGTTGGACTTTATGTGCAGCACGCAAGCTGCACTCAATCTGGTCATGCCTGAGGGCACGCTGCAGATTGCAAGCAACATTGATCACTGGGTGTGCGAGAACGCCAAATCCACCAGAGCCTTGCTCAAACGATTGGCTGAAGTGCATCCGCTGAAAACGGTGTTGCAAGCGCAGCAGATCAGCGAATTACCAAGACAAGTGCATAAAAAAGGCGACCATGTCGCGGCCGTGGACACGAGTGGATTGCTCGCGCCTGCGCTGCAAGGCCATGACATGGGTTTGGTCAGCGAAGCCGGTATGCCGGCAGTTGCCGATCCGGGTTCATCGCTTGTGCGCGCCGCGCATGATGCAGGCATTCAAGTGGTGCCCTTGGTCGGCCCTTGCTCGCTTTTGTTGGCGTTAGCGGCCAGCGGTTTGAACGGGCAGCAATTCGCATTCATCGGCTACTTGCCGCAAGATGCAGCACTGCGTTTGCAAAGGATTCAGGCGCTGGAAAAACATGCGTTGAAAACCGGTGAGACCCAAATTTTCATTGAAACGCCCTACCGCAATGAGGCTTTGTTGACAGCCTTGCTGAGCGGTTTGCAGAGCAACACCCGCTTATGTTTATGCAGCAACCTCAGTCTGGCTGACATGCAGGTGCAAAGCCTGCGCGTGGCGGATTGGAAGAAAAAAGGGCTGGTGCCTGACAAGCACAGCCCTGTGGTGTTCGCGTTCGGGCCTTAAATTTTCAAGGTGCAACACACCTGCTTGGGCCCGTGTCAACCTCAGCGTATGTGAGGCAACAAATGCAGCGATGACTTCACCATCGCCTCGCCCATGGCAGCACCGAAACGCTTGGCCAAGCGTTCGGCCACATTGTCTTGGCGGGTGTAATCCACAATGTCTTCGGCTTTCACCACATCACGGGCCACGCTGTCCAAGGTGCCATAGCCGTCAGCCAATCCCAGTTCAATGGCTTGC
>JACCDM011866841.1_pt1 | contig 20309 bp, 16 predicted proteins | sample 7445851 | NCBI WGS metagenome assembly JACCDM01 (sample SAMN15323438, study PRJNA562643) | freshwater metagenome | isolation source: river surface water | place: USA:Blue River Watershed | collected 2017-08-16
CCAATGTAGTCACGCACCCCCAGCACCAGGGCCTGCCACAAATCGCCCTCCTCGGTACCCTCGGGTTCGATGGCCGCCTGCAGACGCAAACCCTGCGGCCCGCGCTGAATCTGTATCTCAAACAAGGATTCTTGGAACGACGGGGCGCGAGCAGCCAGCGTGGCGTCTGACTGAAGTGCAAAGGAACGCCCCTCAAACACCACCTCGTCCTGTCCCCCCACCAAGTGCGCATAGACCAGCGGCAAGCCACAGTCACGCACGCGCTCGGCCATGGTGTGCTCCCGCTCCCCCCCTTTGCCGATGTGAAAGGGAGAGGCGTTGATCACCGCCAGCAACTCGGCGCCGGCAGCACGCGTCTCGCGCGCAGGCTGGTCAAACCAGGCGTCCTCGCATACCAGCAGACCCACCTTCACGCCTTGCACCTCGAACACGCAGGGTTGGTCCCCCGGTGTGAAATAGCGTCGCTCGTCAAAGACCTGGTAGTTGGGCAATTCACGCTTGGCATAGCGGGCCACCACCTGCCCCTCGCACAAGACGCTGGCCAGGTTGTAGCGTCGCGGAACAGACACCGAGCGGTTGCGCTCGTCGCCGCCCGAGGGGTGCCCCACCACCACATGCAGGTCTTTCAGACCGGCCAGTGCCGTGGCAATCGAATTCAGGGCATGATCACACGCTGTGATGAAAGAGGGCCGCAGGAACAAATCCTCGGCTGCGTAGCCACACAGGGACAATTCGGGCGTGAGCACCAGGCGCACGCCTCGGGCGTACGCAGACCTGGCGGCATCGATGATGCGCTGGGCATTGCCCGCCATGTCACCGACGACAAAGTCCAGTTGGGCCACGCAAAGTTGGAGAGTCATAACAGGCATGCAGGAAAACGACAGCAATTATGTCATCCGCACCGGTTTGCAACCGTGCGACTTCAGCCCGTCCGAGTGGGACGCGCTGTGGGCCGTCCAGGATCAGCCCACCCCTTTCATGCGGCATGCCTACCTGACGGCGCTGCACGACAGCGGCAGCGCGTGTGCTGACACCGGTTGGCAACCCGCCTTTGTGGGACTGTGGCGGGACACCTCCCTGGTTGCGGCTTGTCCGCTTTATCTCAAAGACCATTCGTATGGCGAATATGTGTTCGATTGGGCCTGGGCCGACGCCTACCAGCGCCACGGCCTGCGGTACTACCCCAAGGCCTTGATTGCGGTGCCGTTCACACCGGTGCCGGGTAGCCGCTTGTTGGCCACAGACGCCGCGTCGCGCCAGCACCTGTGTCAAGCGGTATTGGACTGGTGCGAGCAGTCAGGGCTGTCCTCGCTGCATGTGCTCTTCGCCAGCGAGGCGGACCGGCAAGCCACCCAGGGCCTGGGCTTGATGCAACGTCAGACCGTGCAGTTTCATTGGCAACGCCAGGGACTTCGCGATTTCGACGAGTACCTGGCCAGCCTGACACAAGAAAAGCGCAAGAAAATCCGCCAGGAGCGTCGGCGCGTTCACGAGGCCGGGGTCAGCTTTCGCCACGCCCGCGGGACCGACATTTCGGCGCAGGACTGGGCCTTCTTTTACCAATGCTACGAGCGTACCTATCTGGAGCACGGCAACCGTCCCTACCTGAAGCCCGAGTTCTTTGCCGACATGGCTCGCCACCTCCCCGACAACTGGCTGTTGTTCACGGCGCAGCGCGGCGGTCGGGACATTGCCTGCAGCCTGATTGGACTGCACGACGAGCCAGGACGGCCCCGGGTGGCGTATGGCCGCTACTGGGGTGCACTCGAGCGGGTGGATTGTTTGCACTTCGAGGCCTGTTACTACCAGCCCCTGAACTGGTGCCTGACCCAGGGCTTTGACAGGTTCGAGGGTGGGGCGCAGGGTGAGCACAAGATGGCCCGTGCCCTGTTGCCGGTGAGCACGCACAGCGCGCATTGGCTGGCTCATCCAGGCTTTGCCCAGGCGGTGGAAAACTTTTTACAGCGCGAGGACAGTGGGGTCTCGCGCTATCTGGAGCATTTGCAGGAACGCTCGCCCTTGCGGCGCGGTTGAGGGCGAGAGCCACGGCAGCGGTGTAGGCGTTCGCCGCACCGCAACGTCTCGCAGCGCAGGCGATCAGGCTTGTTTCAGCGACGCGGCGTAGTTGTCCATGCCCTCACGCACTTCCTGCTTGGCAGCCTCGGGGCCATCCCAGCCCAGCACCTTGACCCACTTGTTGGGTTCCAGGTCCTTGTAGTGCTCGAAGAAATGCGCAATGGTCTTCAGGCGCAACGGGTTCAGGTCCTCAGGCTTTTGCCACTGCGTGTAGATGGCCAGAATTTTGTCGATGGGCACGGCCAGCACCTTGCCGTCCATGCCGGCTTCGTCTTCCATGCGCAGGATGCCCAAGGGGCGGCATGTCACCACCACCCCCGGAATGAGCGGCACCGGGGTGATGACGAGCACGTCCACCGGATCGCCGTCGCCGCTGATGGTTTGGGGCACATACCCGTAATTGGTCGGGTAATGCATGGACGTGCTCATGAAGCGGTCCACAAAAATAGCCCCGGTTTCCTTGTCCACTTCGTACTTGACCGGATCGGCGTTCATCGGAATTTCGATGATGACGTTGAAGGTGTCGGGGGCGTTTTTGCCAGGCGTGACGTTGTACAGAGCCATGATGTGTCGTGTAGAAATGTGAAAAGGGATACGAATCCTCAGGATTAACCCTTATTTTACTTTCACAAGCCTTGCTGGAGACGGTCAATGGCGCCCGATTGCCGTACATTTCGCCCGTTGGCCAATCTGCCTAGGGCATCGCCCGGGTTGGAGGAAGCAACGCAGCGGTGGTGCAATTCAACCCGTTGACGTTGCACCACCCGATGAGAAACCACTCTAGGAGATGCTATGTCAGCGAATTCGGCGCTCATGTTTGCGCTTGCCTGCGGGGTCATCGCCGTCATCTACGGCTTTTGGGCTCGTTCTTCCATCCTGTCTCTGAGCGCCGGCAACGCGCGCATGCAAGAGATCGCAGGGGCCATCCAACAAGGTGCGGCAGCCTATCTGGCCCGCCAGTACCGAACCATTGCCCTGGTGGGGGTGATCCTCGCCGTGCTGATCGGCGTCTTCCTTGGCATGACCACCGCCATCGGTTTTGTGGTCGGCGCCGTGTTGTCGGGTGCCTGTGGCTTCATTGGCATGAACGTGTCGGTGCGCGCCAACGTGCGCACCGCGCAGGCGGCGACGCAAGGCATTGGCCCGGCACTGGATGTCGCGTTCAAGGGCGGCGCCATCACCGGCATGCTGGTCGTGGGACTGGGTCTGCTGGGAGTGGGCTTGTTCCTGATGTGGATCGGTGGCGTCGCCACCCCCGACACCGCCACCTTGAAACCCTTGCTGGGTCTGGCCTTTGGCTCCTCCCTGATTTCCATCTTTGCCCGTTTGGGCGGTGGTATCTTCACCAAGGGCGCTGACGTCGGTGCTGACCTGGTGGGCAAGGTGGAAGCGGGCATCCCCGAGGACGATCCGCGCAACCCTGCCGTGATTGCCGACAACGTGGGTGACAACGTCGGCGATTGCGCCGGCATGGCTGCCGACCTCTTCGAGACCTACGCGGTGACCCTCATTGCCACCATGGCGCTGGGTACCTTGATGGTGGTGGGGGGTGGCGCCAATGCCGTCATTTATCCCTTGCTGCTGGGCGGCGTGTCCATCATTGCCTCCATCATTGGCTGCGGCTTTGTCAAAGCCAGCCCCGGCATGAAGAACGTCATGCCAGCCCTGTACAAGGGCTTGGTGGTGGCTGGGGTGCTCTCTCTGATCGCCTTTTACTTTGTGACCACCATGATGTTCCCCAACGGGGTGGAACTTGCGGGTGGTGCCAAGGCCTCGGCCATGGCCCTCTTTGGCTCCTGCGTAGTAGGCCTGGTGCTGACCGCTGCCATGGTGTGGATCACCGAGTACTACACCGGCACCGATTACGCGCCGGTCAAACACGTGGCGCAGTCGTGCACCACGGGACACGCCACCAACATCATCGCCGGCATCGGCGTGTCGATGAAGTCCACCGCGTGGCCGGTGATCTTCGTGTGTCTGTCCATTCTGGCGTCGTTCAGCCTGGCGGGCCTGTATGGCATCGCGATTGCCGCCACCGCCATGTTGAGCATGGCCGGCATCATCGTGGCCCTGGACGCCTACGGCCCCATCACCGACAACGCCGGTGGCATTGCCGAAATGGCCGAACTGCCCGACAGCGTGCGCGATGTGACCGACCCGCTGGACGCGGTGGGCAACACCACCAAAGCCGTGACCAAGGGCTATGCGATCGGATCGGCCGGTCTGGCTGCTCTGGTGCTCTTCGCCGATTACACACACTCGCTGGAAGCGCGCGGCATCAGTGCCTCGTTCGACCTCAGCAACCCGAAGGTCATCATCGGTCTCTTCATCGGTGGATTGATCCCCTACCTCTTCGGCGCCATGGCGATGGAAGCCGTGGGCCGTGCCGCCGGTTCGGTGGTGGAGGAAGTGCGTCGCCAGTTCCGCGAGATCAAGGGCATCATGGAAGGCACCAGCAAGCCGGAATACGGCCGTGCCGTGGACATGCTGACCAGCGCTGCCATCAAGGAGATGATGATTCCTTCGCTGCTACCGGTGATCGTGCCGATCGTGGTGGGTCTGGTACTCGGCGCTGAAGCCCTGGGTGGTCTGCTGATGGGCACGATCGTCACAGGTCTCTTCGTGGCCATTTCCATGTGTACTGGTGGCGGCGCCTGGGACAATGCCAAGAAGTACATTGAAGACGGCCATCACGGCGGCAAGGGCAGCGACGCCCACAAGGCGGCCGTGACCGGTGACACGGTGGGTGACCCCTACAAGGACACGGCGGGCCCTGCGGTGAACCCCTTGATCAAGATCATCAACATCGTGGCACTGCTGATCGTGCCGCTGCTGCCGGCTGGCACGCCCACCCAAGCGGCTCCGGCGCATGGAGCCACACCGCCAGCGGTGGTGGCTCCTGCGGCCACACCGGCGGCTGCAGCTGCTCCGGCTGCACCGGCGGCTTCGGAGGCAACCGCCGCACCGGCGGCGGCTCCGGCTGCAGCCAAGTAATCCAGCGCCGGCTGGTGACAAGCCCGCTTCGGCGGGCTTTTTTGTTGCCTGTCCAGCGGCTCAGGGGGGGGTGAATTTGACGCTTGCACCCTGCGGTACTGCAGCGTGATGCCCCCATGGCTGAACAGGCCCACCGACCCAGGCAAAATAGGCGTTATGTCTGAACGCATCATCCCCCTCCTCGACCAGCGTCACCAGGGCCTGGCGATGAAGGTCCCGACAACTCCCCTCTCTGGGGCCGGCGTGCTGCACGACCAACTGCATCGCCCTCTGCGCGACTTGCGTATCAGTGTCACCGACCGCTGCAACTTCCGCTGCAACTACTGCATGCCCAAGGAGGTGTTTGATTCGCAATACACCTACCTGCCTCATGGCGACCTGTTGAGCTTCGAGGAGATCACCCGGGTGGCTCGTGTGTTTGTGGGACTGGGTGTGCGCAAGCTGCGCCTAACCGGAGGCGAGCCTTTGTTACGCAAAAACCTGGACGTCCTGATCGAACAACTCGCGGCCTTGAGAACGCCCGATGGCCAGCCTTTGGACCTGACGCTCACCACCAACGGATCTTTGTTGAAACGCAAGGCCCAGGACCTTCGTCGAGCCGGCTTGCAGCGCGAGACGGTGAGCCTGGACGGCATCGATGACGCGGTGTTTCGCGCCATGAACGATGTGGACTTTCCGGTGGCCGATGTGCTGGAAGGCATCGAGGCTGCGCGCGCTGCCGGACTCGGACTGGATGCGCACGGGCGCTACAGCGGTCTGAAAATCAACATGGTCGTCAAACGCACCACCAACCTGGACCAAATCCTGCCCATGGCGCGGCACTTTTACGGCTCGGGTATGACGCTTCGGTTCATCGAGTACATGGACGTGGGCACCACCAACGGCTGGCGCATGGATGATGTGCTGCCCTCTGCCGAGGTGATCCGTCTGTTGCAAACCGAATTTCCACTGGTGCCGCTGGAGCCATCGGCTCCCGGCGAAACCGCCCAACGCTGGGGCTATGCCGACGCGCAGGGTCAGCACGATCCGGCGCTGGGCGAAGTGGGCGTGATCAGCAGCGTGACCCAGGCCTTCTGCCATGACTGCAACCGCGCGCGACTCTCCACCGAGGGCAAGCTGTACCTGTGTCTCTTTGCAGGACAGGGACACGATGTGCGTGGCCTGCTGCGCAACCAGGCCACCGACGAACAGTTGAGGGCCGCCATTGGCCAGGTCTGGCAACAGCGCGACGACCGGTACTCCGAACTGCGTGGCCAGCACACCCCGGGGCAGGCTGCACCGCGTCGGGTGGAAATGAGCTACATCGGGGGCTGAGCGTTGATGAACACCTCCGCGCTGGATCGACACAACATCACCGGGGTGATTCTGGCTGGTGGACGCGGCACTCGCATGGGGGGTGTGGACAAGGGCTTGCAGGAATTCTCCGGTCATCCCCTGGTCTGGCATGCCTTGCAGCGCCTGCAACCCCAGGTAGGGCCGGTGATCATCAACGCCAACCGGCACCTGTCGTTGTATCAGCAATGGGGAATGGAAGTTCACCCTGATCCGCTGGAGGACTTCCAGGGACCCTTGGCCGGCTTTCTGGTCGGCCTGCAATCTGCCCGCACCTCTCATGTGCTGACCGTGCCCTGCGACTCGCCCCGCTTTCCACTCGACCTGGCCGCTCGCCTGGGCACAGCCCTGCTTGCCGAATCGGCCGACATCGCCATGGTGAGCGCCCCCGAGGTGGACCGCAACGGCACCCCGGTGTTGCGCGCTCAGCCCGTGTTTTGTCTGCTCGCCGTCCACCTGCAAGCCTCGTTGCGAGCCTTTCTGGCGTCGGGTGAGCGCAAAATTGACCGCTGGACCGCACAGCACCGCACCGTGCTGGTGCCCTTTGATGCGCAGCAAGACGACCCTGCCGCATTTGCCAACATCAACACCCTGGCCGACCTCAACACCCTGACCGCTGCCCCCTGACGCCATGAAGCCTCTGGACGACATCGCCGCTGCCTTGCAAGGCTATGACCCGCAAGCCCTGAGCGTGCCCCATGTGCTCGCGTTTCTGGAACAGCTGGTCCACCCCGTGTCCTCTCAAGACGACCAGGAGTTGCCGATCCCGCAGGCGCTAGGGCGTGTGCTGGCCTGTGATGCCATCTCGCCAGTCGACGTGCCCCCCCATGACAACTCGGCCATGGATGGGTTCGCCCTGGACGGTGCCGCGCTGTCGACGACCGACTCTCTCACGTTGCGGGTGGTGGGCACCGCCCTGGCCGGTGCAGCCTGGCCCGGCACCGTCGGCCCCGGCGAGTGTGTGCGCATCATGACCGGCGCCATCATGCCCGCGGGACTCGACACCGTTGCGCCCCAGGAATTGGTTCTGGTGGAGGGCGACACCATTTCCGTGCCGGCGGCCCGACTGCGCGCCGGCGACAACCGTCGCCTGCGCGGTGAAGACATACGCGCGGCCAGCGCGGCCCTGGCGGCGGGTCAACGCCTCACACCCGCGGCGCTGGGACTGATTGCCAGCCTGGGGCTGCCCACGGTTCGCGTCAAACGCCGGCTCCGGGTGGCGTATTTCTCCACCGGCAACGAAATCCTGAGCCTGGGCCAGCCGCCGCGCGAAGGGGCGGTGTACGACAGCAACCGCTACACCGTGATGGGACTGCTCGAGCGGCTGGGCTGCGAGATGATCGACTTGGGCGTGGTGCCGGATGACCCGGCCCAGCTGCGCCAGGCCTTCACACAGGGTGCGAACACAGCCGACGCCGTCATCACCAGCGGGGGCGTGAGCGTGGGCGAAGCCGATTACACCAAGGCCATGATGCGCGAACTCGGCGATATGGCGTTCTAGAAAATCGAGATGCGCACGGGCCGCCCAATGGCTGTGGGGCGCATCGGCTCGGCGGTGCTGTTCGGGCTGCCGGGCAATCCGGTGGCGGTGATGGTGACGTTTCTCGCCTTTGTGCGCCCGGCCCTGCTCAAGATGATGGGGTGTGTGAACTCAACGCCACCTCTCTTGCAAGCTGCCTGCACCGAAGCCCTGCGCAAGAAACCGGGGCGCACCGAGTACCAACGCGGCATCGTCAGCCGCAATGCACAAGGGGTGCTCGAGGTGCGCACCACCGGCAACCAGGGCTCAGGCGTGCTGAGTTCGATGGTGCAAGGCAACGGTCTGATCGTGTTGCACCACGAACAGGGCGATGTTCAGCCCGGCGACACCGTCGACGTGATGATGTTTGACGGCGTGATCTAGGCTGGCTCGTCAGGTTTTCATGTGCGCCGGCTCATGCACATCGGTGTGTGGGCTGAGTTGCTGATCGTCCACCGCGGTGGTGATGGCGCCCGGCGTGCTCTTGCGGGCAAAGAGGGTGTACATGGTGGGCACCACAAAGATGGTGAGCAAGGTGCCCAGTGACATCCCCCCCACAATCACCCAGCCAATTTGGCGACGGCTCTCAGCACCAGCGCCCGTGGCCAGCGCGAGAGGAATTGCGCCCAGCACCATGGCGCCCGTGGTCATCAGAATGGGGCGCAGGCGCAGTGTCGCCGCTTCCTGCACCGCCTCAAGCATGTCCATGCCCTCTTGGCGCAGCTGGTTGGTGAACTCGACGATCAGAATGCCGTGCTTGGTGATCAGCCCCACCAGCGTGATCAAGCCAATCTGGCTGAACACGTTCAAGGTGCCACCCGACACACGCAAGGCCCACAAGGCCCCTACCATGGACAGCGGGACTGACAGCATGATCACCATCGGATCAATGAAGCTCTCGAACTGCGCAGCCAAGACCAGGAAGATGAAAAACAGCGCCAGCACAAACACGATGGCCAGTGAACCAGAGGACTTGGTGAATTCACGCGAGGTGCCATTCAAGTCGGTGTAATAGCCGGGTTTGAGCACCTTGCTGGTGACGGTCTTCATGAAATCCAGCGCCTCGCCCAAGGAGTAATCCGGTGCGATGTTGGCTGTGATGGACGCACTGCGCCGCTGGCTGAAGTGGTTCAGTTCGCGCGGTACCACCACCTCGCGAATCTTCACCAGTGCCGACAGCGGGATCATGGCGTCGTTGCGGCCACGAACAAAGATCTTCTCGATGTCGTCCGGTGTATCCCGGTCGCTGGGCTTGGTCTGCACCAGCACATCAAATTGTTCGCCTTCACGCTTGTAGCGCGTGACCTGACGTCCACCCATCATGGTTTCGACCGCCCGAGCAATCGCATCCACCGGCACCCCCATGTCGGCCGCGCGCTCGCGGTCCACTTCCAGGCTGATCTCGGGTTTGTTCAGGCGCAGGTCGGTGTCCACGCTCACAATGCCCGGGTTTTTGGCAATTTCTTCTTGCAGGGTTCGCACCACACCAGCCAGGCTTTGGTAGCTTTCGTTGGTGAGAATCACGAAGTTGAACGGGCGCTCGCGAAAGCCCTGTCCCAGCGATGGCGGTGTGATCGGGAAAGCCGTCACGCCCGGCAAGCTTGATACCATGGGCGTGATCTCACGCGCAATCTCCAGGGTGGTGCGCTTGCGCTCCTCCCACGGCAAGGCGCGATAAAACACATTGCCCTGCGCCACGGTGGGGTTGCCCACCACGGTGAACAGGCGGTCAAACTCGGGGAAGCGCGTGCCCATGCGTTCGATGGCCTGGGCGTAGCGCGTGGTGTAGTCCATGGTGGCACCATCCGGACCGTTGATCACGGTCAGGATCACACCCCGGTCTTCCAGCGGCGCGAGTTCGCTCTTGGCGGATTTGAAGAGGGTGACGGTGCCGACAGCGGCGGCCAGCATGACGGCCACCACCAGCCATCGCCGTGAAAACTTCAGTCGGCCCATCTGCGCGGTGGTCAAGGTCCAGTGCAGAACACGACCATAGCCATTGGTCATGCCCACCAGCACTTTCTCCATGTTGCGGTCGAACCAACCGGGCTTGTCGACATGCTTGAGCAATTTGGAGCACATCATGGGCGAGAGTGTCAGCGCCACAAAACCCGAGACGATCACCGACCCGGCCAGCGCCAGCGCAAACTCGGCAAACAGCCGTCCCGTGCGGCCTGGCGTGAAGGCGAGCGGCGCAAACACGGCGGCCAGGGTGAGCGTCATGGCCACCACCGCAAAGCCAATCTCCTTGGCGCCGCGGATGGCCGCCTGGAACGGTTGCATCCCATCCTCGATGTGGCGGTAGATGTTTTCCAGCACCACGATGGCGTCATCGACCACCAATCCAATGGCCAACACCAGTGCCAGCATGGTGAGCGAGTTGATGGTGAAGCCAAAAAGCGCCATCAGCGCGAAGGTGCCAATCAGCGACACCGGGATCGTGATCAACGGGATGATGGACGCGCGCAGCGTGCGCAGAAACAGGAAAATCACCAGCGCCACCAGCACCACCGCTTCGAAGATGGTCTGGTAAACGGCCTTGATCGAGCGGTCAATGAAGATCGAGTTGTCGTTGGCCACTTCGATCTGCACGCCCGCAGGCAGACTTTCCTTGATGCGCGGAATCATGGCGCGCACCGCCGCGCTCAGGTCCAGTGGGTTGGCCGTGGCGTTGCGGATCACGCCCAGGGTGATGGCCTCGCGACCATTCAACCGTGTGGCCGTGCGTTCGGACAGCGGTCCTTGCTCGACCCGCGCCACGTCGGCAATGCGCACCGGCATGCCGTTGACCTGCTTGATCACAATTTGCCGGAACTCGGCCGGTTTTTGCAGATCGGTTGAAGCGGTCACGTTGAATTCACGCAACTGACTCTCAATGCGACCCGCCGGCACTTCCAGGTTGGAACGGCGCAAAGCGTCCTCGACGTCCTGGGTGGTGAGTTTGAACGCGGCGAGTCGATCGGGGTCAAGCCAGATCCGCATGGAGTACTTGCGCTCGCCGTAGATGCGCACATCCGACGCTCCCGGCGCGGTCTGCATCATCGGTTTGGCAATGCGGTTGGCCAGGTCGGAGATTTCGAGGGCGCTCAACGAGTCAGAACTGAACGACAACCAGATCACCGGGAACGCGTCCGCCTCGACCTTGGCAATCACCGGTTCGTCAATGCCTTGCGGCAAGCGCTGGCGTACCCGGGACACTTTGTCCCGCACATCGGCGGCGGCAGAGTCCGGGTCGCGGCTCAGCACGAAGTTGACCGTGATCTGGCTTTGCTCCTGGCGACTGATGGAGGTGATGACGTCCACCCCTTCAATGCCAGAGAGCGAATCTTCCAGCACCTTGGTGACTTGCGATTCGATGACGGTGCTGGAAGCCCCCAGGTACTTGGTCTCAACGGTGACCACCGGGTTGTCGATCTTGGGATATTCGCGCACATTCAGGCGCATGAAAGACACCCAGCCGACCAGCACAATCAGCAAGGAGAGCACCGTTGCGAAGACTGGGCGCCGGATCGATATTTCGGGCAATTGCATGGAAACTCCGATCGAACGGGATCAGCGTGCAGGGGACGGTGTGGGGGCGCCGCCAGGAGCGCCACCACCAGGACCACCGCGGCTCATTTCGACGGTACGCAGGGGGGTGCCATCTTTTTGCAGGCGTTGTTGCCCGGCAATCACCACGGTGTCACCCTCTGACAATCCGTCAAGAATCTCGACCCGACCTGGACGACGAATACCCAGCTTGACCTCTACCCGCTGCGAGACCTGCTGCACATCGGGCGGCAGCGGGGCCGTCGTGGCCACCTGCGACGGGCTCACGGCCCGGATCACAAACTGACGCCCCCCCTGGGGCACGATAGCCTCCTCTGGGATTGACAGGGCGTCGGGGCGCACTTCAAACACGGCCGTGACGCGGGCAAACATGCCGGGACGCAAGGGGCCGCTGCCTGGCCCCTTGGCGGGTGACACGACGGCTCGGGGTTCTGGGCAACCAGCAACAGCGGCTCCCGGTTTGATGTCGCCCTGTGCGGCAGCGGCGGCTGCAGCGGCCGCAGGAACGGCGGCAGGGCTGCGCTTGGCTGGGGCCGCAGCAGAGGCGGACCCTGGCGCTGAGGCTGAAGCTGAGTTGGGCCCACCGCCCGCACGCAGCGGCTCACCCGCCTGGTTGGGCAGCACGGCCCGCACCCCGATGGAGCGCCCGTTGGCGTCAATCAGGGGGTCAATGGCCTCGACTTGCGCCTTGAACATGCGATTGGGCAAGGCATCCAGTTGCATTTCCACCGTTTGGCGGGGCACGATCTTGCCCTGGTAGCGCTCGGGCAGGCGGAAGTCCACGTAGAGGGCACTGATGTCCTCCAGGTTGATCAGGTCGGCGCCGTCTCGGACGTAATCGCCGATGTTGACGCTGCGGATGCCCACCAGGCCGGAAAACGGCGCCAGCAAGCGCATTCTGTCAAGTCGCGCGCACGACAGCGCCAGTTGCGCCTGCGCCACTTGCAGGCTGGCCGCACTCTCGTCCAGCACCCGTTGAGCCACGAAATTTTGCGCCACCAGCTCCTGGTTGCGCTTGTGGTTGGCCTGGGCAATCGAGACCTGGGCCAGCGACTGCTGGACTTCCGCGCGCTGCAGCGTGTCATCCAGTTGCACCAGGGTTTGCCCCGCCTGCACGGGCGAGCCGTCCCGGAAACCCAGTGACATGATGCGACCCGCCACTTCGGGGCGCAGTATCACGTTCTGGCGCGAACGCAGCGTTCCCACCGCCTGGGCATCGTCACGCAGCGTGAGCTTCTCGACGCGCGCCACCTCCACCCCCACAATGCGCGGTGCCCCGGGAGCACCCGCTGCACCGCCAGGACCCGGCGCGCCACCCGCGGCCACCGGCGCTGAAGCAGGCTGTTTGTTTTGGTACCACCAGGCCGCCGTGGAAGCGGCCCCGATACCCAAAACGGCCACGATGGAATAGATGATCTTGTTAGCCATAAGTCAGGAAACTGCGTGTGATTCAACAATCCAACTCAGCAATGTAACAGTTACACGCCCTTTGGGGCCGATTTCGTGCTGGATGCGGTTCCTGGGGCGGAAGATTCACAGAACCGACAGGTGCTCAGCCGCCCCCCGGTTGGCGAGGGCATCGGCCCGTTCGTTGCCCGGGTCTCCCGCATGGCCCTTGACCCAGTGCCAACGGATTTGATGACCTTGCTGATGCACCAGCTCGTCGAGTATTTGCCACAGCTCAACGTTCTTGACCGGTTGCTTGCTGGCAGTCCGCCAGCCCTGCACCTTCCACTTGTGGATCCACTCGGTGATGCCTTGTCGCACGTACTGGCTGTCCAGGTACAACTCCACGCGACACGGTCGCTTGAGGGCGCGCAAGGCCTCGATCACGGCCATGAGCTCCATGCGGTTGTTGGTGGTCTGGGGTTCTCCGCCCCACAATTCCTTTTCGTTGGTGCCTGCCTGCAACAACGCGCCCCAGCCGCCAGGCCCCGGGTTGCCCTTGCAGGCGCCATCGGTGTAGATCACCACTGTGTTGAGTTCACTCATTCGTCCGATGCTACACGCCCCGAGCCCACGCTGGTCACTGCCGTCACCCGGGAGGAGCGAGCGCTTCGCCACCCCGGTTGGATGAGGCGCATGCCATGCACCCGCTTGGTGGCCACCAGCAAATACACCGCACCGAAAATCGGCCACCAGCGATCGCCGGCCGCGTCCATCCAGGCAAACCGCTCGAGCCAGCGACTCGACTGCACAGCCGGGCGGTAGCAGCCAAAACGTCCTCCCTGGATCTGCATGTCCAGCAGGTTCATCCAGTCACGCAAGCGCCAATAGCCGATGAATTCCCCCGCCTGAGGCAAAAACCCGCTGTTCAGGCCCAGCCGTTGTTCCCAGTGCACCCGGCGTTGTCGCAAGCCCCACAAGCTGGCTGGGTTGAAACCACACACCACCAGCTTGCCCTCGGGGACCAGCACACGATGAACCTCCCGCAAGGTGGCGTGCGGGTCCTGGCTCAACTCCAGGGTGTGGGGCAGGACGACAAGATCGAGCGACTGCTCAGGAAACGGAAGCGCCGTGGGGTCCAGCACCAGATCGGTATGACCCGTGACCACTTCTTCGGACCCCACCCAGCGGTGCGGCATGCGGTTGGCACGCAGACCTTCCAGCATGGGCATGCCGATCTGCAGGGCATGAAACCCGAACAAATCGGCCACCACACGATCGAGCTGTGCCTGCTCCCAGGCCAGCACGTATCGACCAGGAGGGGTATTGAGCCAGGCATCCAGGCTTTCGATTTCTATAATCCGAGGATCCATGAAACTGTTACCTGTTCCTGCCTTCTCTGACAACTACCTGTGGTTGTGGCTTTCCGGCACGGATGCCATCGTGGTGGATCCGGGTGACGCCGAGCCAGTCCTCCAGGCTTTGTCGCAGCAGGAAGCCACTTTGCGCGCGATTCTAGTCACACACCACCATGCTGACCATGTGGGGGGCGTACAAGCCCTGCAGGCTGCCACAGGCGCTCGCGTGCTGGCGCCAGCCGCGGAAGGACTGAGCTTTGACCACGAGCCCATGAATGGCGGCGACTGTGTTGACCTGCTGGGTCTGAGGGTGCAGGTGATGGACGTGCCTGGCCATACGGCAGGCCACATTGCCTACTGGATTCCCGCCTCGCCCCTGGGCCCTGTGCTGTTCTGCGGTGACACCCTGTTTTCGGGCGGTTGTGGGCGTATTTTCGAAGGCACGCCAGCCCAGATGCTGCAATCGCTGGACACCCTGGCCGCGCTGCCGGCCGACACCCTGGTGTGCTGCGCACACGAGTACACCCTCTCCAACCTGGCGTTTGCCAAAGCGGTCGAGCCCGCCAACGCGGCCCTGTTGCAATACGACACCGCCTGTCAGGCCATGCGCCAGGCAGGTCGCCCCACCCTGCCGTCCAGTATCGGGCTGGAACGGCTGGTCAACCCTTTTTTGCGCTCGCGCGAGCCCGGCATTGTCGAAGCGGTGCAGCGTCATGACCCTGCCGCGCAAGGCGAGGTGTCGGTGTTTGCTGCCTTGCGCAGCTGGAAGAACAATTTCAAATGACAACCAGGATCTGGTGGGTATGCCTGGCGCTGTGGCTGAGCGGTTGCGCGTCCCTGACCCCGAACACCAGCGTCGCCCCCAACGGGGTTGAGGCTGCTGCGCCTGTGCCTGAGCCAGCGTCCACCGCCAAGACAGGGCCCACGACCGGCAGTCTTGTTCCCTTGTCCACGGGGCAGCCACAACAAACAGCGGTGACCCACCTGGCTCTGCCGCGAGACCTGTGGGAACGCATACGGCGCGGTTTTGCCATGCCGGACTTGCAAACCGACTTGGTGGACGACCGCGTGCAATGGTATGCCGCCCGCCCGGACTACATCGCGCGCATGACCGAGCGTTCAAGCAAATACCTCTACCACATCGTTGAGGAAATCGAGCGGCGTCAAATGCCCACCGAACTCGCGTTGCTGCCCTTCATTGAAAGCGCCTTCAACCCCCAGGCCGTCTCCAGCGCCAAGGCCACCGGCATGTGGCAATTCATGCCGCGCACCGGCAAGGACTTCGACCTCAAGCAAAACGTGTTTCGCGACGACCGGCGCGATGTGCTGGCGTCCACCCGCGCTGCGCTGGACTACCTGCAAAAGCTCTACGGCATGTTTGGCGACTGGCACCTGGCCCTGGCTGCGTACAACTGGGGTGAGGGCAATGTGGGCAAGGCGATTGCGCGCAACCAGCGCAATGGGCTGGGTGGGGCTTACACCGATTTGTCCATGCCCATGGAAACCCGCTTTTATGTGCCCAAGTTGCAAGCCATCAAAATCCTGGTGGCGCGTCCTGGCAACTACAACCTGACCCTGCCCAACATCCCCAACCACCCGTATTTCCAGAGCGTGCCTTTGCCCCGGGACATGGATGTGGCGGTAGCCGCCAAGCTGGCCGCCATCTCCCTGGACGATTTCAAGTCGCTCAACCCGTCGGCCAACCGACCGGTGCTGCTCGCAGCGGGCACCCCGCAAATTCTCCTGCCCTGGGACAACGCCGAAATCTTTCAGCAGAACTACGAGGCCTTCGCCGGTGGTCAGCTGGCCACCTGGACCGCCTGGGTCGCACCCAGCACACTCAAGGTCGCCGATGCGGCACGGCGTGCCGGCATTTCGGAGGAGGAGTTGCGGCGGGTCAACAACATCCCCCCGCGCATGCTCATCAAGGCCGGTTCTGCCCTGCTGGTGCCTCGCAGCGCCCGCATGGAAGAGGATGTGAAACCTGAACTGGCCGACAACGGCCGACTTGATCTGTCTCCAGAAGCCGTGCAACGACGCATCGTGGTGAAAGCGGGCAAAAAGGATGGCAAGACGCGCGTGGCCAAGGCCAGCAAAAGCAAACCGTCCCAAGCCAACGCCCCGGCACCCTCAACGGCTCCTGCCACACGCGTGGCGAAACGCTGAACAGAAAATTGTTGCGGGATAGCCTGGACGGGCATGCCCGCCTTCAGGCTATGAGGGCAGATGATTCAGGTTGAACGCCGATCGGCCAGCGCATGGGCAATCGTGCCCAGATCAACATACTCGAGTTCGCTCCCGATGGGCACACCCCGGGCCAGGCGCGTCACCTGGACCCCACGCCGCTTCAAAGCCTCGCCCAGCACATGGGCCGTGGCCTCGCCTTCGGCGGTGAAGTTGGTGGCCAGAATGACTTCCTGCACCACGCCATCGTCTGCACGCTCGAGCAAGGCTTTGAGACCCAGTTCGCGCGGCCCCAGCCCCTCCAGTGGATTGAGCGCCCCCATCAGCACGAAGTAAAGCCCGCGGTAGGAGTCCGTGCGTTCAATCGCTGACTGGTCCGCCGGAGACTCCACCACGCACAAGCGGCTGGCGTCACGTTGCGGGTCCAGGCAGGTCGCGCAGATCGGAGTTTCCGTGAAGGTGTGACAACGCTCGCAGTGCTGCACCGCGGCGGCGGCCTGTTGCAGGGCCTGGGAGAGCAACTGTGCGCCCTCCCGGTCGTGCTGCAGCAGGTGGTAAGCCATGCGAGAGGCCGACTTCACGCCCACACCGGGCAGACGTCTCAGGGCCTGTATCAAGGCCTCCAGGGCATGGGCCTGGGTCATGTCCTCAGAACGGGAGTTTCATGCCGCCGGGCAGGCCCGGCATGCCGGCCGTGAGTTTGCCCATCTTGTTCTGGCTGGTTTCCTCGGCCTTGCGCGCACCATCGTTGAAGGCAGCAGCAATCAGGTCCTCCAGCATGTCGCGATCGTCTCCCATGAGGCTGGGGTCGATGGTGACACGCTTGACCTCGTGCTTGCAGGTCATGAGGATGCGGACCATGCCGTTGCCGGCTTCGCCGGTCACCTCGATGAGCGCCAACTCATCTTGCGCCTTCTTGAGGTTGTCTTGCATGGCCTGGGCCTGTTTCATCAGGCCGGCGAGTTGTCCTTTGTTGAACATGGTCGAGTGCTTTCAAAAAAACTACAGGGGCTTGATGCTGCCTGGCACGATGGTGGCACCAAAGTCTTGCATCAGTTGTTGAACATACGGGTCATCCAGGATGATGGATTCTGCCTCACGCTGACGAAGCGCCGCCGTGGCAGCCTGACGTTTGGCCGGGCTGTCCACCACCCGGCCAATTTCCACCTGCAGTGTGACCGCATGACCCACCTGTTCCAGGGCGCGCTCCAGGCGCTCCCGACTGCTCGCGCTGTTGAGGGACTCGCGCTCAATGCGCAGCAACCAGGTGTCGCTGTCACGCGCGACCAACTGGGCTTGCAGGGCCAGTTCACGGGTGAGCGCCTGGATATGCTCTGCCGCCACCATCGACTGCACCAGGTGCTGCCAGACATCCCCTTCAGGGGTACTGGGCACCGCCTCGATCTTGCTGGTCGGCTGCGCAGGGGCATCGGCATCGAGGGTGGGCGAATGACGCACCGGCACGGCCACCAGGGGTTCGCTGGCCTGCTCTTCCCAAGGCAGCGGGGCCCGGCCACCCGAGGGGGTTGGGGGTGGTGCGGGGCGACGGACCTGCGGGGCATCGGCCGCGACCTGTCGCGACGGGGCTGGCATGTCTCGCACGGGCAAACGCTGGCCCCCGGGCGGGCTGCCTGGGGCAGGAACATTCGTGGGGTGGCGGGCCGGTGCCGAGACGCTGGGTGGTGACGACACAGCTGGTGTCACCACGGCCGTCGGGCTCAATTCAGAATTTTTTTTTTCGGCCCCAGAGCCTGCTGACGGCGACTGGAAGGCCAACAACCGCAACAGCACCATGGTGAGACCCGCGTATTCATCTGGGGCCAGACCGAGTTCCTGCCGCCCTTGCAAGCACAGGCTGTAGAGCAGCTGGGTTTCGTCCGCCGGCATGAGCGCCGCGAGTTCGGTCAGTCGAACGGCTTCAGGATCTGGGTCTTGGGCAGCACTGGACTCGCCACGCGCGAGTTGCAACACCGCCATGCGTTGCAACACCCAGGCCATGTCCTCGAGCGTGCTGGCGGCGTTCAGGCCCGCGTCGCGCAAGGCATCGCACAGCGCCACCACCTGGGCACCGTCCCCCTGGGCCAGGGCTTCGATGAGCGACATGACGCGGCTGCGATCGGCTGTGCCCAGCATCTGTCGCACGGTGTCTTCTTGCAACTGTCCGGCCCCGTAGGCAATGGCCTGATCGGTCAGGGACAGGGCGTCTCGCATGGAGCCGCGGGCGGCACGCGCGATCCAGCGCAGGGACTGGGTGTCAGCCGGAATGTTTTCCGCCTGCAGCACTGTCGTCAGGTGTGACAGCACCGTCTCGGGCGCCATGGGACGCAGATTGAACTGCAGGCACCGAGACAACACGGTCACCGGTACTTTCTGGGGATCGGTGGTGGCCAGGACAAATTTGAGGTACTCGGGCGGTTCTTCCAGCGTCTTGAGCATGGCGTTGAACGCCGTGTTGCTCAGCATGTGCACCTCGTCGATCATGAAGACCTTGAAGCGCCCCTGCACCGGCTTGTACACCGCCTGTTCGAGCAATTGCTGCACTTCGTCCACCCCACGGTGCGAGGCGGCATCCAACTCGGTGTAGTCGACAAACCGGCCTGCATCGATGTCCAAGCACGCGGCGCAGTGGCCGCAGGGTGTGGCGGTGATGCCCTGCTCACAGTTGAGCGACTTGGCCAGGATGCGCGACACCGTGGTCTTGCCCACACCTCGGGTACCCGTGAACAGGTAGGCATGGTGCAGTCGCTGTGAGGTCAGCGCATTGGTGAGGGCCTGAACCACGTGGTCCTGCCCCACCATCTCGACGAAGGTCTTCGGACGGTATTTGCGGGCCAGGACAAGGTAGGACATACACAGATTCTAAGCGGCGGTCGACACCTGTGATCGGTTTCGAGGGGCAACGAACACCCACACCGCCAGGGGCGCCTACAATGGATCCCGACGGGCCTTCCCACATGGGGAAGCGGCCAACCGGGTCAGGTGGGGAACCAAGCAGCCCTAACCGTGGAGCCAGTGCTGGGGTCAAGGCTCGTCACCATTCAACGCTGTCTCACCACAGAGGGTGTGGCACACGCTTCAACGCCTGGATCCAGGGATGCAAGCCGGTCGTTGCACTCCGATCGGTCATCGGGTTCAGCACTGCAGGGGTAAAACATGAAACTGTTCTCGTTGTTCATGCGACTGTCTGCCGTGTTGGTGCCCTGTCTGCTGACGACACCAGCGTGGTCCCAGTCTTCACCGACGGGCCATCAGCGCCCCCAGCCTGCTGCCAGCGTGGCAGCCCAGCCCGCGGTCATTGTTCAACTGCCGCCCAACTCGCCCAACGGAGGCGTCCCCACCGCGCCACGGCCATCCCAGGTCGCGCCCGTCTCACCGGGGCAAGACACCTACTCGTCCACCGGCGCCGTACCGGCTTCGTCCTCGTCCACCACCTACAGCTCCAGCGGTCGGATTCAGCGCAACAACGAGTGCGTGCGCGGCGGCGTGGTGCGCACATGCAACTGACAGACCGCATTGGCCTGAGGCTTGCAGCGTCTTGCACCTGTCTTTGGCCTGTCTTTGGCCTGTCTTTAGCCTGACTGGCCCGCGTCGGCCGCAATCCGGGACAGTGAGCGGTCAGACGCTGGTGGCCTGCGCCGGCGGTTGCAGTGCCTGTTCCATGGCCTGTAACAGCGTCTCGGGCTCATGCGCGCCCGACACGCCCACCTGGTTGTTGAAGATGAAAAATGGGACGCCCTGCACGCCCATCTGACGCGCCCGCACGTCCGAGGCCTGCACCTGTTGCCGGGCTTCTTCGCTGTCCAGGCAGGCCTGCACCGCCTCGGACGACAGCCCCGCCCCGAGAGCCAAGCGCTCCAGCTCGCTGCGCTGCGTGAGGTCCACGCCCTGGAGGAAATAGGCCTGGAACAACG
>JACCDM011258353.1_pt1 | contig 20288 bp, 8 predicted proteins | sample 7445851 | NCBI WGS metagenome assembly JACCDM01 (sample SAMN15323438, study PRJNA562643) | freshwater metagenome | isolation source: river surface water | place: USA:Blue River Watershed | collected 2017-08-16
CCAAATCATACCTTAAAACTCTTTACGCTGAGGAAGCCAAAATCATAAACGCAAATTACAGCATGGTAAACGCCATGGAAGCCCTAACGCGAAATAAACACGTATCTTTGGCAATTACGCAGATGACAGTGACAACCACAAGCAAAAAGCGATTTCAAGTTAACATACGCAATTTATTCGACAAAATGAGCGTGTCGCGATGTTACCCGCAAATTCATGCCTTTATTGATCATGAGGGCCAGAAATACTTTTTGAAAAAAACTCACGTAAATAATCAATCTGATATTGTGTTTCCTGTGACTATGAGGCAAGGTTTCACAATCGCAATTAGTTTGCGCAAATCAGATCAAGATAATTTCCACAGACGTGAATCCATTAGTACGATGGAGAATGAACAGTCGAAATATTTGTTTCTCAATATTTATCCCGACGGGAGATACTTTTGCCGCTCGGTTTGGAACGAAGAAGAGATGGCGGATTTTGATCGCATCACCAAAACTATCAAAACATTTATTAACCCTATTTTGGAGCAAATAAATTCTCTTAAGCGATATGTTTTCCCTAATGGCGGCGAATTTGAGTTGCTCGCCAAAAGCAACGTTAAATATCATTCGCTGAACGTCTGTGTCTTCTGGAAAAAGGTGCTCAGCGAATCACTCTTTAAAAATCTCAAAATCATGCTCAACGACTACAATATCGCGAATATCACGTCAACCCGAGGTATCACTTCGGCTGGATCGTTCTCGTTTATGTTTCGCAAAGGCATTACCGAATTTGACCTATCTATTATCGACCGTGTGATTTCCGCCGCAAATATCGAAACAATGCGAAATTACTACACGCATTATTCCAACAACACCCTTAAGCAAAAATGGTACCAATTATACGACGGCCGCGTCGTGAATATGTCGCATCGTATTACAGATGTGAAATTCGAGGTTATTAATATCAAAGAGGGCGAATTCAAGATTTTCTACAATTACATTGTTTCTTTTATAGCCAAAGCGCTATGTAATCCAGCGATGAAAGTTCGTGGTGATTCTACGCTGCAGGATGAGAGCAAAGTTAATAAGTTGCGCAAACTCCGCGAAACTGATCCTGAGCTTTTTAATTTGAAAAAATATGGCAGCAAAAAAGTGTATTCTATTATGTGCCAGAATCCGCGGCAACCCATGGTTTACACGGACGATGAAGTTGCAGGCATGAATAAATCATCGCTTGTGAAATTTTGGAATATGACGCTGAACAAACCCGCGTACTACGCTTGTAACAACAAAAAATACCCACATATGGCCTTTATCACGGGTGTTCATCCGAAAAAATACTGTTTGCCTTGTTGCAGCAAATTAAAACTATCAAACATTGGGCTAAGAAAAGATAAATCTGGGAAACTCTACAAGCGCCGCGAACGAGATACAGAATCGCGACGGTTACAGATTAACAATGTTTGCTTGAATAAGTATTCTTTCAATGAAAGTGATATGGAAACAAGCGATGCTATTGTGTATAAACATATTATGAATTACGGCAAGGATTTAAGCGAGGGCCGTATTTCTAAACTGCCTAACACATCTTTGCGTGTTTTAATGCAAAGCTCGCTGTATCAATATAATGTTGAGGCTGAAAACAGCGACGATGAAAGCAGTTGCGAAGTCAGTAGTGGCGAAAGCAGTGATGATGAAAAACAACACAGCGAATCTTATTCAAATACCAAATCTCATGTAAAATTTGAGAAACGTAAAGACAAAAGTAGTAAACAACAAAATATTAAAAACAAACCCCATAAAAAACAACAGAAGTTCGCAAAAAAAACCAAGAAAACCGGACACAAAAAATATGGTGGCCAAATAAGCGAAGAATTGGCCGCATTTATTGAAAGCTCTAGCGATGATGAAAATCCTAATATGTTTGGGTCCTCTGCTTCCAGCGATGATGTCGCGAGTTATTTTTCAGAAATTGTTGGCGGCGAAGATGCAGAAAAATCAGAACAGTCGGGGCAGTTGACTAAACGAATTTTTGATTTCTACGTTTTCGGGGTTAGGCAAAATTTCGCATCAATTAACGCAGTTGGCATTTTATATGTTATAGCAGATGTTTTGAATTTGCATATCAATGAATTATTATTGCAATTTGTTTCGCATTTACAACAAGATCCTAAAATTTTTCTAACTTTATTAAACGGAACACTTGCCGAAAGTTTTAGTAATTTATCTGAATTGGTTGCTTTAATTCGTAAAATATTCATAAATAATGAAGTTGTGGATATTTTGGATCGTATCAAATTCAAAAAATGGCCCGAATTATTCTCCGAATTGGCATCATATTACTTTAATATACATATAGTTGTTTTTATTGATGATAAAAATAAAGGCGATACTATGATCTTAAATATCCCAGAAAGCTGCGCTACTGCTATCATTTCAGGAATTTCAAAAGAAATGAAAGAAGAAGGATTGGGTGAAATCAAATTTGTTATTGTAATCGCTAGATCCGATGGGCAATATCCAATTTATTTAATGGATATTGAACGATTTTTCGCCAATGGAAAAATCTATAAAAAATATTTCACACACGAAGATATCATTATGCAACGCATCGGTAATATGATTAAATCATATAGCAAAAATAATGATGATTCAATGACGAAAAATTATTACAATATTGCTGAAGCCGAGAACCCCGAAGAGCATCCATCAGAAAAAATCGATGCAATAAGCATTAATAAATTAATAGAAAATATATCACATATTAATACTATTAAAGAAGCTATTCAGGGCTCTAAGTATCGCATTATTACAAAATACATTAATATGCATAATTTGTGTTACGCTGTTTTGATAGAAAAAGAAGATACACAAGAATTAGTTTATTTGCCCATAAGATATTCCGCGAATATTTCTGATGGTATTTATTCATCATTTGATATATTTAAACGCAAAAATCCGCTGTATTTTATGGACGTGCAAACTTCATCATTAAAACTTACTAAAAAATTGCGCAGTGTTGCATCTATTCGATCAAATTCCAGCGGTATTACAAAAAATATTGTAGCTTCTGATGTTTTTGAAAACAATGCATTTAAAGCAAACAACGCAGTTAACGCAAACAGCTCACTTGACACTAATAAACCACTAACCAGCGAAGAATTTAAAGTGCAGCCCGAACAAAACCAAAGCATTTTTGTTGCAACTTCGCAAAATTTATGCAATTTCATTGAATATTTTTGGAAACATACAATATCATCAAACCGAGCGAAGAACATTGCTATGATTTTAAAATCCATGTTTTCGCGATGCCTCGTTTATAATGGGAGTATTATTGGGTTCGTTTCAATCAATTCGTTTGTTTATTTTATAGCTGATGCGGCGGCGAACGCAATAGATCCGCGAATTGAGACCGTTTTAAGCCATAAACAAATATTACATTATGATATGGAAGATGTTAATCAAAAAATTTTAGCCAAATACGATCCCCAATCCGATAATCGCACAACCAAGCTTGGTGAAAGCCTTTACCACAACTACATGTACACTTTGTTTACATTAGAGTTCGTATCAAAAGTAGAAAACGAAATAAACGCAGATTTACGCGACAAGATTTATAATTTGATTAAAGTGACTAATTTTAAGATAGATATTTTGGAGTTTCAGCATAAATTGCGGCAATTATTACTAGATCACGGGGCTTATAATATGGAGCAAGGCGAAGCTATTTCAGCCGCGTATGTTGAGGATTTTAATACGCTAAAATTACAATTGGCTGAATTTTATTATGCAGGGCTAACTAAAGAAGATTTTATTGAAATGATCCAAGGCTATTCCTACAATTTCGATAAAATGGTCATCAACAAACTTCTCAAAATGTCGCGCAAAGATATCAAAAAAGAATTAGAAAAAATTTGCTCTACTTTTGTTCATTTTGATAATTCTATTGTTAATAGAATGGATTCATCAAAAAAATTCACATTTCCAAACGTATATATGCCATGCGCCGAAGATACATTAGATTATTGCCATGTAGATAACAACGATGCAAAAAAATCATCATCTACGCTAATAATCCCGCGGGATAAGTTTGGGCCATTTATTGAGTTGTTGACATCTGATATTATGAATCCAATTAAAATTAAATATATGTTTAGCGGGATGTTCACGGAAAATATTATTAATTATTTTGATTTCACTGTTAAATCTTATGAAAATGTGTTTATTAAAAAAATTTATATCTAAAAAATTTATGCTTTAAAAATTTATATTTAAAAAATTGAATCAACAAAATTATATTTTATCAATAATGGCAGAATCTTATTCTTTATACGATAAAGATTATTGCATGCCAGTTTTTGGCCTACATAACACAGGGGCTATTTGCTGGTTTAATAGTTTATTGCAGGCTATCTTCAGTTTGCCCTCTATCAATGAAAGACTATTATCTTTGAATCAAACAAGCGAAAGCGGCAATAATTCAGCACCTCAAAATCAGCAAAATGCTTTAATTCATGTGATGAAACAAGTGCTATCAAAATGTTTGCCACGTTCTGCGAAAATGTTAGATTCTAGCCCTAACATTCATCAATTAGAATCCGCATCCAAGGAAATTTTAATGGGTTTCGGCATTGAATTGCGCAAAAACAATAAAATATTAGATATTACGACGCAACAAGGCGCAACTGATGGGATATGCTCATTTTTCGAAATGCTAGATGATACTGACATCAACAATATTATTTTTAATAAATACCGCAAAACAATCGATTGCGAATTATGCGGCAAACAAAATGTATCAGACGTCAACGACTTTTCGCCCATCATAAATGTTTTTGCAGACAACGATTTAACCACCGAAGAATTATTCGTAACATATATCAAACGCAGGCTTGTTCCTGTTTATGGCTATAAATGCGAACATTGTGATAAAGTAATGAATAAAACTATGCGTTTCGAAAACATTAGGCGTTTAAGCGAAGTTATTATTATTTCATTTGCATTTGTTACTGGCAACAAATATTTCCCCCCAAATATGAGCTTTCTTAACGCCGCAGGCCAAATGATGCGTTATAAAGCAGTTGCGCAAATCGAACACAGCGGTTCATATGATATGCGTACGCATAATTCTAGCGGGCATTATTACGCCAGATGCACACGAAATGTAACGATGGAACCCACTGATTATTATTTACTGAATGATTTATCTGCTAGCCCAATTCCTCGTGATACAGGAGCACTAAAGGCTACGCCGCAAACTCATATTGTGTTTTATCATATGTGTGGGGTTGAAGCGCCAACTAAAGAGGAACAAATTAAATATGAAGCAGCTATCAATAAAATTAAAATGCTCAGCGGATAAATTTTGTAGCGTAAATTACAAAAAAAATTAAACAACAGAAAATTCATCATATAGAACATTATAGCGAGAAGATGTTTGCTCAGAAACTTCTATTTTTTCATCTAAATATTTTTTTGTAACATAGTTTGTGCATAATAAATCTGTAATCAAAACTAAACACATAATATCTAATTGTGATAAAAATACTTGTATTCCAAAAATGCGGCTCATCCACATATAAGTATACCAAATATTAATATAAAATAAAGTTTGTGTTTTCCCAATTGTTATTATTTTTTGTTCTCTGTTTTGCACGTTATTAATCATCCATGGAGAAATAGTTTCTAACCCATATGTAGTGACTATTTGGTTAATAAATGTATATATGCAAACACACAACCATTTCCCCCATGTGTCGATTTTAATCCCTAAGAATAAAAGCCTATCATTGGGGCCGAAATTAACAAATTCGCTTGATATGAAACCAAGCGAGAATAAAATAACAAGTGTGGTAATCATCCACACGAATACAACATTTGATGCAATTTTAGCGCTTAGTACCATTTCTCCTCCGCAGGAATAACCGGATTATTTTAAAATATTAAACTAGGATTCAATTTTAAGCCCAAAATTGAATCAAATATACGATAAACCAATAAAGCGGACACACCGCACAAACAATTGAATCGTATTGGTCTAAATACCAGTATCATATTATAACACAAAGATACACAAAAACCCACCATTATAATAAAAACCACCCACCGAATATGTCATCTAGACCTATTGAACCACTTAGACCTAAATATCCAAACTATAGATGGACCCCAACTTCGGATTATTTCCAACCAGAAACACCTAATGTTACTGAAGATATCTACAACAATGAACATAAAATTCAAGTTTTGCAAGATTGCGGATATTATACTGTTGATATGAATGTCACTGAAATCAATAATTATTACCGACAAATTGTTAATGCACAGCAAAAGTTGTTTAATAATAAACCTGAGAAAACCACAGTTATTTCATCGGTTGTTGTTGAACCCAAAATTATTGAAAAGAAATTGATTGAAAAACCAGATTTAAATAAACAAGTTGAACCTAAACAAGTTGAACCTAAACAAGTTGAACCTAAACAAGTTGTTTCTAAAGAAACCGAACCAGAGCCCAAAATTGACATTTCCATCGATGACATGAAAGACATTTTACAAATCTACAATGTCAATACCAAATCAATGTCTATCAAAGAAATCAGAGATTCCTATATCAAACATTGTATGTCTGAATTTGCCACATCAAAAAATACCCAAAGCAGCCCAGTTGTTATCAAAAAATCAGAAAACAAATCTTGCCGCGATATGATCCGCGAAAATCTGGAACAATTGGTAACTGATGTTGAAGTTAGAACGCAATTATTGACTAATGCAAACAACAACAAATCCAATATTTGCATAGATTTGGTCACAAATTTCATTATCACCGCATCTAGCAAATTAGGAGGGATTTCTGATATCCAATATGAATTTTTATCGCAAGCTGGGATGTATAACCAAGAAGCTAGTGGAATTTCTCATCCTAACAGGGTTATCCCAGTCGTTGAAAAAAACGAAAAATACAACATCACCAATGCAGTAAATAATATTGCCAATGGAGCTTGCGGTATTAATTGGATACCAGCTGCACTCAGAAGCGGTCTCATAACAATGAATGAAGTAAATAGAAATCTGTTTAATATCAATGAAAGATCAGATAGCGACAACCAGCAATTTCGGCAAAACATTATGAGGATGTATGGAATCAGAAAACATACATTAAACTGTGCATCTAGAAATTTTGGATATGATGAAAAAACATTGTCTGCTTTGCTTGAAACTGCATTCACTAATGAATTTTTAGTGACAGGATATTATATCAGACCTGAGGAAGTTTATGCTATCGCATATATGCTTGATATCAAAGTAAAAATTTTGACATGGGATAAAGACAATGTGATTGTATTTGCTGATCAAACCAAGGGCAAGAACGCGGAACCAGTTTATCTTTATCTTTGGGGAAATCATTACTACATTATGAAAAAAACTGAATAAAATCTATAAGGGTTTTAAAGGTAGAAAAACCAAAAAAATGAAAAAACACAAAAAACACAAAAAAATATTAAAATACAAAAATAAAAAAAATAAAAAATATTTTTTTTATTAATTTTGCTTGATTTTGATAAAATTAATGGATTAAAATCCTTTGAACATGTTATCGAATTCAGCCGAATAGTTCTGTTGTTGCCAACCGCTAAATTCAGTGTTATCAGATCTAGTAAGAGCATGGCTCTTAACAACGATACTCTTATCGTAGGTAAGATCTTTATGAAGTTTAAGTCGCAAAGATCTATAAATATTAACTAAGAATTGGATGTTACGAACGAAGATAGTGTTATAACGCAATTTTCCAACAAATTTAATTGCTTTCATTGTGTTTTGATCTAATGGTACTTCAGTAAATACTTGACTATCAGGTCTAACTTCCCCGTAATTTTTATTGAATTCATTGCTAATAGGATATGTCAAGCTCATGTCCAGATCATCAAATAATCTTGGTTTATAAGCATATTCACCTGATTTATCACGCATTTCTCCGAACAAAGATTTATTGTACAATTGTTCGCTTAAGAATTTAGGTCTTCCAAGTGGCAAATTGGTATCAGCGCCAGTAAACATTTGTTTAATAAATTTATATTCAAGAGATGTAACAATTTCTCGGTAAGGTTTAAAAAGCATTGCTAATAATAATTCCTTGGGAGATTTAATAATTGTTTTGGATCTTCCAATTGTATCAGGACCATGCCCAAATTGAGAAGGATTGACTGTAGTATATGGATTAGTTGATTCATTAACAATGAATCTATCCAATGAATTAGCAGGGTATTTGGCGTGAGAGCTATCTTGATCAGAGCATAAATGCCAAATCAAAATATTTCCAAAATTATCTTGGATTCCATAATACAATTCCACAATTAATCTATCAAATGTATAAGCATAGTTATAAAGATTAGCAAGAGGAATGTCACGCATCAAAGCATGGATATTAATAGGAATAATATTCAAATCAAGAATATTAATAACATCTAAGCTTTCAGATGATGCAGCTCTATCTGCGGTAACATGCTTAGCAATTTGTTTCATGGCCACGTCTCTAAAGCTTGATTCGGTTAAACTAACAATTGCATTTGGTGAAGATTGTTGAAGTTGATATAATTTATATGAAACTGGTCCGGTTGATGACTTAGCAGTACTAATCATCAATCTATTAGAAGGAGTAATTGCCTCTACCGTTCTAAAATCTTTAATTTTAGAAAATTTTGTATGACTATAATTACTAAACAATCCAGTATTTTGATAATAAATATTTTTAGATGAAATCATCATATCATTTACTAATTTCAATGCATCTACAAAATTATCTAAAAATCCATTCAATTTGGATTTCTCAATAGATTCTTTCTCAGAAACCATCATATTATACATATCAAGAATTTGAAACGGCCCTGGTGTATTTTCTTGTGTAACTTTAACATTTTGTCTTCCAAATAATCCTCTAGTACCGTAGAATAATTTAAATTTGGTAGTTCCAATACTAAATCCGGATAATCCTTGGGCTAACACATCAGGCACAGCGAAAACACTTGAAATAGGCATAAATGGTTCTTTGCCATTAATAGCTTTATATTCTTGAATACTTCCTGCATGTAATTCAAAATACTTAGGATCATCTGGGATTTCACGCAAAACATTATCGATGCAAGTAATAACAGCATTACTAGCTCTAATAATAGAATCAAGAATTGAACTAAAGTGGTTCAAATTTTTGTTTTTATCATTTGAGTCAGCGATACCTTCAGATGACAATAATCCAGACACATCATTATAAGCATCACGTGCAATTTGTCTATTTAAATTCATTTTTCCCATACTCATAACACTTTTGAGCATATTACATTTGGAAATAATGGATTTAAATTGTTGTTTGAAAAATGGCATATTTGCACGGAAAATTTCCTTAATATAAGGTGATACTTCAGCAATGTTGTCTAATGTATAGATTGGCATTTGGTTTGCTTGGTTTTTGCTGTGAATCATATTTCTCATGATCAACGCCAAAGTTGTGTAAAGGATTTTATCGGGCTGAGGATCGCTGCGTTTAACAAATTGGCTTGTTGCCGTGTTATTATTTTGATCGGCAATATTAACAGTAACAGGGATATCCTTTTGAATTGACATATCTGTTTTGGTGATAAAATAGCTTGCATTCTTAAAATACAATTTATAGCTTTTATCGATATAAGTATCAAGTTGTGTGGGAGGAATTTTATTAGGTGCTTGATTTTCTAACTCAATAGCATCAACAAAGAATTTAGGCCATTTTGGATCAGTTCTAGCATTGTATAATGATTGGAAAGTAGGATAACGAGTTGCACTGTTATTAGCAATTTCAACTCTATTACCTAATTCTGCTAATTTTAATCCAGTTCCAGGTATAGCTCCGAGAGCCTGAACATTAGAATAAATAATAAGAGCATTTTTATCGAGATCGCCACCAGAAGCCGAAATAATTTTCAAAACTGTTTCGTTGGGTGCATAATCTGGATAAGTTTGTTTTTCAACATCCATAAGTGCCTTATTAAAAGGCCCATTAACCAAATTGCTAATAGTATTGATATAAATTTTATCAGCCGCTTTATCATAGCACATGCTAATATATTTTGCCAACAATTGATTGAAAGAGAACAACAAACTAGTATTGTCATTTTCAACATCTTCATCAAATGTATATAATTGAGCAAATCTGTTACTAAATTTGGGATAAACGACTTGTTTTGCTCCGGTATCTAACATAAATAATTTGCCCATTGGGCTAAGATAATCAATTCCAACAGCTGGAGAATCATAACTAACGCTTCCAGTTGGCATTAATCCATTATTAGCAAACTGGTTGTTGTAAAAGATTAACCCAGCAAAAACTTGCCCATAATTAAAAGGTGTGCCGTTAGTTCCAAGTAAATGTCTAAAAGTTCTTGATAAAATAATGTTTAATTTATCAAGATTAACATATGGAATAAGCTCATCTACTTTAAGAGATTGATTTGCTGCTACTTTATCCCGTCCAATAAACAATTTTTCAACAAGTTGTTCATGCAACCAATACAAACTTCCAAGTGCTTCTTTTTTGATATAAACCTCATATAAAGATTTATATTCTTCTGGGGTAAAAGCCAATTTGAATGCATCCCAGAAATATTTAATATGCTCAAATAATTTATTAACAACTTCTTTGAGACGTGTAAAATTTACATTAATGTTATCATCACCAATTTGAACTTCAACTAATCCATTTGTATTGTTTTGGAACAACGATACAAAGTTAACAATATGCTCTAAGATATTATCAGCTTTCACAACTTGATTAAAAGGTCCTGCTACAGAACTATAATAATACAGGGTAGCAATAATAGTTTGATCGTCACTTGGTTGATATTCTGCTTTCAATAAGACATTAACAGCAGCTACATCGAAGGTAGCTGGTAATTTCTTTTTAATTAAATCCAAATCGGTAGTCAGCACCAATAATTGATATTTAGCCAACAAAGTATGAATATAACTTAATGCAGTAAGCCCAGTAATAACAGTTTCGTGAAACATAACATATTTCATGCTATCAGCGTGCGTCACAATATCATCGCCTTTCACAATCTTAGCAATAATTCTATATCGTGAATTTGGATCTTTTTCTTCTTTAAGTTGCATTTTTGCGGATTTAATTGATGGTCTGAGCGAAATCTTGTCCACTTCTTTGGCTTGGCCAAAATTGTATGGTTCAGTTTGTGCATCCGAAATTCTATTAACAGCGGCAGTGTCAACATTTTTTCGGAAATAACTATCAATCAAACAGCGGAATCTGTTCAAAAGCATTCGATGCTCCTCAATAATGAAGTAAGGGCTTTGTTTTTCTTTAAATGATTCAAGAGACATTTCGTTCGCTCGCTCGTATTTTCGAGATGGTGCCATGATGTGTTGTTGATTAAGGCCAACGACAGATTCTTCGTTTGGCAAAATTGGGACATCAACATCACGGTATTGATCTTCAAGGTTTCTAAGTTGTTGATAACGGAAACGTTCGCCTTTGATACCCTCGTATTTTTCTTGTTCGCTTTTAGCGACCAACCCATATCGCATATTAATTTCTTTAACAAATTCGCGAATAATGTAACCAACTGGATCAGAACCGCCAGCTGAATGCAATTTATTCCAAATTTCGTTGATGGCCTTAATCACTTCCTTGATTTCAACATCGCTATAATTTTTCACATTAATTCCGCGTGCTTTTCTGAAAATAAGTTTAACAAGTGCAGAGAAGTTTCCTTCGGCTTCTGGCATCATTGAAATCTTTTCTTGCCAATTTCTTCGGTGTTGCATGGGCAAGAAGTTGTTATTGTCATCCAATTCTTGTTCTTCACCATAAAAGTCAAACAATTTGCGATAAAATTCGGCCAATAATGGCAAACGCACATAAAGTTCAACTGCTTGTTCAATAACATCAGGGCTATCATAATTACCTCCAATAATAAATCTAACTGGCGACATGTAAATTTGCTCAGTTGGGCGACTCATTAAATCATACATACCAACTACAGTGAGAATTTTAGCGCACATTGATTTAATAATGAGAACAAACATGTTATCGGCTTCTTCCATAATTGGACCGCCTTGAAGATCCTTATAAGACGAACGCATATAAATACCGAACTCTTCGCGGAATTTGGTAAGATCATCATTGTTATTAAAACCTGAAGCAAATACAACATTAGTTGGGTAAGTATCGGCAGCTTTCATATTGTATGTATTTTTGTTGGCTATAGGAGCGAATCCGACCTTAATATCAGAACTGGCTTCATCCGAAACTAATAGCAATCCATTGCTGGATGCAACCTCAATTGATTTCAAGCCAATACCAAATGAACAATATTTGATAAAGTCAACTAAATTGCGATAAATTTGCACTGGGCTCATGAAAACTTGTTTCTGAACTGTGTTTTTGCCAAATTTATCACCGATGTTGATGAAAATAGACATGATATTTTTGAGAACAACGAAATTTCGCATAATTTTATCGATTTGTTCGACTCCGCTGAAACCAAATGCAGCATCATCAGCGTCCAATGAAATATAAGGATTTCCTGGTAAATATGGAATAAGTGTTGCAAGATTGGTTGCTGGGGTTGCTTGCTTATAATTACTTCCGATAACATCATAATAATGCGTGCTGCTAGTTGCTTTATATTTGGAAAACATTCTAAGATCTGTTCCAGCATTTGATTCCTTGAGCATTGAATCGCCGCTAATGTAACAAGGGAATTTCTCAAATAAATCGCAAATATAGTTACCAGTTTCCTTTGTATACCAATCATAGATAACTTCGGTTTCGTCAAGCATATTTTTGATTTCTTGAATATCATTGATATTTTTAACCATATCATTAGTGAACACTCGCATGTATTCATCTACGGCTTCAACAGTTCGCCAAAAGTTAGATAATGCAATGCCATATTTTTCAATAAAGATTTTAGTGAAGTCGCACATCTTTTTAACGTATTCATTATCGAGCGGAACTGGACCAGTAACAGGGAACTTAGCATCAAGCTTTTTGGCCATATCTGCCAAAGTTTTGTATTTGTCTTCTTTCCAATCTTTAATCAAATTAATTTTCTTAGCGATAGCTTCTGCGCGAATTTCTCCGTATTTTTCGGAGTAGGCTTCGAGTTCTTTCCCAGCGTGTTTTAAGTTTTCTTTGATTTGCGCGACTTTGTAATAATAATCGAATTTTTGGGTCACTTTTGCTAACGATCGTGGCACTTTGCGCATCACGGATTGTCTAGACAAGCCTTCGATATCTCCGCCATAAATTTCGCTATCGTCTTGCGAATCATGAGATCCTCCGGCGTATTCATCTTGAAAGCCGCCAGTGAAATCAATAGCCTTGCAAACTTTCTCTTCTTCTTCGTGTTCATCGCCGCCGTAAATAACATCATGCTCTTTAACAGCTGGGCGGCGAGCAGATCCGTATTTTTTCTCGATTTTGTCGCTGTATTCATCAATAAGCTTGATCATGCTATCAATAGAATTGATGATTTCTTTCAGGTATTGTGAAACGCCAGAATAAACGCTCATGCTAGACATAGCTTCAGCGTAGTGCTTAATCATGCGCATTTCAGAAATGAAAGTTTCGCGGCGCTGTTTGGAAAGGGCATCATTGAAGTAACCGATCAAAACAACGTAAGATTGCTTGTACATGATCAATGGCTGCAATTTAGCGAGTGCATTTCTGAACCCATCCAAATCGGGGGTAAGTGGAATACCAGTGCCAATTTTCTCAGCAAACGATTCCAAGCTAGTCGCAATGCGATACATCTGATCATCAATAAGTCGCGAAAAGGATTGGAAAATGAGTTTTTTCACTTCCCGATTGACTTGAATTCTGCGATCAACATGGGATTTGGAGAATTGATCTTCATCATAGACTGGTTTCGGATTAAATTCGCCGCCCATGTAAAGATCTCCGCCGGAAATGTTTTGTCTTGACTTCATTTCTTCTATACTTTTAGCGCGGGAAATATTTTTAATTAAAAATTCAGCATTTTGCATAAATTCTTCTAATTCTTTTGGAGTCATTTCTTTGTCTAAAACGGTCTTTGCTAAATGTTCGCTAAGGATTTTAATTCCTTCGCTATCGGCGTATTCTTTAAGTGTCAATCCTACGCGTTTTAAGGCATCTTCGGTTAATGAAGCGAATTCTGCGGTAACTCCGAGCCCGTTTAACATGTTAGCGATGGTTTGCCCGAATTTTGAGTCACCTGGTTTGTATTCGCCGATTTTCATGATCATAGATTTCATATCATTCTTTTTAATAAGCTTCTCCAATTTAATTTCTGCGGGTGAAACAACAATATTAAGCAAATCATTAAGCATTTTCATTTGGCGATTCATTTCGGTTTCTAACATCTCATAAATCGATTTATGATTAATAAGTTTTCCTCGCTCGCGAACGCTCATTTTCATAACGGCGTCTGCGAATGGTTTATAAATTCGTGTCATTTGCTCTTTCAAAACAGTGATGTTTTTGATAATTTTTTTGAGCGAATTTTGGACTACAATGAATTCAACGTGCATTCCCGCGGTTAAAGAATAGATGAGTTCGGCAACAGCTTGGCAAATAAAAACTGGATCAGCTTTTTCATCAATGATTTGTTCGCCAAATCTGAGGTTAATTGCGGACGCAATAGCGCGGCACAATTTTTCGTGTTTTTCGGCGTCGGCTTTGAATGCTTTGCCGTTTTTAGGGTTGGGCAAAATATGCATGATTGCTTTGAGTTTGTCTTGTGTGTTATCGCCTTCAACTTTGAATCCCATAGAAACCAAAATTTTAACAACATCTTCCACAAGATTTTGTTTCGTCGCCGAATTAAGTGAATCAGCGTAGTCGCGAATTGCGCTATATTCGAGCTCATCATTTTCTTCTCCGCCCAAAAATCCACTGCAACCACAGTTTCCACCAAAAACAATTTGCCCACTTGTGATAGCGCCTCCGTAATGTTCGGCGAGCTCTTTATATGCGCCGCCCTTTGTTTCGATTTTATTCAACAACATTTGCAATCGTTGACGATCAGCACTATTAAGCTGCGATTCTTCCCTACTAAGCTCAATTTTAATTTCATTCGCAAGAACGTCGCGTGACAAACTTGCTACTTCGCGGATTCCGGCTTTAGCAAGTGCCTGAAAATCTTCATTGCTGAGGGTTTCCATGAGGAATTTTCCGGTTGCTTTGGCGTATTTTGGGAACGAGCTTTTGCGTTTGTACAGCTGCATACCATTTTCATCAAAATGATGAAATTCGTATTTTTCTTGTTCAGCTGGCGCCAACCGAGAATACTCATTTTCGTTAACATATTCTTGTTTCGAAGATAATGAACCCATGGTTATTTTTTTCAATGAGAATGGTATCGATAAGGGATATTGAAAAGAATATATAATAGTATAAAAATAATTATTGTTAAAATTTAAATTGAAAAAATATTAAAAATAAACGGCGAAAATATTTGCGATAAAATCCGCGACTACAAATATCAATTTTAAAATTGGTAAATATTAAATTAAACTAAAGCATTACAAACAATATACTCTTTTAACAACTTTAAGAAATTTAAAAATGTCATCATTTCAGACAAAAAGCCAGAATTATCAACCTGCGCCAACCGGATCAAATTCCGCAAAACAACCCGATAGTGATTACAAAACAACAAAGGCCCCTAAGTCTCCTAAATCCCAACGCGGCGAGAAAAGGTCGAGCAAAAATAATGTTGTATTTTCCGCGGACTCTGAGGACGAATCTAGCAACACAACCCGCGGACGGCAAAAATATTCTAATTTAGTTGATTATATTGATTACGTGGATTCGGACCTTGGAAATGCAATCAAAAGCTGCTGTGTCGAATTCTTGTTTAACCCGCGTGGAAAGCCAGGGATTACATTTTTAATGCCGTCATATGAGAAAAATACTGAATTTCGTAAAAATTTGTTATATTTGTCGGATGGCGACATGGATGAGAGATCAAAAGCCACCGATATTTTTGCTTCGCTTGTAATTTACGAAAACTTAAAAACTATTGATGATTTTAAAGGTAGGCAAGAAATCACCAATGGCGCAAACCAATTAATTACCTTAGATTTAACTAATCCATCTAATTCCCGCGTAAAGCTGGCGTCTGGGGCTTATATTGAGCTTGATAAGGAGTTTCGCGAACTTTCAAAGAAAAATAACTTAAATGTGTTTTCGCTCTGTAATGGCGGAATTTCCGCGGAGTCAAATAGTTTAAACGGTTCGAAAACAGCAGGCTATACAACCCAAAAATCGCAATCTTCGCAGACATCGCAATCTTCGCAAAGATCAAATCGCCGCAAAAAACAAAAAGAACAAGCAGTGGAAGACGAAACCGAAATCTTAGCGCGAAACAAACTTGAGTACACGCAGCAAATGCGGCTCAAAATTATGCAAGAGACAGAAAATGCGTTTATTCAGGATTTTGTTACGTCGCCAAATATGCGGCAATTATCAAAATCGTGGTCAGCGGCTTCCAGAGAACAACAATTTTTTAAAAATGTATTTCTTGAAAAAACAATTTCTATTGTGCATTTTATTTTCAAATATTGCTCCAAGGAAACTATTCATGATGTTTTTGAGCAACGCATTCTTCCAATTTTATCATTTGAAAACATCGATTTTTACTTAATTTTTGAGCCAATGGTTAAAACCGCAAATTACGTGCTGCCACATGAATTGCTCGAAAGATGGTATAAATCGCAAACAGACTTTGATGGCGCTGCCACAATTAAAACCATTGAAAAATATTTAGATGGCATGAATAAACCAACAACAACTAAACCACCAGCATTACCCGCATTTATTGCAAATTTTCATGCATTAAGCGAAACAGTGGATGAAATCCGCGGCAAAACAAATGAAAATATTGAGAATCAAAAAAGGCGCTCTAGCGAATTTATTATTGAAGAGTATAAGAAATTATCGCTTAATAATGCAATTGGCGGCGTTAATAGCGTATTTTCATCAGAAATCGCTAAGATTTATAAAGCCGATCCTACTTGTAAAATTTTGCAGGATGAATTACGTTATGTTTCGCATAAAGCGTTTGTTGGGCTTGAAAATTCATCGTCCATTGGGGATTGCCAGAATGTGTTTGGCTTGATTCACGAATATCTTAGGGGATTTTCCACAACACCAGTGCAATTAAGCGCAGTTAAGGGAGACTATAGCCAATTTACGGGGCTTAAATTGCTCAATGCAAACGCTCTACGTTACAATATTGATCCCACTTATAAAGTTATGGATATTTTGACTTTCGTCAATTCTGTTTATTTCTTATACACGCCTCTTAGCTCCGAAAAAATTAAATATTTAATGGATGTCTTTGAGGTGTCTACGGCGCCTACTCCATCGTCTGATAAAATCTGGCTTATTAATATGGTGAATTACGCCACTTTATACTTTAAAGCTGTGCAAAGCCCGCATGAAACTAGCGCCAAATTGCATATGACTACGCGACTGCTGAAAGAATTGAAAAACACTGGGGTTCCGATTGAGCAGGAGATTATTGATAAAATGAAAAAAATTAGAAAAGAATAAACTGGGAAAAATTCAACGTGATTTTTTTTCGCAAAAATTGAATCATATTTTTTTAGATTAAAAATCTGCATTAATTGAAGTTAAATATGCTGCCAAGATTTGATGCAGATCTGCCGCCCGATATGTTGTTAGAAATCGCCAAATGGTGCGACTATCCTGAATTGCGTAAGCTTGCGATTGCGCTAAAAGATACAAAATGGATGGAAGGTAATGAATTATTTTGGAAAAATTATTTTCAAAAAATGATTTCAAATGATGTGTTGTCGCAAAATTTCCACGCTGGTTTATTGCAAAGCAAACTTTCTAACCTTGAAATATGCAAATATATGTCTATTTGGAGAATTCATAATAAGAATTTTACCGAAGATGAATGTACTGTTTATCCCCTCGACCGTGAGAATGAGCACAGTTGTAATTTTTATGATTATGAAAATTACTTCGTTAGATTGACTAGTGGGGAGAATGGCGCTATGAACATATTTTTCTTGAAGAAATTCAAAAGAAACGGATCTGTTTCGTTTGAAAACGTATTTGGTTTTGAGGAATTTGATGCATGCGGTTCTTCGATACCAATTGGGTATTATTTTAGATATGGAATATTCGGGATACGTATCAAAACCGTGAAATGTGACCCTAGTATAATAAAAAACTACAAAATACTTTTTGTTGATCACGAAAATAAACAAAAATTTCTAGCATTGACTTATTACGACATAGATGAAAAGTTGCCTATTTATAAAAATATATGCGTTATTTCTGCTGTTATTTATAAAAATAATGAAGTATATGGCTCATTTCATTTTTCGCCATTATGAATTTTGCAAAGTTTTTACCCCTTGCAGTCGGGTGAAAATTGAATCATATTTTTTTAGATTAAAATACCTGGTTTTATACATGTCGTCTGTGTTTTCTGGGTCATCCGTGTTGACCACAAAACTAACTTTCGAAGCCGATTTACCTGCCGATATGCTTCTAGAAATCGCTTATTGGTGTGACTATCCTGAGTTATACAATCTCATAATAGCGCTCAATGATGATCGATGGATGGAAAATAATGAATTATTTTGGAGTAAATATTTTCAAAAAATAATTACAAAAGATACAAATTTGAATGACTTTCGCATATATTTAAATAAAAGTTGGCATAATTTTTCTAATCTCGAAAAAATCAAATATATTTATTTGTTTGATTTCGTAGCTAACTGCGATAAAGAAGAAACTTTTGAAGATACTTTATTTTATGAAAAAAATCTTTCTTCAGGTTCCCGTTTATTTAAAAATGATAAAATTAAATTATTTTTGATAAATAACAAGTCAGTGCAAATTTCTTTCTTGAATACTTCCAATATATTTAATTTTATAGTTTTCAGTGATATATTTGATGTGGGTGTATCAAATTTTGATGATATTAATTCGTTACCTATAACTTATTATCATAAACTAGGGATTTTCAGCATAACATTTACAATTAAGGAAAATCCGTATAATCAACGCTGTATAAAAATTTTTGTCGATTATTTGAATAAAACTAAACTTCTTCACATCGTCTATCAAAAATATGGTGATGATAATGTTGTTCCTTTTCATCTATTAAAAATATCACAACCCGCAAGCATTTTTCCTGATTATAATGAGCATGTACATCCTAATTTACAAAAATTACAAACAGATAAAATTATAGATCATGAAAATCTAATGAAACATGACCAATATGAAAATTATATTATTTATTTGTGTTTTCATGCAAACAATAGTTATTTTAAGTATCATTATAAATCCAATTGCTGTTTAAGAATTGATTAAAAGTTGCCTTTTAGTAAAAAGCAAAAGGCGTTAAAAATTGAATCATGTTTTTTTATATCAAAACTCTGTCTCGTTTGCGTTTTATATGTCGTCTGTGTTAAACACGAAACCAGCTTTAGAAGCCGATCTACCTGTCGATATGCTGCTAGAAATCGCTTATTGGTGTGACTATCCTGAACTTTGTAATTTAATGTTAGCGCTCAACAATGATAAATTAATAAAAAACAATGAATTATTTTGGAATAAGTATTTTCAAAGAATAACCTCAGAAGATAAAAACAATGAAAAACTCTATAGATCAAGATATGATGACGTGTGGAAAGATCATCAACAAATATTCACCAATATTGAAATTTGCAAAATTATTGAAATGTTGAAAATTATCCACGACGGCAAAAAAACAGAACATAATTTTATAAAATTTCATCGCAAAAATGGTGGTGTAATATTTCAAATTGAAAAACTAATTTATAAAATGCGCATCAGTGACAAAGAGATTACTGTTTTGCTGCCGAATAAAAATAATAATTCATCTAGTGTCATAAAATTTGCCAAGGATATATACGTATGTTCATCTATAGGTAAATTAAGAACAATAATTCATTATCCAAAATATGGCATTTTCTCTATGATATTTAGCTACAGTTTTTGTGATTACAACCTGACTACAACATTATCAATAGACCACGCCAACGGGGTTCATTTGCTTGGTGCTAATTCTGAAAAGAATATCATGAAATCATATAGTGATATTTGCGTTCGTTTTTATGGAAGTAATGGGGTTGTTATTGGAGGGATTAATTTTATCAGATAAACTCATAATCATTAATTCTTTATTTTTTTAACTTTCACTTTAAAAAATTGAATATATATTTTGTATATCAAAACTCTATCTCGTCTGTGTTTTATATGTC
>JACCDM010810015.1_pt1 | contig 20269 bp, 17 predicted proteins | sample 7445851 | NCBI WGS metagenome assembly JACCDM01 (sample SAMN15323438, study PRJNA562643) | freshwater metagenome | isolation source: river surface water | place: USA:Blue River Watershed | collected 2017-08-16
GTAAAAGGTTTTGCGCAAAAAGCAAAAGATAAAAAATTACAACCTGCCGATTGGGAAGGCAGCACATTTACCATTTCTAACTTAGGTATGTTTGGCGTAGATGAATTTACGGCCATCATCAATCCACCAGATGCATGTATTCTTGCAGTGGGTGGTATTGCACAAGTACCTGTTGTAAAAAATGGCCAAGTAGTGCCTGGTAATGTAATGAAAGTAACCCTCAGTTGCGACCACCGCGTTGTGGATGGTGCAGCCGGAGCCGCTTTCTTACAAACCCTTAAGTCGCTGTTAGAAGAGCCTTTAAGAATGCTTGTATAATTTTTCAGCCATTATTTAATCCATATCACATCCTATGGGTGCGCCTGGTGCAATTTCTTTGTGCTTAGGTAAACTTATGTCTTTTGGATGTTCTATGCGGTCTATCAAATATGCAAAATGCGTTTTGTATTTGTTTGCTTTTATTTGATCTAAGCTCCATTTTTTGATCTCAGCTAATTTTTCGGAACAAATTGCCTTTACTTGATAATTGCTTTGTTCCGATTGCGCAACGCCTAGTAACCAGGTCACTAACATTTGTCTTGTTTGAAGGCCTACTAACTCTTCTAATCCCTTGTTGAGTGGCTTTTTAAACAGTTCTGCAACAACTGCATCTATCACTTCTCCAAATCCAATACTAGCGCCATTTGCTTTATTAATTTCCAACCTGTTGGCTCTTTCTGGATTGCATAAAAATGCAAGTTCAAAATCTGCTAGCGCTTCTGCGGCTGCTAGTGGATCAAAACTCATGCCTGTTCTTTTTGCAAAAAGTTCACCACTATAATACATAGGAGGTCTTGGAGGAATTTGCGCAGCAATAAAAGGTGGTATGGTTAAAATGTTTGGTGATAAACATTTCACTGCTACTTGTAATGCGTTTTCTTGCACTGCGTTTGCCAATATTTTTGGTTTTGGCGTTGCATCACCTCTAGTGCTGTAACTATAATCGATGCCACCAATAAGTTTACAAACTGCTTCTAATTGATAGCGGTGGTAATTATAAATAGGTACGAGTACGTCTTCTAATTTTGCAAGTGGTGTGCCCGGTCTAAGGGTATTTTCAGAAAAATTATTCAAAGCTTTTGCTCTAACGGCAAGTGTGTTTTTTAATCCTACGGTTGCATCTTTTTCGTTGTCCCACAAATGTGCATACGGGTGAAAGCCGCTCGCAGCGCGCGCGTCAGCATCTGCAATAAATAAAAGCCCTTGCTTTGTATTCTCTGCTAATAAATTTTGAAGGGCATTATTTTCGTTGGTGCCTGTAGTGAAATCTTGGTATCCATAGATGATGGCTCTTTTATCCCAGGCTCCAATTTCGTTGGTATATACTTTTGAAAAATCCATCTCTCCTTTTTCATTGATAAAAATATTAGGATGCGGATAATCCATTACGGAAGCTCTATCATTATAACTAGATGCATAGTTGTGTTGCAATCCTAACGTATGACCAATTTCGTGCGCAGAGAGTTGACGTAATCTTTGCAATGCGGCTTCTTTCATAGTGTTAGGAACGGGCTTTCCTGTTTCGTAAGGAGCCAATAGTCCAGTAAAAATTAGATAGTCTTGTCTAACACGGAGAGAGCCTAGTGTAACTTGACCTTTTATAATTTCTCCAGTGCGCGGGTCTGTTACAGAAGCCCCGTAACTCCAGCCTCTAGTAGAACGGTGCACCCAATTAATCATATTGTACCTAATATCCATAGGGTCGCAAGTATCCGGTAAAACTTTAATGATAAATGCATTTTTGTAACCGGCAGCCTCAAAAGCTTGATTCCACCAGCGGCCGCCTTCTAATAAAGCAGACCTGATAGGTTCTGGTGTACCATTGTCTAAATAATACACAATAGGTTTAACGGGTTCGCTGAGCTGCGCAGTAGGATCTTTTTTAGCGAGTCGATGTCTCGAAATATACATTTGTTCGATGGGGGTGGTGAAGTCTGAACTATAGTCGAAATACGAAATGCCAAAGTATCCGCTTCTGATATCATATTTTCTTGGTTTGTACTGATTATCAGGTAGTTGAACAAAGGAATAATGCATGCGCAGTGTAATGGCTTCTGGTGAAGGCGTTACACTTGTAACAAACCTACCCGCGTCGGCGCCACCTGTAAATGTTATGGTTGCTTCAAATTCAGAATTAAGCGGAAAGTTTTTTGTATTAGAAAAATACATCGCAGAACGCGGTTCGTTAAACGAATAGGTTCCCTGACGCATGGCTTTAATTTTGTCTGCAACACCATGTGCATCCTTTACAAAAAAGGAGGTTGCGTCCACTAATAAATGACCTGCTTGCTCTTCTTCAATAACAAAAGAGCCAATGGTAGAACTTGCAAAAGATTCTTTTACGGCTCTTTTTTCATTTTTATCGGCGCTACTAGCACGGTAGTCGTAATTGGGTTGAACGAGCAATAATTTCTTTCCAACTCTTTCAAAAAATACAATTTTAGTATCTCCAATTTGTCCTCTGTCAAGCCCTATGTCATTAGATCCTAAACCAGCAGGCAAGGAATTGATGAGTAAAAATTCTTGTCCAATTTTATCAATGTCTAACCATATTTTTCCGGTGGCTTCGTCTACATAAAAAGTAAAAAATCCGAATTGGCGCTTCATGTTTTTTGTTTTTTCAAAAACAGTATTTGCGGTTTGTGTAAATAAAAGCGAAGGAATGATTAGCATGATTAAAAAAAGAAAACGGCGCATGGTTTTGTATTTTGAATTTGAGTAACTGGTAGGTGTAGTTCTTTAAAGGTATAAATAAAAAAAATCCTGCTACTATAAGTAACAGGATTTTTTTTATTTGACGAACTGTTGTTCGGATATTCAATTAAGCGTTTGGCGTTTCTGTTGTTGCTGGCGCTTCAAAAAGCGTAGGGGCTACAACTGGCGCTGGTGCTGCAACTGGAGCAGGAGCTGCTACTTTTTTAGGAGCGGCTTTTTTCACTGCTTTTTTAGGAGCTACCTTTTTTGCTACTGGCTTTTTAGCAACTACTTTTTTAGCAGTTGGTTTTTTTGCAGCTGCTTTTTTAGGAGCTACTTTTTTTACTGCCTTTTTTGCTACTGGTTTTTTTGCAACAGCTTTTTTAGGAGCGGCTTTTTTCACTGCTTTTTTAGCAGCTGGTTTTTTTGCAACAGCTTTTTTAGGAGCGGCTTTTTTTACTGCTTTTTTAGCAGCTGGTTTTTTTGCAGCAGCTTTTTTAGGAGCGGCTTTTTTCACTGCTTTTTTTGCAGCTGGTTTTTTTGCAGCGGCTTTTTTAGGAGCGGCTTTTTTCACTGCTTTTTTAGCAGCTGGTTTTTTTGCAGCAGCTTTTTTAGGAGCGGCTTTTTTCACTGCTTTTTTAGCAGCTGGTTTTTTTGCAGCAGCTTTTTTTGGAGCTACTTTTTTTGCTTTTGCCATGGTATTGTTGTTTGTTTGGGTTAAAAGTTGAGATGTAAAGTTAAAATATATTTCGACAATACATAAAAAATAATTTCATTGAAAACCGCCAGGGTATAAGCCCTGCTTTCATTTGGTCAATTAGTATGTATCTTTGAAAAATGATAGCACAATCTAGCAATCCTAAAAAAACATTGATCATTGGAGCTTCCGAAAATCCGGAGCGTTATAGTTATTTAGCTACAAAATTACTAGTAGCGCATGGGCATCCAGTGGCATGTATTGGTCTAAAGCCTGGTCATATTGATGATACACCCATTGTTACCGGCGAGCCCGTTTTATCAGATATTCATACCATTACATTGTATGTGAATCCCGCGGCACAGCATGCACTAATACCCTATTTATTTTCATTAGCGCCTAAGCGGATTATTTTTAATCCGGGTACCGAAAATGAAGCTTTTGCTATGGTGGCAAAGCAAAAAGGGATTGAAACCATGGATGCCTGCACACTCGTGCTATTAAATACAGGCCAGTATTAGTTCATGTATTAAGCAAATGCTTAACCGCCGTCGCCTGCACTCCAATTGGCCCGGTCTAGTGTACGGTACTGGACGGCTTCTGCGATATGTTCAGGTAAAATATTTGGTGCGGCTGCTAAATCTGCAATGGTCCTACTCACTTTTATGATCCGGTGGTAAGCTCTGGCACTTAAGTTTAATTTTTCCATAGCGGCAGCAAGTATGGCTTTACTTTTTGGTTCGAGCGGGCAATAAATAGCCAATTCTTTATTCGAAATTTGAGCATTGGTATAGGTATTGGCGCAGTGCTCATATCTGGTTTTTTGAATAGCCCTTGCCGCTAAAACCCTTTCTCTAATGCTATTTGATTCTGATACCCGGGTGGTGCGGTCTAGTTCATGATGAGTAACGGGTGTTACTTCTACATGAAGGTCTATGCGGTCAAGTAATGGTCCTGAAACCCTATTTAAATATTTTTCTACGGCGCCCGCCGGACAGCTGCAAGATTTTGTTGGATGATTGAAATAGCCACAAGGGCAGGGGTTCATCGATGCAATCAGCATAAAGTTGGCTGGATAGGTAAGCGACATGCTAGCTCTGGCAATATTTACCATGCGCTCCTCCATGGGTTGACGTAGCACTTCTAAAACAGATCTTTTAAATTCTGGTAATTCATCTAAAAACAAAACACCGTTATGCGCTAATGAAATTTCGCCGGGTTGTGGATGGCTGCCGCCGCCAATCAGTGCAATGTCTGAAATGGTATGATGCGGAGACCTAAAAGGTCTTGAATGCACGAGGTAGGAGCCAGCGGCTAACTTTCCAGCCACACTATATATTTGGGTTGTTTCTAAGGCTTCTGCCACATTTAATGGAGGTAAAATGCTAGGCAGCCTTTTTGCAAGCATGGTTTTTCCTGCACCCGGTGGCCCAATTAAAATAACGTTGTGAGATCCAGCGGCTGCTATTTCTAGGGCGCGTTTAATATTATCTTGTCCACTCACTTCACTAAAATCAATATTGGAAAGACTAGGGTCTTTGTTTAAAAAAGTTTCAGGATTAATTTGGTGGGTGGGGGTGCATGTTCCAGCAGCAAAAAAGTTTACAACTTCTTGTAAATGCGCCACGCCATATACGTTTAGGCCTTTTACCATGGAAGCTTCATTGGCATTGGCAGCGGGTAAAATTATGCCAAGTACATTTTCTTTTTTTGCCCGAATGGCCATGGCCAGTGCACCTCTTATGGGATGAATGGTTCCGTCCAAGCCTAGTTCTCCCATGAGCATGTATTTATGAATTTGTGCTTCTTGCAGGAGTTGATCACTAGCAGCTAATATGCCAATGGCAATAGGGAGGTCAAATGCGGACCCCGTTTTTTTAATATCTGCGGGGGCTAAATTGATCACTACTTTAATGCGTGGCATACTAAAGCCATTTGATTTTATAGCGCTCTCTGTTCTTTGTAAACTTTCTTTAATAGCAATGTCGGGAAGGCCAACAATTTGATATCCCTGCCCCATACTAACATTCACTTCTACAATGATGGTGATGGCGTTAACGCCCATCACTGCGGCTCCCATGGTTTTTACAAGCATATAAAATTATTGATACTTGCAGGAAGGTAAGGGCTATAAGGCCATATAAAAACGGCTCCGAATAAATACCTGAAATACTAACAGAATAAAAAAAATTAGAGATTTTGTAATAAATCCACAACGCCTTCTCTTTTTAAAATGAGATAGCCTAGGCGGTCGTCGCTAATGCCTTCTTTTAAATGGTAATTAAAAACAAGCTCACCACCATCAACACTTGTTTCAAAATATTTGAATTGGATATTGGCATACTGTTTTAAGTTGGCGCCAATTTCATATAAATGGGTTGACAATATAAATAAAGAAGGCTTGATTTTGCGAAGGCCCTCAATGACAGCAGTACTGCATTTCATAGCGTCTTCTACATTGGTACCTTTAAAGAGTTCGTCGATAAGAATGAGCCAATTTTTACCGTCGTTAATTTTTTCGATGGTGTTTTTTATGCGCTTTACTTCGTTGTAAAAATAACTTTCACCTTTAATGATATTGTCCATCACATTGATGTTGCTAAGTAGTCCATCAAAGGGTGTGAGTTCCATTGTTTTTGCAGGAACGCCCATGCCCAAATGTGCTAGGTAAACGCTAATACCAACGGCTTTAATAAAAGTGCTCTTGCCAGCCATATTGGCGCCGGTTAAAAATAAAAAGTTGCTGTCTTTTTCTAGGGTAATATTATATGGGATAGGCGTTTGTAAAAGTGGATGGTAGCAACCGGTTGCTTCTATGCATGCGGTAGGTGCCGTAATAAAACTTGGAAAGCAAAGGTCCTGTGCTACAAATACCCGCGCCAAACTTTGATAGGCATCAATGGTGCTGTATAAATCTATGAGGTCGTAAAAGTCTTGTTTGTGTCTTGTTCTGATCTGCCCCGCAATGCTTAATATTTGTTGCGGCGATGCTGTTTTAGCATCCATAAGCCTTAATGCAGCAAGTGCTGGCTTATGTAACTTTTTTTCAATGCTAGTGGTCCAACTTGAGGCAATTGGATGGTGGTTATAGTCTAGTAAAAGTTGGTGTACCGCAAACATGCCATTCAAAAAATCGATGCAGTGTGTAATGGTATATTTTGTTAGCGCATAATCTGGCGCATGAAATATTTTATACCAAGCACTATTAAAATAAGTGGGGTGCTGCGGGTAAGGGTCAAACTGTGTTTCGTAGTATTTGGCCACCACCATTATGGTACCGTTGGTAATGCTGGAAGGCCAGGCAGGCAAAGTGTTTGCAAGGGCCTGAATTACAGCTTGTGTGTCTTTAATTTTTTGGGTGCTACCAAGTGGGTTTTCAACGAGGTATCGAAGCATTTCTTTACCCCCAACAGTCGTGGTTTGATTGAGGTAATTGAATATAGACACAGACTCATCGCTGTTAAATATAGAAAGGTCGTGAAGGGTATCTTTATCTACCTGCATAATTTAGGATCTGTTAAACTGAAGACGCATTCCTGTCTTAGATTCATCAAATCCTCCATTTCCATAAACCATATGCCCATTTACAAAAGTTTTTGAAACTGTAGCGGGTTGTGTAAAGCCTTCGAGTGGGCTCCAACCACATTTGTACAGGATATTTTCTTTCGTAATGGTTTCTGGGGTATTTCTGTCAAGTAGCACTAAATCGGCGTAGTAACCTTCTCTAATATAGCCACGGTTGTTGATTTGAAAGCAGCGTGCTGGTGCATGGCACATTTTTTCAACTACGCGCTCAATCGTAATTTTTTGTTCGGCTACATAGTGCAACATAAGGCCAAGTGCGTGCTGCACGAGTGGGAGCCCTGCATGCGCATGCATGTAATCTTCCTCTTTTTCGGCCCAAGTATGCGGCGCATGGTCTGTGGCAATAATGTCTAGCCGGTCATCTAATAATCCTTCCCATAAAGCCGTTTTGTTGTTTGGAGCTTTAATAGCAGGGTTGCATTTTATTTGATTGCCTAAACGAGCGTAATCGTCGGATGTAAAATGTAAATGGTGCACACATACTTCCGATGTAATTCTTTTTTCTTCGAGTGGTAACATATTGCTAAAGAGTTGTAATTCTTTAGCAGTGGTGATATGTAAGATATGCAGTCTAGTGCCAAATTTTTTGGCCATTTGTACCGCTCTAAATGAAGATTCAAAACATACTTCTTCGTCTCTGATGATAGGGTGATCTGCTGCAGTTAGTTTTCTGTTTTCGGAGGCTGCCTTGGCTAGATTGTCTTTGATAAGGCGTTCTTCTTCGCAGTGTGTAGCAATTAAAACTTCAGAGCCTTCAAATATTCTTTCTAATAAGATAGGATTATCTACTAATAAATTTCCGGTAGAAGAACCCATAAATATTTTAACGCCACAGATATCATTTTTTTTATCGTTGGTGCGTAATACTTGCTCCAAATTATCATTGGAAGTGCCCATAAAAAAGGAGTAGTTCGCAAGTGCATGGTGCTTAGCGATATCATATTTTTGCTCCAATAATTCATGTGTAAATGCAGGCGGATTGGTGTTGGGCATTTCCATAAACGAAGTAACACCGCCTCTTACGGCCGCTTTTGCTTCGGTGTAAATAGTTGCCTTGTGTGTTAAGCCCGGTTCTCTAAAATGTACTTGATCATCAATAACGCCAGGGATGAGCGTTTGACCCGTGCCATCTATTTCTTCTATACGCATGCTAGGATCAAGTTGTGATCCAATTTTTTCGATGCGGGTATCTCTGATCCAAACATCCCCAGTAGTGGTGGTCCCTTCGTTTACAATTGAAACATTTTTGATGACAATATTTTTCATAATACGGTATTATGTTGTGGTGTGCTTTATGGTATTAGTCTTCTAGGTGAATCGAAAATACGATCATTCTAGATTGTAATTTATCCAGCACATTAGAATATTTTAGTCCGCTATCTAGCTTGTGCAAATTGGTAATGCCGTAGCTAAATTTTATTTCAGGTGATATAGTTACAAAGGGCAAATAAAAATTGAGTCCTAGACCAGCTTCTAAACCAAAGTCGGCAGCATTTAATTTAACCAAATCATCGGCGTTACGAGACGTAGAATTACTGGATAAATCAAAGTCAAATTTAACACCGCCTAAAATGTACAACCTAAAATTATCGATGCGATCCGAATTTAATTTAAAGTGAGCGGGTAAACTTACGAGGGTAGACGGTAAAATTTGTTTTTGCTCGTTTTGTTCCCCAGGTTTAACAGACTTTAATTTGTAATCGATGTATTTGGAACCACCAATAATGAGCTGTGGATTTGCGCGAAACTCTATATGGTCGTTTAATTTAAGGGTTGCCAATAAACCCATTGTGATACCGCCACTTGCAACCGGATTTACATACAGGATAGAATCCGACGCTAAAAAATTAGCAGATTTGGTATGGTGTAAATAGCTGGTATTATAACCGAGGGTTAATCCAAAATAGTAAGGCAGGTCGTCTCTATACGAACGGTATATTTCACGCTGCGCATGGATGCTGCTCACCGCGCAAAACAAAATGCCAAGGGTGGCTATTATTTTTTTCCGCAGTAAATAGTGCATATGCCAAAAGTCAATTTCTTACTTGTAATCGAGGTAAAGCCTACTTTTCCCATGATGCTGGTAAAAGCTTCACCTTCTGGAAAAGCCTGAACACTATCATTTAAATACTGGTAGGCTTCTTTATTTTTTGCAATCATTTTACCAAAACCTGGCGCTACTAAATTCATGTAAATATTGTAGAAGCCTTTAAATAAAAACTGTTTTGGTTTTGAAAATTCTAAAATAACCATTTTGCCTCCTGGTTTTAAAACACGAAGCATTTCTTGTAAGCCTGTTTCTAAGTGTTCAAAATTGCGCACACCAAATGCAACTGTTACGCCGTCAAAATGATTGTCATTAAATTTTATTTGCTCACTATCACCACTCGTTAGTTCAATCGAATCTTGTAACCCTAGGGCTGCAATTTTTTTTCTGCCTTCAGAAAGCATGCCTTCAGATATATCGATGCCCGTGATATGCGTAGGGGCAATAAGTTGGTGTGTTAATATGGCAACATCGCCGGTACCTGTTGCAACGTCTAAAATAATTTTAGGCTTCACTTCATTTAATGCATGTATTGCCTTTTTGCGCCAACTCACATCGATACCTGCACTTAAAAAGCGGTTCAAAAAATCGTACCTAAAAGCGATGCTGTCAAACATGCTCGCTACCTGCTCTTTTTTAGTAAGCCCACTTTGTTCATAGGGCACTACCTTGTCATGTGCATACTTTCCCATAGGTGGCAAAGATACCAAATTATAGCCCTTTTGAGGGTCAATGTGGAGGCTTAAAACCCTAAATACCCCGTTAATGTTTCGCAAAAATTCTTTTTCATGCAATTCGCTCCCTTTTAAAGTGCGGCCGTATCTTCGTTCCAGCAAATGAAAGCAAGAATTTACAAGTCTACGGGTAGTTGGTATTTAGCCAAAGCTGAAACGGGCAAAATGTACAATGCTCGTATCAAGGGGGTGTTTAAAATTGGCGGACTTACCTCTACCAACCCCATTGCGGTTGGGGATGAAGTAGAAATGCAAATTGAAGACGTGTTAGAAGAATCGGCTATGATTGACACCATTTGTGACCGAAAAAATTATGTAGCGCGGGTATCGCCGCACAACAAACACCAGCATCATATTATTGCAGCAAATCTTGATCAAAGTTTATTATTTGCAACTTTAAAAGATCCAAAAACGTCTCAAGGTTTTATAGACCGCTTTTTAATTTCTTGCGAAGCCTATCATATTCCAGCCATTATTGTTTTTAATAAATCTGATTTATACAAACAAAAAGAGTTGGATCATTTTGCACACCTGCAAAAAATTTATTCCAGCATTGGTTATCAAGTCATGCTGTGTAGTGTAGAAAAAAATACAGGTGTTGCGGAAATTGCTGCATTACTAGAAGGTAAAACAACATTACTCAGTGGGCATAGCGGTGTAGGGAAATCTACCTTTATTAATTCGGTGTTTCCAACCTTACAATTGCGTACACAAGAAGTAAGTGGTTGGAGTGGAAAAGGTATGCATACCACCACTTTTGCAGAAATGTTTGACCTGCCTACAAGTGGCGCCATCATTGACACGCCGGGTATTAGAGAGCTTGGTCTTGTAGATATTTCTAAACAGGAATTAGCGCATTATTTTCCTGAAATGCGTGCGCAAATGGGGAATTGTCATTTTAATAATTGCATGCACATAGAAGAGCCAGGTTGCGCAGTTAAACAGGCGCTAGAAGAGGGAGAAATTGCCGCTGACCGTTATGTGAGCTACCTTAATATTTTAACAACGATGGACGCTGCGCATTAGTCCTTTTCATACCAACTCGCATACTTCACATAATTTTCTGCAATTCTATTAATTTCTGATTCTATTAAAGTAGGCGATACTTCTTTTACTTTTTTTGCGGGTACACCAGCGTAAATACTTCCTGCTTCTACAATGGTTCCTTCTAGTACAACAGCACCTGCTGCAATGATGGAATTGCTATGGACTACACACCGGTCCATCACAATGGACCCCATGCCAATGAGTACATTGTCATGGATGGTGCATCCATGCACCATGGCGTTGTGCCCAATCGATACATTGTTGCCAATAGTTGTGGGGTGCTTTTGGTAAGTGCAGTGGATAATAGCGCCGTCTTGTACATTAACACGGTCGCCCATTTTAATATAATGAACATCGCCTCTTACTACGGCATTAAACCAAAAACTGCATTCTTTTCCAGTGCTTACATCGCCAACAATGGTTGCGTTGGGTGCAATAAAGCAGTTTTCTCCAAAACTGGGTGATTTACCTAAAACGGGAAGTATAACCGGCATCTTCTTTTTTAAACGAATGTAATAAAATTGTGTAAAGTGCTGTTCTTTAGTAATCCTTTACCTTTGTGATTCTTGTAAAAGCTATGAACAACCGTCAACTTTTTTTACAGCATATAGCACAAACCTCGGAGGCGCCCATTGGTATCGAAATGGTGGAAGCGGCGGGTGTAACCCTCACCGATGTGGCGGGCAAAACCTACACCGATTTTATTGCGGGCTTTAGTGTTTGTAATATTGGACATAGCCATCCGGAAGTTGTAAAAGCGGTGCAAGAGCAGGCGGCAAAATATATGCACCTGATTGTGTATGGCGAGTTTATTGAAAGCCCGCAAGTGCAATATGCGTCTTTACTGGCTAGTCATTTACCAAAAAATTTAGACTGCGTTTATTTTACAAGTAGTGGTGCAGAAGCCACAGAGGGCGCACTTAAATTAGCCAAGCGTGTTACGGGAAAAACAAAAATACTTGCTTGCAATAAAGCCTATCATGGAAGTACGCAAGGTGCTTTAAGTGTAATGGGCGACGAGTATTGGCGTAATGCATTTAGGCCGCTTTTACCAGAAGTTTATCATTTTGATTACAATGATGATGCGCTTGTGGATGCCATTGATGGATCTGTGGCCTGTGTGATTGTAGAACCGGTGCAAGCCGAAAGTGGCGTGACACCTGGACGTAAAGAGTGGCTTGCACAGGTTCGCAAAAAATGCGATGAGCACTGTGTGCTTTTAATTTTTGATGAAATACAATCTGGCTTTGGCCGTACGGGTTCGCTCTTTGCTTTTGAGCAAATGGGTGTGGTGCCCGATGTTTTACTGGTAGGTAAAGCGCTTGGTGGTGGCATGCCGCTTGGTGCATTTATTTCGAGCCACAAACTCATGAGCACATTAACCGTGTCGCCAGTGCTTGGTCATATCACTACATTTGGTGGACACCCGGTAAGTTGCGCAGCGGGTAAAAAAGCCTTTGAAATTTTAACGGAACAAAAATGGATAGATACCGTTCCTGCAAAAAGTAAATTATTACAAACCTTATTGGTGCATCCCGCAATTGTTCAAATGCAGGGTATAGGACTTTGGTTTTCTTTGCAGTTTTCTTCAGATACACTCGCGCAAAAGGTAGCGCATGCTTGTGTGCAAAATGGATTGATTACCGACTGGTTTTTATTTGCACCAGACCGCATTAGGGTAGCACCTCCACTTATCATTACAGAAACTGAAATACGAGACGCTTGTACAATTGTTTTACAATCTATTGATCAGGTGCTTTTGGAGCATCCTGAGCTGGCCTAGGTCCGTTGTTATTAGGTCCTCGATCAGGTCGAGGTCCGTTATTAGGTCGGTTGTTAGGCCTATTGTTATTGGGTCTTGGACCATTGTTGTTAGGTCTTGGCCCGTTATTGTTAGGTCTTGGTCCATTGTTATTAGGCCTATTGTTATTAGGGCCACGATTGTCTCCTCTGTTGTCTCTTCTTCTCTTATCGTTTCTTTCCAATGAACGTAAACTAATTTGTCCAACCACATCCGCAAATGCAGGTTCTACTTCTTTTGGTTTACTGCTGGTTACTTCTACTGCTTGTAACTCGTCCACTTTTACACCTTGTCCATTGAGACGTTTAATTTCTTTTACGCGCTGAATGGTAAGCGGATAGTGTTTTGAATTATTTGGTAAGATGTACCACATTAAATTTTTGAAGATATCTTTTTTAATAAGGTGCGCTGTGCCCATTGCAGTATCTAAAGAATCTGCGTAATCAGGGAAGTTTTGAAGTGCATCCAAATACGTGTCAAGTTCAAAATTTAAACAACATTTTAATCTACCACACTGTCCACTAAGTTTGGTTTGATTGATAGACAAATTTTGATAACGCGCAGCGGTTGTGTTTACGCTTTTGAAGTCGTGTAACCAGGTACTACAACATAACTCTCTACCGCAAGATCCAATACCACCAAGCTTTGCAGCTTCTTGTCTGATACCTATCTGGCGCATTTCCACTTTAAATTTAAAGTCTGTGGCGTATTTTTTAATGAGTTCTCTAAAGTCTACTCGGTCGTCTGCGGTATAAAAGAAAGTTGCTTTTTTACCATCCGCTTGAATTTCCACTTCACTCAGTTTCATTTGAAGTTTCAGTTCCATTGCAGCAGCTCTACTTCTGGCTAAAATATCTTTTTCACGGCCTTTACTGATATGAAATGCTTCGATATCTCTTTCTGTGGCGCGACGAATAATTTTTTTAATTTCTGGGCTGTTTTCGTCTAGCTTATTTTTTTTAAGCTGCATGCGAACGAGTTCTCCAGTAAGGCTTACTTCACCCACGTCAAAACCACTTACACCTTCTAGTGTAACGTAGTCTCCTTTTTCAAAAAATTGAAGGGTAGCGTTTCTAAAATATTCTTTGCGGCTGCCTTGTTTGAAGCTTACTTCAACAATTTTGCAATTGCTTTCGGGGTCACTAAAAGGAAGGTTTAAAAGCCAATCGTGTACGTTTAAGCGGTTACATCCACCCGTGCTACAGCCGCCATTACTTTGGCAACCACCAGGTTTACTTGTTCCACAAGATCCACAGCCCATATTATGTAGTTATACTATTAGTTAATAAGTGCTTGATAATCAATATATTATGTATTAACAAGCGGTTTGCAAGCATGTCATATCCATGCTAATCATTCAAAATTAAGGTTTTGTTTTGAATGATGTGGTAGAGTTTAAGGGTAAGGGCCTGAAATAGCATTTTGCCATTGGCGTTGCGCTCTATATAATAAGAGGCTTTATCGAGTTCTTCTATAATAGCCTGTTGCTGGCTTACCGAAGCAATTTTATTTAAACGAACCGCAAAATCTTTTTCTTGATCGCCCATTTTTACCTGGTCGGCACCAAGTACTTTAATTCGTATGCTCATTTGCAGCAGGTGGTTAAAGTAGCGCAAAAACTGTTTTTGTTTTTCTCTACCCAGTTTAGCTGCCTCTTCGGTAAATTTTACCTGCGCAATGGGTCCGCCTTTTAAAGTGGCGTTTAACCACTCTCTTAAATAAGAGTGCCAATCTTCTTCGGAGTGTTGTAAGAGTTGAAGCGCTTCGCGGTAATTGCCTTCTGCAATGCCAGCAATTTGGCTTGCAGTTTCTTTACTGGCTTTCGCTCTTTCAAAAAGGGCGTCTTCTACTTCTTCGTTAGACAGAAGCGGTACTTTAATGAGTTGGCACCTACTTAATAGTGTTGGTAAAATTTGTTCTTCACTTTCTGCTACTAAAATAAATAAAGTATTAGGTGGCGGTTCTTCTATGAGCTTGAGTAATTTATTACCTTCTTTACCGAGGTATTCTGGCATCCAAAGCACCAATACTTTGTAAGCACTTTCAAAACTTTTTAAACTGAGTTTATGAATGATTTCGTTGCACTCTTCTGCGGTTATATTTCCTTGTTTATTTTCGGCACCAATAAATTGTAACCAGTCATAAATATTACCGTACGGAAACTGCAAATAAAAATCTCTCCAGTCAGCAATATAATCGGCACTTACAGGTTTTTCGCCAGGTTTTTTTGAAATAACCGGATATGAAAAATGTAAATCGGGGTGTAATAATTTTGCTGCTCTCAAATAAGAAGGGTCTTCTGCTAAATCTTCTGGTGATTTATACGCGGGCCCTGCCTCGATTGCTGTGAAGCCTCCAAACAAATCAGCAACGGGTTCGCTGGCTGCTGGTTGGCTCACTACAAATTGTGCAAAGTTAATGGCAAGTGGAAGTGCACCTGATCCTTCTTTTCCTAGAAATAATAAGGCATGGCTTAAGCGGTTATGCTGTGCCATATCTATTAAGTGTGCCTTAACAGATGCTTGTCCTATAATTTCTTTAAATACCAATGTGCCTGCCTTTAATTTCGGTTAAATAGTTAGCCAAATGTATGCTAACTACTTCATGCACCGTTACTAAAAAGCGACTATTTTAATTGTCCTGTAATTTCTGGACTATCAGGTTTGGTGCTGCTAGGAAAATAAGCAATCATTTCACCATTTTCATCTAATAAAAACTTATTGAAATTCCATTTAATGGTAGCATCTAATACGCCATTTTCTTTTTTCTGTGTAAGCCATTTGTAAATTGGTGCGGCGTCGGTACCAGTTACACTTATTTTACTAGCCAAAGGAAATGTTACGCCAAATCTTGCTTTACAAAACTGTTTAATTTCGGCATCAGAACCAGGCTCTTGTCCACCAAAATTATTGGCTGGAAATCCAACAACAACCAATTTATTTTTATAGGTATCCGCTAATTTTTGAAGTGCTTCGTACTGTGGTGTGTATCCACACTCTGACGCTGTATTCACTACTAATATTTTCTTCCCCTTAAATTTTGAAAAGTCAATTACGCCACCGTCTATAGATTTAATTTTAAACTGATGTATACTTTCTTTGCCTGGGTTTGTAAATGATTGTAACATAAATAAGGTTGCTATTAAGATGAGATTTTTCATGGTGTGTTATTGAGGTTATTTAATTACCATAACAATGGCTTTCTTTAATTGTTGAATCTAGCCTCAATTTCCTAAAAAATACGCAGTGTCAACTATTTTAATGGATAAGCGGCGGCGGCAACGCTTACCTTAACACCCTCAATACTCAATAAGGTTTTGCCGCAGGCTTCTATGGTTGCACCTGTTGTTATAACGTCATCAATTAATAAAAGGTGCTTGCCTTTAATAGATGCGGGGTCTTTGATGGTAAATGCATTTTCCATATTATCCCAGCGCTCAGCCCTGCTTTGTTTGGTTTGCGTGTTGGTTTGTTTGGTTCTAGCAATGGCGCCCATGAGCACTGGTTTGTGCCAGACCTGACCAATGCCCTCACATATAAGGGCCGCCTGATTAAACCCCCTTTTAGAGAGCGCTTGGGGATGAAGGGGTACTGGAACCAGTGCGTCGATGCTAGCAAACCGCTCCGATGCAGCCAGTAAGGCCCCCATTTGCTTCCCTATAAATAAGCCCACGTCCCCGTTGGACTTATACTTTAATTGAAATAGTAGGGCCTGGAGTGCCGAGTTTTTATGAAAATACCAGGCCGCAGCTCCGGTTTGAATAGGGAGCCTACCGTAAAATATTTTTTCGATGGGGTTGTTTGGAGCCTCAAAAAAGTGGGTTTCGGGCAGGTTTTGGCTACATGGGCCACAAATATTAGCCCCAAATAGGCGCAAGGGCCTGCCGCAGGCAGGGCAATTTTTAGGGAAATAAAGCCAAAAAATGGGGTCAATCCAACGCGTAAGTTTGGGTAAATAAGTGGTTTGCATCTATCCAACTTACCCTCAATAAATTAGAAGCAATAAAAATTAACCGCAGAAATATTTTTATGCGTGTTTATTGCTCCTAAAAAAGCTGTTGATATACTTCATCCACTCTACTTAATGCCAATACTTGAATGCCATATGCTTTAGGATTGAAACTCTTTTTATTGTAGCTCGATACAATTATTTTTTCAAATCCAAGCTTTTCAGCTTCCGCAATTCTTTGTTCGATTCGGTTCACGGCTCTAATTTCTCCATTTAGTCCTACTTCACCAGCAAAACAGATCTGATGTGGTAGTGGAACGTCTTCATAAGATGATAAGAGTGCGCAAATGATGGCAAGATCTGTAGAAGGGTCTTCAATTTTTATACCACCCGCAATGTTTACAAATACATCTTTCATCCCAAATTGAAAGCCACCTCTCTTTTCTAAAACGGCCAGCAAGAGTTGTAGCCTTCTAAGGTCAAAACCAGTTACGGTTCTTTGTGGTGTTCCATACACACTTTGTGTAACGAGCGCCTGCACTTCTAATAATAATGGACGTGCACCCTCAAGTGTTGCTGCGATAGCAGAACCACTTAAACTATCTTCTCTTTGTGCAATTAAAATTTCGGAAGGATTGGAAACAACACGCATGCCTTCGCCAGTCATTTCGTAAATACCTAACTCTGCGGTACTACCAAATCTATTCTTTAACGTGCGTAAAATTCGGTATGCATAATGTCTATCTCCTTCAAATTGTAAAACGGTATCCACCATATGCTCTAATACCTTAGGACCCGCTATAGCGCCGTCTTTGGTGATATGGCCAATTAAAAATACAGGGGTATTTGTTTGCTTGGCAAACTTCTGAAATTCGGCAGCACATTCTCTAATTTGCGAAACAGATCCAGCAGCAGAATCAATCAAATTGGATTGCAGTGTTTGAATCGAATCAACAATAACAAGTGTTGGTTTTAATTTCTTGATTTCTGCAAAAATGGTGGAAGTGTTGGTTTCGGTGAGTAGGTAAAAATTGTTGTTTGGAATTTTAAGTCGATCTGCGCGCATTTTGATTTGCTGCTCACTTTCCTCCCCACTAATGTATAAAACAACCTGATCTGTGGCTTGTAACCCATTTTGTAAAAACAAAGTACTTTTTCCAATGCCAGGCTCTCCAGCAACCAGCACTATGCTACCCATTACGATACCACCGCCTAGTACGCGGTTGAGTTCCGGATCTTTGGATACAATTCTTTTTTCTTCCGATGTTTTTACTTCATCGAGTGCAATAATTTTTGAATTGCGCTTTTGTTCGTGGTAAGAATCCCAATTTTGATCCTTCGAAATTCCTTTATCAATAATTTCTTCCGAAAAAGTATTCCACTCAGCACAACTTGGACATTTTCCAATCCATTTTGCACTTTCATAACCACAATTGCTACAGAAAAAAGCAGATTTTATTTTACTCATTGCATAAAGATATTTCAGAAAAATTAGAATCGCGCGAATGAAAAAATAACCATTGTTCGTATTGTAAAAAAAGGAGACAAATACCGATAAATTGGATTGAAATTGCGCGTAAAAAAATGGAGGTAAATCTGCTGAAACGCAGTGGTAGTAGGCATGTAAAAGGGCCAGTATTGCTACTGGCCCTGATTACTTACTAACCCATTAAATTCTACTGCTAAGGTACAATAATGGGGCAGATGGCAAAATATTTTTTAGGATTTAAATGAAAATTTAATATACGATTTCCTTCGTAGAAACCCCCAAAGCCTGACAATAAGCCCGGAGTCCAGCCGCCAGTTTGACGGAGGGTGATTTTGGGGTATTTTTTGCCCTTTTTTGGATAAAAAAAAGGCCAAATTGGCCTTTTTAAAAGTTTTTTTTAAGGGAGGGGTGGGAAAATTAATTCGTATTATTAAATATATTAATATTTAAAATTATTTTTTCAGGTCCTCCGTTTAGAACTTAATTTCTTCCTCCTGGGCGTCAAAAAACCTGAATTCGGTGAGGTGGTAGTTGGTATTTTCCGCCAAACTTAGCTTTACACCATGCTTTTTGCGGAGTTTGCTTAGTTTATTGCTAAAAATCCCCTTGGTTAAATAAGCCGCGATAATGGGGTGAACCACCAATTGGAGCTTTTTATGGGCATGTGAAGCCAAATAAACCAGCTTATTTTCTATTTCATCCTCTAGTAATAGGGCTGAAGTCATTTTACCAGTTCCATTACAAGCCGTACAGTTTTCAGAAGTATTGATATTAACCTCCGGACGCATTCTTTGACGCGTTACTTGTAAGAGGCCAAATTTAGAAATAGGAAGTACCGAATGTTTGGCACGATCCGCTTTCATAAAAGTATCCATGGCTTCTTGCACTTTTCTTTTATTGTCAGGAAGTTTCATGTCAATAAAATCAACCACAATGATGCCGCCAATATCTCTAAGTCTTAATTGTCTTGAAATCTCTTCTGCTGCTTCTAAATTTGTTTCTAGTGCATTTTCCTCTTGGCTATTACTAACGCTTTTATAACCGCTATTTACGTCAATAACATGCAGTGCTTCGGTGTGCTCAATAATTAAATAAGCACCACTAGGAAGGTTAACAGTTTTACCAAATGAAGCTTTCACTTGTTTGGTCACACCAAAATGATCAAAAATAGGAAGGCCATCTTTATACTGTGTTACAATATCTGTTTTATCAGGTGCAATGCGCTGAATATATCGCTGCGTTACTTCATGGAGTGATTTATCATTCACAACAATTCTATTAAAATCGGCACTCAGCAAATCCCTTAAAATACTGGTTGTTTTTGTTTCTTCACTTAAGATACGAACAGGTGCAGCAGCTCCTTTTAAATTGGCTTGTATCGTTTTCCATGTTTCAACAAGTGATAACATGTCTTGGTGTAATTCTGCTGTGGATTTACCTTCTGCAGCCGTACGCACAATCACTCCAAAATTTTTAGGCCTAATAGCTTCTACAATTTTGTGTAATCTTTTTCTTTCTTCAGATGAATGTATTTTTTTAGAAACAGCAACAATTTCATTGAAAGGTGTAACCACAACAAATCTACCAGGTAATGAAAGTTCGCAACTCAAGCGCGGACCTTTTGCGGCAATAGGTTCTTTTAAAATTTGAACGAGTACGTTTGGCTTACCATTTAATACTTCGTTTATTTTTCCTGTTTTGATGATTTCAGGTTCCGATTGAAAACGTGCAAAATCAAATCCGTTTTCGCTTTTATCAGACATCGCTGCCTGGGTATATTTTATAATAGACTTTGCATAGGGGCTTAAGTCTGAGTAATGTAAAAAAGCATCTTTTTCAAAACCAACGTCTACAAAAGCAGCGTTAAGTCCAGGAATTAATTTTTTTACTTTACCAAGGTACAAGTCACCAACCGCAAAATTTGCATCGGTTTTTTCGTTGTGTAACTCCACTAGTTTTTTGTCTTCTAGCAAAGCAATTTCTACACCCGTAGGCGTAGCGTTTATAATAAGTTCTTTGTTCAAAATGAGCAACTTTTAAATACAAAATCACCTGCCCTAAAGAGCGGGGTATGCATACAACCATATCTTAACAATCATAGCCCTATCAAGGAAGGAAATAGGAAAAGTTGCAGAAAAGGAAATAAGGGGCTAGATACAGATAAGTGTTAAACACGCCCTATGGTTTA
>JACCDM011397787.1_pt1 | contig 20269 bp, 18 predicted proteins | sample 7445851 | NCBI WGS metagenome assembly JACCDM01 (sample SAMN15323438, study PRJNA562643) | freshwater metagenome | isolation source: river surface water | place: USA:Blue River Watershed | collected 2017-08-16
AATTTTTAATACACATTATGGACCTCATCGAACCTTACGCTTTTCTGTTTTTTGACAGCTTCTTTTCCGCGCTAATTTTGCCGCCGCGCAGTGAAATGGTTGTGAAGGCGATGGTGGCTTTGGGGGGGTATAATTTTTATCTGATTTTTATTTTAGCTTTAAGCGCCAGCATTTTGGGATCGCTTACAAATTGGTGGATCGGCAAATATTTTACATTTTTGCGCGCCACAAATTTCTTTGGCAGAAAGCAAAAAGAAATCGCTGAGGCTGAACAAAAATGGCGTAAATTTTTAGTGTGGATTTTACTGATTTCTTGGCTGGACGTAATCGCCGCGCCGTTTTCGGTGATGGCGGGATTTTTTAAAACTAGCTTGAGAAAGTTTTTATCGCTGATTTTGGCGGGAAAATTTTTCTATTATTATTTGCTGATTTTTTGTGATTTGGATCTCAAAACTTTTCTTAGCTAACGCTTACTCCCCACTTGCGGCTGAGATATTTCTCGACGGTTTTTCTTTCTTCGTTTTTTAAATTACGATCGAAAATAATTACTTCGCCAATATAGCCGTCAATTCCAGTGGCGGCTGAGGTTGATCCTAAATAGTTTGAAGTTCTGGCGCTGGTTCTGGCACTGCTTGAATCGGAAGCGCTTTGGGTGCCGTCGATAAAAATTTTTCTTCCCGAAGCATTGCTGTAAAGGAAATCATAAATATGCAAACTCGCAACTTGTGCCGAGGTGCTTAGAGCTGAAGCATTCCAATTATTTTTTACTGAAGATGTGGTATACTGAAATGAGTTAAGATTGCTTGAGCTGACAGTGCCCGAAGCCAAGATATCGCATGTTGAGCTGCAGCTGCCAAATTTTGCGACGATGAAGATTGTATAATTTTTATTGCCGTCGGGAACTGTGCCGTCGGCAATGTTGAAATAATTTGTGCCGCCGCTGAATCGTAACATCGGCAGACCATTCATCACGTTGGTTTTATAGATTGGTTTATAGCTGGAATTCGATTGCGTCATGTTGATTGCAACCAAAGATTTGGAATTGATGTCATTCCAAGAGCTTACTGCGGCGCCGTTTACGGCTTCTGTTTCGCTAAAACTTCTTTGTGAAGTTGTTTCCCACCAAGCGATAAGATTTTCAATTTCGGTTACGGGCGATTGTGCAGTCTGCATTTGCGCCGCGCTTAATTTCGCTTTAGTTGCGATGGAGCGACCCTGCATAATTCCCGCTACCAAAACTCCGACAATCAAAATTACGATTGATAATTCAACCAATGAAAAAGCGGAATTTGGGGCGGAATTTTTTTTCATTTATTTGCGAAGTCTTTTAAATCCTGATTCCAGATCTTCTTTCAGATCTTCGATATCTTCCAAACCAATATTAATTCTTAAACAAGTTTTGCCACTGTAAGGCCATTTGGTAACGGTTCTTACGCTTTCGGCGTCGAATGGCAGAATCAAAGATTCGTAGCCACCCCAAGAATAGCCCATACCGAAATAATGCAATTTATCGACCATTCTGGCGATAGCTTCGTTAGAATATTTACGATCTAAAATGATGGAAAATAATCCTGCTGCGCCAGTAAAATCGCGCTTCCACAAAGCATGATTGTCGTCAGATTCTAAAGCGGGATATAACACTTTTTCAACTTCGGGTCTTTTTTCTAGCCATTTAGCAACCTCTAGAGCGCTTTTGAAACAATGATCCATTCTTAATTTAGCTGTACGCATGCCTCTTTGCACCATGTAAGAAGAAAAAGGCGCTGCTGTTACGGCCATATATCTAAAAGCTTCATAGATGACGCGGAAATGTTTTTCTTGCACGGTGATCGCGCCCATCATCACGTCAGAATGGCCGTTAATATATTTGGTTAAAGCGGTAACAGAAATATCAACGCCGTGATCGAATGGTTTGAAGAAAATGCCGCTGGCCCAAGAATTATCAAGGATTGTCGTCACGCCCATTTTTTTAGCGACTTTGCAAATTGCGCCAACATCTTGAATTTCAAAACTCAAAGATCCGGGGCTTTCCATGAAGATGACTTTAGTATTTTTCTTGATCAGTTTTTTGATATCTTCGCCGATTTTTGGATCGTAATAAGTGGTTTCAACGCCGAATTTTTTTAAGAATTTATTGGCAAAACCGCGAGTTGGAGAATAAACGCTATCTGGAATCAACATGTGATCGCCATGTTTTAAAAATGCGATCAAGGCGGTGTTAATTGCAGCAGCTCCGCCGGAAGTTACAAAAGTATTATATCCGCCTTCAATATCGGCGATGGCTTTTTCTAGCGCGAAGTTAGTTTGTGTGCCGTAACGGCCATATTTAAGCTCATAAGGTTCAACCAAATCGTTGTTGGAGTAACCTCTTTCGGCATAAAGTAAGTCTTTGAGTGTCGGAAAAACTATCGTGGAGCTTTGATAGATTGGGGGATTAACCATTCCACCTTGTTCTTTTGGATTGCGTCCAGCGTGGATGATGCGAGTTGCTTCGCGAATTTTTTTGTCCATTTGTTTGCCTAAAAATTATCGTTGGAAAGAAGCGGCCCCAATTTTTTGCCTGCTAAAATATGCGCATGAAAATGTGGTACAGTTTGATGCGCATTGGAACCGATATTAGAAATAAGGCGAAAGCCTGATTTATCTGCCTCTACAAGCTTAGCAATTTCTCCGACTTTTTTAAAAAAATAAGAAATATCCGCTTCCGAAGCCTTAGAAGTGAAGTCGATAAAATCAACATATTGGCCTTTTGGAATTACTAGAACGTGAGTCGGAGCGGCTTTAGAAATGTCGTGAAACGCCAAGACTTTGTCATCTTCAAAAATTTTATTAGCGGGAATTTCGCCGCGAATAATTTTAGCGAAAATATTGTCTTGGCTGTAAGTCATAATTTTACTTTTTTACTTCGTCAGCGGCAACGCGAACTTTAATCATTGCGTCTGGGCTGTTTACTTTACCGTCTCTGCCGTCGCCCTTTTTAAGTTTGTCGACAAATTCCATGCCGCTAGTAACGCGACCCCAAACTGTATATTGGCCGTCTAAAAATCTGGAATCTTTGGTTACAATAAAAAATTGGCTATTACCGCTGTTTGGATCGGAGGCGCGAGCCATAGAAACAGCGCCACGAATGTGTGGTTCGTCAGAAAATTCGGCTTTCAAATCAGGCAATTTGCTGCCGCCCATGCCAGTTCCTGTAGGGTCACCAGTTTGGGCCATGAATCCGTCGATAACGCGATGAAAAACGATTCCATCGTAAAATTTTTGACGAGCTAAAGTCTTGATTCTTTCAACATGTCTTGGCGCGACTTTTGGCAATAGTTCGATCACAATACGACCATACTTTACGTCAATATAAAGAGTGTTTTCTAAATCAGCTTTTGGTTTGGTATTTTGTGCAGAGGCTTGAGTCATAGGAGAAAAAATTAGGGTTAAGCAGGTAAGAAAAAGCGAGAGTTTTTTCATAAATTTTTTTGGAATTGGTTTACTTGAGAGGGTTAGTGATTGTGGGTTTTATGAGTGAGTTAAAATAATTTTGCAACAATCTATTTTGAATAAAATTTCCCAAAAAAAATCAGTTAATTTTTTTTAAAAGACTTAGAACCTGTTCAAGATCTTTTTTCGCCTCAGATTTCGTCCTATTTTTGCTTATTTTCTTAACAAAATTCGTTCGAGTATATCCTGATGCTAAGTCGTAATTTTGTTAAAAAAATGCTAACAACATGTCAAAATCTGAGGCGGAAAAAAATCTTGAACAGGTTCTTAAACCAAAAAGCTTGTTTATTGCCAAGGCGCTTTATAATTTGCGCCTTGCTTAATTTTTAAAAGCTCGTTTTCAAACCCACTTGAAGGCGGTAAATTTACCCACATTTTTAATTTTACTAGGTGCTACTATGTCAATCAATAAGGTGATTTTGGTCGGGAATGTTGGACAAGATCCTGAAATCAGATCAACGCAAGATGGTCGCGAAATTGCAAATTTCTCACTCGCAACTTCCGAAAGCTGGAAAGATAAAAATTCTGGCGAAAGAAAAGAAAAAACCGAATGGCACCGTGTGGTGATCTTCTCTCCTGGATTGGTTGGAATTGTAAAAAATTACGTAAAAAAAGGTTCAAAACTTTATATTGAAGGCTCATTGCAAACCAGAAAATGGACTGATGGCAGCGGCGTTGAAAAATTCACAACTGAAATTGTTCTGCAAAATTTCAACTCAGTTCTACAAATTTTAGATGCCAGAGATCGTCAAGGTGGCTCTGATTCTTATTCTTCGGGCCCATCATCTTCTTCAAAAACTTCTCGTAGCAATGATGTTCATGTTGAAGATAGCGACGATGAAATTCCATTTTAAAATTTTTTTGATTTGAAAAAAATTGTAGTTTAAAAAGTTTTTAGCGCATCCGATGCGAGTCAGATGCGCTAATTTTTTGGGATTTATATTATTTAGATTATCCAGCCCACAAATTTTCAACACCGTCATTGCGAGTGCGGCGTGGCAAACCAGTAAGATAACCAAACTGGTTTGCCACGCTGCGATCACAATGACGGCGGGGATATGGTTAGCTAAAATATAACTCCGATTTTGCCCCCGCCTTATTTTTATTTCTCTCATGCCTACAGTATCAATCAACGGTAAGACTACATCAGTTCCTGAAGGAATTACAATTATTCAGGCTTGTGAAATTGCTGAAGTTGAAGTTCCCAGATTTTGCTATCACGAAAGATTAGCAATTGCGGGAAATTGTCGTATGTGTTTAGTTGAGGTTGAAGGAATGCCGCCAAAGCCTGTGGCGTCTTGTGCAATGCCAGTTACCGAAGGAATGAAAATCCACACTGATACGCCGATGGTAAAAAAAGCTCGCGAAGGTGTGATGGAGTTTTTGCTGGCTAATCACCCACTTGATTGCCCAATTTGCGACCAAGGCGGCGAATGCGATTTACAAGATCAAGCCTATCAATACGGCTCGGGAAAAAGTGATTATCATGAACATAAAAGAGCAGTAAAAGATAAAGATATGGGTCCATTGGTGAAAACCACTATGACGCGCTGTATCCACTGTACACGCTGCGTACGCTTTATCGAAGATGTGGCAGGAACTGTTGAAATGGGTGCTGTAAATCGTGGCGAAGGAATGGAAATCACCACTTATTTAGAACAAAATTTGAAGTCAGAATTATCGGGAAATATCATCGATCTTTGTCCAGTTGGTGCTCTTACTTCTAAGCCTTATGCCTTTAAATCAAGAAGTTGGGAATTGAAAAAAACTCAAACCATCGATGTGATGGATGCGGTCGGAAGCAACATCCGTATGGATTCTCGCGGTCTGGAAGTGATGAGAATTCTGCCGCGTTTGAACGAAGAAATTAACGAAGAATGGATTTCTGACAAAACCCGTTTTTGCTATGACGGCTTGAAATATCAACGTCTCGACAAGCCTTACGTTAAAAAACATGGCAAGTTGACGGCGGTAAATTTTGCAGAAGCTTTTGAAACAATTGCAGACAAAATTAAAGGCTTAAAAGGTTCAGAAATTGCGGCTTTAAGCGGTCCGCTTTCTTCTGCGGAAGAAATTTTTGTGCTAAAAAATTTGATGACAAAGCTTGGCTCCGACAATATTGATTGTCGTTTGAATGGCGAAAAAATTAACGCCAAAGATCGCGCCTCATATCTTTGCAATACCACAATTGCTGGAATTGAAGAAGCTGACGCTTGTTTGTTGATTGGTGCTAATCCCAGAAAAGACGCGCCTCTTCTGAATGCCAGAATCAGAAAAAGATTTTTATCAAAAAAATTAAAAATCGCCGCGATTGGATGTGACGCTGATTTAACCTATGATTACGAAAATTTGGGTGATGGCGCTTCCGCTCTGACAAATATTTTGAATGGCGAATCAAAATTCAGCACGCTTTTGCAAAAAGCTGAAAAGCCAATGTTAATTTTGGGTGCAGATTTATTGACCAGAAAAGATGGCGCGGCGATCTTATATTACGCGAAAAAAATCGCCGAAAAATACGGCTTACTCAAAGAAAATTGGAATGGTTTTAACCTTCTGACAAAATCAACTGGATTGATTAACGGTTTGGAAGTTGGCTTCACGCCAAACGCCGCCAATATTGACGTAAACTCAATTTTGCAAAATTGCCAAAATGGCGAAATCAAAGCTATTTTTCTGCACGGAGTTGATGATGAAATTGACTTCTCGAAATTAGAAAATGCTTTTGTAGTTTATATCGGATCGCACGGCGATAATGGCGCCAGAAATGCTGATGTAATTTTACCAGCCGCGGCTTACAGCGAAAAAGAATCAATTTATGTAAATCTTGAAGGGCGTCCGCAACTCACATCCAAAGCGGTTATGCCTCTTGGTGAAGCCCAAGAAGATTGCCAAATTATTTTAGAATTAGCTAAAAAATTAAATCTTGATTTGGGTTATAAAAATCTCGCCGAGTTAAGAAAATCTTTGATTGCGGCCAATCCGATTTTTGCTAATTTGGATAAAATTACCAAAGCAACTTGGATTAATTCAGAGTCGGCAGCTGGCGAATTGGATGCAGAAAAATTCTTCGTCAAAGATTATAATTTTTATTTAACCAACCCAATCGCTCGAGCTTCGCGCACCTTGAACAAGTGCGGCAATTAATACTTGCAAAACAATCTTTGCCAAATAGATTGCGCCGCTCCTCGAAAACCGTTGATACGCGAGGCCGCCTAATTATCTTAAGGGTTGCTTCCAAAAATTAATTCATTTCAAAAATATGTTAAAAATCCGTCTTTCACGCGGTGGAAGAGCAAATCTTCCGTTCTATCGCATCTTAGTTACCAACAGCATTTCTCCAAGAGATTCTAAATTTCTTGAAAAAGTTGGCACCTACAACCCATTGCTTTCTGATGACAAAGAAAATCGAGTTGTCATCAACAAAGAAAGAATTGAACACTGGCTTTCAGTTGGCGCTCAACCATCAGAAAGAGTTGCTGGTTTCTTGATCGCCCTTGGTGTTAAAGGTGCTGAAAAATACAAACCTGATTTCACTCCTAAGAAAAAAGGCAGCAATTTGAAGAAAAAAGCTGCAGCAAAAGTAGCTAAAGAACAAGAAGCTGCTGCAGAAGCCGCAGCCGCTAAAGCTGCAGAAGCAGCCGCAGCTGCTGAAGTAGTTGCTGACGCAGTTGCTTAAGAGTTTTAAAAATTATTTTTTAAGGCCATGTTCCGTTTAAAAAACGGGGCGTGGCCTTTTTATTTTGTAGAGCAAAATGACTTTCAAACTTCCCGCCAAAATCCTGATTGCTACCAATAATCGTGGTAAATTTAACGAGATCGCCGATCTGTTAAAATTGATTAATATCCAAGCGATTCCGACCTTTGATTTAAATATTGCGGAGCCCGAAGAAATTGGTCTGACTTTTGCAGCAAATTCACTTTTAAAAGCTAAATATTACGCGACAAAAACCGATATTTTTTCGCTGGCCGATGATTCAGGATTATGTGTTGAAGCCATGAACGGAGCGCCAGGAATATACTCGGCGCGTTTTGCAAAAAATGCGGAAGGCAAAAATGATTTTGATTATGCCTTCAAAAAAATTGCCGCCGAAATTACAAAAAATTCGCGCGCATATTTTATTTGCAACCTAACACTTTTTGATCCGAAAACTGATTTTACGATTTCCTTTGAAGGACGTGTTGATGGAAATTTAATCTTACCACCACGCGGAAATAAAGGTTTTGGCTATGATCCAATTTTTATTAAAGATGGGTTAGATCAAACTTTTGGCGAAATTGATCCGCAATTAAAAGATCAAATTTCGCATCGCGGCGAGGCGTTTAAAAAACTGGTGAATTGGCTAAAAAGTCGTAGCTTGTAAAAGTGGTTTTTCCCATTATCTAAAAATATTTTCCCCTAAAAAATTTCTTAAAAAAATGAGCAAAAGAGACTATTACGAAATTCTTGGCGTTGCTAAAAATGCTTCGCCTGACGAGATCAAAAAGTCATATCGCAAATTGGCGATGCAATATCATCCAGACCGCAATCCAGGAAATAAAGAAGCGGAAGCTAAATTTAAAGAAGCCACCGAAGCTTACGAAGTTTTAAAAGATGATCAGAAAAAAGCGGCTTACGATCAATATGGTCACGATGCTTTTGGTCAAGGCGGCGGAAAAGGTGGTTTCGGGCAAGGACAAGGCGGCCATGGCTTTGATGGTTTTGATTTCAACGATATTTTCAGTAATTTTTCCGATATTTTCGGCGACATGAACGGTCGTGGACAGGGTAAAAAAAGAAGTGCAGCGCAGCGCGGATCGGACATCCGTTATAATTTGGAAGTCACTTTGGAAGAAGCTTTTAGAGGTGCTACTAAAAATATTTCTTTCACAATTGCATCAGCTTGTTCGTCGTGCAACGGCTCTGGTGCTCAAGGAAGTGAAAAGCCAGCGGAATGTTTGGGATGCAAAGGTTCAGGAAAAATCAGAGCTCAGCAAGGATTTTTTATCGTGGAACGAGCTTGTGGAAGTTGTGGTGGAACTGGTCAGGTGATTAAAAATCCGTGCAAAGTTTGTCGTGGCGAAGGCAGAAGTAACAAAGAAAAAACTTTGGCAGTAAAAATTCCTGCTGGTGTTGAAGAGGGCAGCAGAATTAGACTTAGTGGCGAAGGCGAAGCTGGTGCTCGTGGCGGTCCGTCAGGTGATCTTTATGTTTTTATGGCGATCAAAAAACATCAATTTTTCGCGCGTAAAAATGATGATATTCATTTCGAAGTGCCTATCAAATTCACAACTGCAGCTCTTGGGGGCTCGGTTGATATTCCAACAATTGACGGCGATAAAGCGGTGTTAAAAATTCCCGAAGGTACACAAAACGGTGATCAATTCCGTTTAAAATCAAAAGGCATGAGTGTCTTAAACGCTGGAGGCAGAAGAGGCGATATGTTTGTAAAAGTATCAATCGAAACGCCAGTAAAATTATCTTCCGAAGAGCGCGATTTATTGCAGAAGTTAGATAAATTGATGATCGGAAAAAAAGCCAGCAATCCAAAATCTGAGAATTTTTTTAAGAAAGTTGCTGATCTATTTTAAGTGGACTTTTGGTGGGTTTTTGGGCGGCGGATTGTTCAAAAAGAGACATTCAGATCTCTTAAGCGGAAAGTTTCTTGAGGCAAAGAATTGAAGAAATTAAGAAAAATTCCTCCCAAAAAATTCAATCAAACGCCACTAAAATTCATGAAAAATTCCTCGCAAAAATTCCTCCTCGTAACTTCAGTAATTTTATCTTTTTTAGTCGCAGATTTTTCAGCCGCAGCTGAAGTAAAAACAGATTCAAAATCTCAAATAAATGAAGCTGAAGATCCAGATCTAAAACTCTCGATTGAAGAACTAAGAAAGAAATATCCGATCAGTCTTTTGGATAAGAAGAAAAAAGACTACAAATCAGGTCAGAAGGTTGATATGAAAGACTATTCAGAAAAGGAAGTTAAGGCTGCGTTTTTGAATGCTGATAGGAATTTTATTTCTAGAAAGCCGCTTTCTGACATTCCTCACATTATCGTGGATGAAAAATTCATTAATGATGTAAAAGTGGTCAATCAACTTGAGATGGAGCTAATTTTATCGTCCTGTAAATTGTTTAAATCAGTGCTTTATAACGAGCCAAAGAAGTATCAGATGCTTCAATCTTTTATTTTTTCTTCGGAAAAAATACTTAATTATGTTTATCGATTTGTTTCGATAGAGATTCAAGTTTGTTTCGATACAAATGATGACCCGTTTGGGATAGAAGATCGCAACTAAACAACCACTAAAATAAATATGCCATTCTTCCTCACTCGTAAACCACTCAGCAGCCTTTCCAAAGTCAGCAACGAAAAAGGACATCGCGAGATACATCCTTCTTCTGGAAAACCTAACATGCCTCACAAAGGTATTGATTTGGTTCCAGTAGATGGAAATTTGGATGTTTTTGCTGCGCATGACGGAGAGGTGATTTTTTCTGGGCAGCAAACAGGCGTAGATAAAGAGGGAAACCCTATTTTAGATCCCAAAACTGGGAAACCAAAACTGGTTGGCTATGGAAATTACATTGTAGTATTAGCCCCTGATGGAAGGCGGACTATTTACGCTCATCTAGCAACCATATTAGTAGAAGCTAAACAAAAAATCGGCCCTAATCAGGGTTTAGGAGAAGTAACAAAAATAGGAATTGCTGGAAATACTGGTGGAAGTACTGGGGTTCATCTTCATTTTGAAATTAGAGAAGCTGATAGATCCATTGCCAATCCTCGGACTTATCTAGCTGAAGCTTTTCCTGATGAATTCGATAAAACAGTTAATGCAGGAATAGAATTATCTGAAGAGTTAGAAGGTGACCGGAGAGATAATAACCTCATTGGAAATAAATACCAAAACATCCTTAAGGGTTTGGCAGGTTTCGACACCTATTTCTTCCCAACGCTTTCAGGGCAGGATGTCGTAATTGACGAAGATCAAGATGGCAAAATTGTGATTGGTAAAACCACTTTGGAGGGCGAAGCTAAGCCCAAAACTGATGCTGCGGGTAATATAATTCCCAATGTTTGGTTTAGTAGTTTGGGGTTTGATTTAGCGAAATCAGGTCAAGATTTAGTGATTAAGAAATCAGGAAGTTCGGCATCTTCATCTGCGGCAAGCGTAACAATTAAAAACTATCCCTTCGATAAAGAGCGCGTTTTTGGGATTGCACTTGGAAAAACCAAAGATCCTAGTTTGGGCTATGACAACAATTCCAAAGGAATTTCCCCAATTTGGAGCAGCTATATTTACCCAATCGACACCGCCAATGGTGGGTTTTTTGGGATGGGGTATGATATGTTTTACATTACTGGCAACGGCTATCGCAACTATCACCTCGCGAAATATGACAATTTAGGAAATCAAATTTCTGCCACCGCTCTTGATGCGGAGTTGCCCGTAGTTCAGATTTTGCGTCCATTTTCTTTCACGGATTCCGTTCAAAATAAAAAATATGTTTTAGTACCGTTTTATTGCTCAACCAACAACGACATTGCCAATTGGGCCGAGAAAGTTGGGATAATTTCGGTCGATAGTTTGGGCAATATTGTTGGTTCAAAAATTATAGCTCAAGGAAGTCGCGCAAGTGGTAATTCAGCAAGGTTTGATGACAGATCGGGCATTGGCGTTGACGGCAATAATGTTTATTTCCGCTATTCTGGGTCGCCATTTCTTCATATTGATCCTCAGTCGCTCGAAGTTTTAGATCGAAATTCTGGAGCTTTTATTAGCTCTAATCAATATGTCGAATCAATTGGAAACACCGTTGCAATCACTCTGCGTGACGGTTCACAAGTTTCACTTTACGCTGGCAATCAACTGACGATGCGATTTCCCAAATTGCGCGATTTAAGAGCTGACGAGATTACTCCAACTTACGATTTAGCGACGGGATTCAGCTCCACCAATCCTAATCTAAAGCAATATATCGGCATTGCGCAGGCTGATTCTGAAACGCTGTTGCAGATTTTACCCAATCCCAATTCTTACAGTTTTTTGATCGGATTTAATGATAATCCTCAAGCCAAACTCAGTTTGCCTTACGACATCAGCGAGGCGCAAATTTACTTGATTCCGTCAGGTCAATATTTAGTGGAGGATTATTTTGCTGGTAAATTTGTGCCGCCCGCAAGTCGCCGGTTGGATGCAAGTTTTAATCAAACGGATGATTATGGAGGCTACGATGATGATACACCAACAGAGGTTCCGGATAATTCTTCAATGAATGATTCTGGTCAATCAACAATTATGATTTTTCCAAATGGCCAAACCATAATTTTGGCGGGAATGAATGCGACAGCAATTCAGCTCCAACTTTTTTGCCAAAAATAAACAATAACCAATCGCAGTCGCAGCAATTTCCCAGCACTGCGGTTGCTGCAACGGCAACGGCTTTGATGGTAATGGGGGCTGGATTAATTTATTTTTTTCCGCAATAAAATTTGGGGTAATGGCAAAGTTATGCCGTCGTCAAATGCAATAAGATCTTACAGCGCAGTTCAGGTGGCTACAAAAGATAAAGATAACGAGGTTGAGATTGCTTGAGCGCGGGCTCTAATTATTTGGTACTTTGCTGAAGCGGGAAAAATTTTTACGCGATAAATTTAAGATAAATTTCATGCTGACAAGAATCATCGCGCAGCCAATGATTTTGCTGATTGTAATTGTCTCGCCCAAAAACATCGCGCCAAGAATTGTGCCAAAAACGGGAATTAACAAAACGGTGCTGACAGCGGTTCTTGCGCCTTCTTCGGCCAAAAGTTTGAAATAAAAAATATAAGCAAAACCAGTGCAAAGCAGCCCCAAACCAAGCAGCGACGAAGTTACTTTCATATCGATTACCGAAAAATCTGCGAAGAAAAGTGCTGGCGACATAATTAAAGTTGCGCAGAGAACGCTGCCAGTTGCAATCACCAAAGGTTCGATCTCTTTGCATTTTGCACCAGCGTAAAGCGAAGCGATGGCGTAAGAAGTGGTGGCGATTAAAATTGCAATTATTGAGGCGATTTCGATCCACGCCAGATCAATGTTGGCAACGCTTCCATAAGATGTAACGATGGTTCCTATAACGCCAAATATAATGCCAAAAATCGCATTTTTATCGACGTGACGGCGCAAAATAAAAATCGAAATTAACACTTCAAACATCGGAATTGTGCCGTCAAGAATGGCGGCGATTCCACTGTCTAAAGCGCGCGAGGAAATGGCGAATAAAGAAAATGGCAAGGCGGAATTGAAGAATCCAATGATGGTATAATATTTAAAATATTTGGCGACGAAAACTTTTTTTCCTCTAATAAGGCAAACGCTGTAAAGCAAGATTCCGCCAAGCGCTAGGCGTGAAAAAGTAACGAAAAATGGCGATAAATTTTCGGCAGAAATTTTAGTAAAAAACGCGAAGCTCGACCAAATAATTCCAAGGCCGACTAAGATAAAAAGATTGCTGTTTTTTTTCATAAAGATTTCGATTTTCTCTCTCTTTTTGAGGCTGATTTTAATTGTCCGCAAGCTGCCATTACGTCATCGCCGCGGGTTTTTCGCACGGGCGCAACCAGTCCAGAATCTTTTAAAATTTTTTGGAACTCAGAAATTTTTTGCTGCTCAGAATTAGTATATTCGCAGCCATCCCACGGATTGAAAGGGATAAGATTTATTTTGGCGCTTAAATTAAATTTCTTAATCAATTGAATCAGCTCGTGCGCATGTTCGTCTTTGTCGTTAATGCCGCGCAACATCACATATTCAAAAGTGATTTTTTGGTTGGGATTTAATTTGTTATAAGTTTGGCAGGCGCTCATTAAATCTTTGAGCGGATATTTTTTGTTGATCGCCATAATATCGGTGCGAAGCACGTCGTTTGTGGCATGAAGCGAGATTGCTAAATTAGTTTTTAGTTCAGTTGCGCAGCGTAAAATTTCAGGAACTAAGCCAGAAGTTGAAATGGTGGTTTTGCGCGCTGAAATATCGAGCCCTTCAATATCGTTTAAAATTTTCACGGCTTTGGCGACATTTTCGTAATTAAAGAAAGGCTCGCCCATGCCCATAAATACGATGTTGGTGAGTTTGCGATTATTTTTATCCCAATCCGAAATTAAATTTTTTGCGATCATCACCTGCGCCACAATTTCGTAAAATTCCAAATTACGCACCCAAGTTTGTGTGCCAGTGTGACAGAATTTACAAGCTAAAGTGCAACCGACTTGCGACGAGATACAGAGAGTGCCGCGAGTTTCTTCGGGAATATAAACTGCTTCAACTTCGTGACCATCGTGAAACTTCACAAGATATTTTCGTGTGCCGTCAAATGAGATTAAATCTTTCGAAACTTGCGGCAAATCAATGGTAAAATTTGCTTTTAAAATTTCTCGAGTTTCTTTGGAAATGTTGCTCATTTCGTCGAAAGATTTTACGCCGCGCGCATAAATCCAATTCCAAATTTGCTTGGCACGAAACGGCTTCTCGCCTAATTCGACAAGTTTTTCGAGCAATTCTTCTTTGGTAAAATATGTGAGATTTTTTTTGATTATTTCGGTCACAATTAGAAAATTTATTTACTATTAGTTTTTGGTAATTTCTATTAACTCCTAATATAAATCATCATTTGTTATTTTATGCAAAACAACATCGTTACAATTTCAGCGCAAATCCCAAGCGGTTTGGCTAAAGAATTGGGAGAAATTTGTGAACTTGAAGATAGGTCAAAAAGTTATTTCGTTAAAAAAGCTTTGGAAAAATATTTAGCAGAAAAACGCCAAGATATTGAAGACTATCACGAGGCGAAAAAGCTTTATGCAGAGTTCAAAAAATCTGGGGAAAAAGCTATTCCTTTTGAAGAGGTCTTCAAGAAAGCAAAGAGAAAATAATTAAAATTACCACCACATGAATTGGAAAATTGAATTCACCAAACAAGTCGCCAAACAAATAAACTCTCTGGAAAAGTCAGTTCAAGATAGAATTGAAAATGCTATCAAGAATAAACTTCTAACCAATCCCGACAAATATTTGATTGGGTTGGTTGGAGAATTATCCGACTTCTATAAATTTCGAGTTGGCGACTATCGCCTTTTATGCGACAGCGCCATAATCTTGTTATTCACGTGATCAAAATTGCTCATCGTCGTGAAGTTTATCACTAGCCGTGAATCGCTTTTTTCTGAATTTCGGAAAGTTCGGAAGCGGCTTTTTTGGCTAAATCATACATTTTTGAAAGTTGCTCGAAGCTCATTGAGCCAACTTCAGCGGTGCCTTGGATTTCGATTAAATTAAAATCTTTATTGATGACAAAATTGCTGTCGGTTTCACATTTGCTGTCTTCTAAATAGTCTAAATCTGCTACAACTTCGCCATTAAAAATTCCGCAGGAAACGGCGCAAATATTGCCAGTTAAGGGATTGTCGCGAAGAACTCTTTGGTTTACTAATTTATTTACAGCGATGGCCAAAGCGACGTAACCGCCAGTAATTGCGGCGCAGCGAGTTCCGCCGTCGGCTTGGATAACGTCGCAATCAATGATAATTTGGCGCTCTCCCAAGATTCGGGTATCAACCGCCGAGCGCAAAGCGCGACCGATTAATCTTTGAATTTCAATGGAGCGGCCATTTGGTCTTGAAGGGTCGCGTGAGTTGCGAGTGTGAGTTGAGCGCGCCAACATGTTGTATTCAGCAGTAACCCAGCCAGTGCCTTTATTTCTTAAAAATGGCGGAACTTTTTCCTCAATTGTTGCGGTGCATAAAACGTGAGTGTCGCCAAACTTTATCAGGCACGATCCTTCAGCGTATTTGCTGACATTGGGAGTGATTGTAACTTCACGAATTTGATCGAATTTTCTTTTTGAAGGGCGCATAGCTCCGCTTTAAATTCAAACTAAAGTTTGAATTTAGTTTGAGTTGAATTGCTACGCACGAAGTAAATTCGTGCATTCGCAATAAAATTTATTTTAGGTTTTTATTCTTCTTGAACAAAATCAAACTTAGCTTCTTTGCCGCGGCCAAGTCTTTTGCGGTCGTTTGAGTCTAAGAATTTTTTACGTAAACGTAGTGATTTTGGAGTAACTTCCACCAATTCGTCGTCGCCAACGTAAGTGATCATATCTTCCAAAGTTAATTCGCGTGGCGGGATTAAACGAATTGCTTCGTCAGTTCCAGAGGCGCGAACGTTGGAAAGTTGCTTTCCTTTTAAAACGTTAATTTCCAAATCGCCCTGCTTGGAATTTTCACCAACCACCATTCCAGCGTAAACTTTTTGTTGTGGTTTGATGAACATGGTTCCACGATCTTGTAGGTTCCAGATTGCGTAGGCTACAGCTTCACCAGCGTCGGTTGAAATCAACGCACCATTTTTCTTGGTTACCATTTCGCCTTTGTAAGGAACGTAATTGTGGAAAATTCTGTTCAAAACGCCCGAACCTTTTGTATCGGTCAAGAATTCGCTTTGATATCCAATTAAACCGCGCGAAGGAACATAGAAAACGATACGAGTTTTGCCGCCTGAAGATGGGCGCATTTCAATCATTTCGCCTTTACGAGAAGAGATTTTTTCAACTGCAACGCCACAGAAAGCGTCGTCAACGTCAACCACAACTTCTTCAACTGGCTCTAAAATATTACCGTCGGCATCTTTTTTGAAAAGGACGCGAGGTCTTGAAACTGAAAGTTCAAAGCCTTCGCGACGCATATTTTCGATAAGAACGCCAAGTTGTAACTCGCCTCTGCCGCCAACTTCGAAAGCGTCTTTGCCGTCAGTTTCTTTAACTTTGATTGCCACGTTAGTTTCGGCTTCGGCAAACAAGCGATCACGAATTACGCGTGATGTAACTTTGCTTCCCTCTAAACCCGCAAGCGGAGAATCGTTAACGCTGATAGTGATAGCCATTGTAGGCGGATCGATCGGAGTTGATTTGATTGGGGTTGTAACTTGTGGATCGCAAAGCGTGTCCGATACCGAAGCTTTTTCCAAGCCAGCGATGATTACGATGTCGCCAGCTTCGGCTTCTTCAACTGGAACTTTTTCAACGCCGCGGAAGACGTGAAGTTTAGTCAAGCGGCCAGATTCAACTAATTCGCCTTTTAAATTTAGGGCTTTCAAATTCATCAAACCTTTGGCGCGACCAGAGTAAATGCGGCCAGTCAACATGCGGCCAAAATAAGGGCTGTGGCTTAAAAGAGTTGCCAACATTTTGAACGGAGCATCAAGATCAAATTTTGGTGGAGTGACGTGTTTCAAGATTAAATTGAAAAGTGGAGATAGATCTTTTCTTTCGTCTTTTTCCATGTCTTCAACGCACCAGCCATCGCGGCCCACGGCGTATAAAACTGGGAAATCTAATTGTTCTTCAGATGCGTTTAGAGAAACAAAAAGATCAAAAATTTCGTTCAAAACTTCATCAGGACGAGCGTCGCCGCGATCGATTTTGTTGATGATAACGATAGGGCGCAAACCAAGAGCCAAAGCTTTTGAAAGTACGAATTTAGTTTGAGGCATCACGCCTTCGGCCGAGTCAACTAAAAGAAGTGCGGAATCGGCCATTGAAAGCACGCGCTCAACTTCGCCGCCAAAATCGGCGTGACCGGGAGTGTCGATAACGTTAATTTTGTGATCTTGCCAAACGATGGAAGTGCATTTTGCGAGAATTGTAATTCCGCGTTCTTTTTCCAAATCGTTGGAATCCATGATGCGATTTTCAACTTGTTGGTTGGCGCGAAAAGTGCCGCTTTGATGCAACATCGCATCGATTAATGTAGTTTTGCCATGGTCAACGTGAGCAATAATGGCAACGTTTCTGAAGTCTGTCATTTTTATTTTTAAAAAGTTTTTGGGGAAGTAATTTCAGCGCAAGCGCAGCGCAGCTTGTAAAAAGGAGCGCGCAAAATAGGTGTCGATAACTAACTGTCAATCTTAGATAAGTTTGGCACAAAAACTAACTTGAGCTTTGTTTAAAAGTACCGTTTCAAATCAATCTTTAAAGCAAGATATTCTTGTAAAAATTATCCGATAAACAAAAGATCGGCGTTAATTGCGCTTCGAGGATTTGTAAATTTGAAGGCAAACTGGCGCTTAAAATAAGCCTAAAATCATCTTGCCCACAGGTTAAATTTGGTGATTTTGTAAGTTATGATTAAATTAAAAATTTTGTAATATGTCTGACTTTAAGATTGCTTGGCCATCTGAAGATGAAACTCAAAAAGGAAAACCCCAAGACGCCAAAAGTAAAAATGGATCTGGTAATTCTAATCCTCCTAGAGATGAAGCTCCCGCAGATTTTGTACTTGGTTATCCTGAGAATGAATCATTTCCTGAAGACGAATCGAATTTGGATCTTGAACCAGAAGAATCTGAAACCAAAAACAATCTAGATGAGACGCCTCAAAAAGGAGAAAATAAGGATCAAGAAAATAAAGTTAACGAGGATGAAGACCTTAAACAAAAAATCGCGAGGCTAAAAAGTATTTTTGATGAAATAGTGCCAAGCAAAACTGGGGAATATACAATGCGATACGAAGATTCGAAAAATCTGGGAACATATAAGAATTTGCCTCTAAAAAAATATATAAAAAAACATAACGAAAATAAATTTGTACTAGGATCAGAATTCTCATTAAGGTACGAATTATCTGATGGAAAAGTAACAAAAATAGATAAAGAAGGAATTAAGACGGTAATAAAAAATTCTGAGGATGTTGATAAAATCATCACAAAAGTCAGTGAATCATTGGCTAAAGATAGACAAAGATTGCAAGATCTTGCAAAAGCAGAAAAAGCTCAAAAAGAAAAAAGGGATCAAGAAGCTAAATCTAAAGCAGATCAAGAAGCTAGAGCCAGAAAAGATTTAGAAAAATCTCAGAAAGAATCGAGTGATAAAGCGGCTAAAGATAATCGCGAACTTGAGGAAAAAAGCGCAGAATTAAAAAAGATTTTTGATGAAATTATTCCGCAGAGCTCTGGGAAATATACCCTTCAATACAAAATTCAAAAACCAGACGGATCAGAATCAACCGGACTGTGGAATTTCGATAGGAGTGAAAATAAATTTACGGTAACGGGAAAAAAGAATACGGAATATAGCTTCAGTGGTACAAAAGTACTGATAGGCGAAGGTCCAGCAAGTATAGAAGACCTCAATCATTACATCAAAACATTCGGTGAAGCATTACAGGGAAATAAAGACATAATTTTTGGAAAAATTTACAAAAATTTGTTGGAAGAAAATAAATTAAAAGAAGAGGTTGCGGGCGATAATAATGGCAGCCAAAAAAGACACACCTATGCCTTGGAAGGTGGTAAAGAACTAGTATTTACTGGAGGAAAATTTGATAATTTAGGTGGAGACAAAAATCCTAATTTATCAACAATCATCGAGATCAAAAATAGTCTAGAAAGTCTTAAAAAAGAAACGGTTCAACAAGGGAAAGCTAATCTTGAAGAAAAAGCCATAATCAAATATGCAGCCTCAGAAGAAGAATTAAAAAAAAGCAAACTTTTGGACGAAATTAATAAGAGCTTTGTAGAAATTTTGGAAGGCAACGGGTCGGTTACTACTAGCAATGGCACCATCACTAAATCAACAATTTCTTCAAAAGCAGGAGATGGAATTAAAGAAGGGGAGGCGTGGAATGGGGAACAATTCACTTACACCCCTAAAGATGGAGATCAGTCTAAAAAAATTGTATTTAGCAATATTGAAGGGGTTTCGTATTTGGGTGAAATTCCAGAAAATAACCATCCAGATGCCTCATTATCAGAAATTCTCCAAGCTTTGGATGATTTGGAAAAAATTAAAAAAGAACAAAAAGAGAAAAAAGATTCAGAAATTATTAAAAAACTTAATGATACCAGAGAAGAAGGGGGTCAAAAAAGATCAGAAAACGTCCGCAGATTAAAAGAAATTCTTGAGGAAATCGCTCCAAATATTGGAGAAGAATATCGGCTCAAATATCGCGATCAAAATGGCGAAGAAAAGAATCGAAAATTTGTAAGGGAAGGCGAAGAAAAATTTGTATCGGAAAATGAAAATATCATGACCTATGAATTTTCTAACGACGATGTCGAAAAAGAAGAAGGGTCTTTTGAAATGCGGCTTTTGGGTATTTTGTCGGGTTTTAAGATAAAAGATTATAAAGATATTTCGAAAGAAGATTTGCCAAATGCTTTTCTAAACAATGATAATCTTCATAATGAGAAAGATAAAGAAGACCTGTGGCTTACCATCAAGAAAAGCGCGGAAGAGCAATTACTGACCAGTAAAGAAATATTAGAAAAAACAATTAAGGATTGGCAATACCATGAAGAAGAAGATCGTAACAGCAATGTGGAACTGGTCCTTAAAAATTTAGCTGCAATTCTTGTATCGATTACAGAAAACAAAATTTTAAAAAGTGACGAATTTGACATTTTATGCAGCGAGTTTGAGGCAATCTCAGAGAGCTATGAGTTAGTTAATGAAGACGAACGCCAAGGATTTGCAGATAAATTAGTGGAATTCTTAAAAAAACAGAAAGGTTCCTACGTGCACTCCAACGCCATGGGAGACGAAGATTTATTCTTCACCACAAAAAAATTAGAAGCCGCATTGGAAAGCTCCAAGACCATTCTTTCTGCAGAAATCAAAGATAATTTTTCCGAAATTTTGCAATACCGAGATGAGGTTTCGACTAAGAATGGCACTATTACCAAATCAAAAATTGTTTTAGGAAAAGAGGAGGCGGAGCAATTCGTTTATACCGCCAAAACAGCTGATGGAAAAGAA